>ENA-UOJP01000034-UOJP01000034.1-human-gut-metagenome-genome-assembly--contig:-C102-NODE-34-length-308444-cov-70.130757_pt1 | contig 308444 bp, 279 predicted proteins | sample MGYA00242353_ERZ723900 | MGnify/ENA metagenome assembly ERZ723900 | reverse complement strand
ACGTTTCAGGTGCGTGTGTCGAGAGGCATGCAGGTTCGAGTCCTGTTCTGGGCACAAAGGTTAAACTTTAAAATTATGGAGAGGTGGCGGAATTGGTAGACGCGCTACTTTGAGGGGGTAGTGACAGTTATGTCGTGGGAGTTCGAGTCTCCTTCTCTTCACAGTTTATAAAAGTGAAATGCGGAAATAGCTCAGTTGGTAGAGCATAACCTTGCCAAGGTTAGGGTCGCGAGTTCGAGTCTCGTTTTCCGCTCAACGCAGTTTAGATTGCAATTACCTATGCCCAGGTGGCGGAATTGGTAGACGCGCACGTTTCAGGTGCGTGTGTCGAGAGGCATGCAGGTTCGAGTCCTGTTCTGGGCACCCATCTTTCAGATTTCTGAATGACGAAATTTAGTTTGCGGAAATAGCTCAGTTGGTAGAGCATAACCTTGCCAAGGTTAGGGTCGCGAGTTCGAGTCTCGTTTTCCGCTCCATATAGAATGAGGTTGTCAGTCGATAAGATTGGCAACCTTTTTTTGTATAATATTGGAAGTTTACCGGACGATTTTAGCGATAGATTGAACGGAAAAACGTAATTTTGCAAACGAAAAAATCAATGTACTCCCCCCAAAAAGAGCGTCATTGATTCACACAGACCTTTAATTAATTTAACTATTTGTGATATGTTAACACAGATCATTAATGCACGCATCCTCACTCCGCAAGGCTGGTTGAAGGATGGGTCAGTTCTTATTCGTGACAATAAAATTCTGGAAGTAACCAATTGTGACCTTGCAATTATCGGAGCCAAACTGATTGATGCCAAAGGAATGTATATTGTTCCGGGCGGTGTAGAAATCCATGTTCACGGTGGTGGTGGAAGAGACTTTATGGAAGGCACCGAAGAGGCTTTCCGGACAGCAATCAAAGCTCATATGCAGCATGGCACTACCAGTATTTTTCCTACTCTTTCTTCTTCTACCATTCCCATGATCCGTGCAGCTGCGGAAACTACTGAAAAAATGATGGCGGAGCCTAATAGCCCTGTGCTCGGACTTCATCTGGAAGGACATTATTTCAATATGGCGATGGCAGGCGGACAAATTCCGGAAAATATCAAAGATCCCGATCCCGAAGAATATATTCCGTTGTTGGAAGAAACTCATTGTATCAAGCGTTGGGATGCCGCACCGGAACTTCCCGGAGCCATGCAATTTGGTAAATATATCACGGCGAAAGGGGTGTTGGCTTCGGTAGGACATACCCAGGCCGAGTTTGAGGATATACAGACAGCCTACGAGGCGGGATATACACATGCCACTCATTTTTATAATGCGATGCCGGGATTCCATAAACGGAAAGAGTACAAGTATGAAGGTACGGTAGAAAGTATTTATCTGATTGATGATATGACAGTGGAAGTGGTGGCAGACGGAATTCATGTGCCTCCAACAATCTTGCGCCTTGTTTACAAGATAAAAGGAGTGGAACGCACTTGCCTGATAACGGATGCATTGGCTTGTGCGGCCAGCGATAGTCAGGTGGCTTTTGATCCGCGTGTGATTATCGAGGACGGTGTATGTAAGCTGGCAGACCATTCAGCACTGGCGGGAAGTATTGCAACGATGGACCGCCTGATTCGTACCATGGTGCAAAAAGCGGAAATACCTTTGGAGGATGCCGTGCGCATGGCTTCCGAAACCCCTGCCCGGATCATGGGAGTACTCGACCGCAAAGGAACGCTGGAGCGTGGCAAGGATGCCGATATGATTGCTTTAGACAGAGACTTGAATGTGAGAGCTGTATGGGCAATGGGAGAACTGGTGGAAGGCACCAATAAACTGTTTTAAATCTGATAAATAACGAAGACTATGTTGACTCAAATAATAAACGGAAGAATATTGACCCCGCAAGGCTGGTTGAAAGATGGTTCCGTATTGATTTGTGATGGAAAAATATTAGAGGTGACCAACAGTGATTTGGCGGTTATCGGTGCAACGGTTATTGATGCCAGAGGGATGACGATTGTGCCCGGATTTGTAAGTATGCATGCACATGGAGGTGGCGGACATGATTATACGGAAGCAACGGAAGAAGCATTCCGCATGGCAACTACTGCACACTTGAAACATGGTGCTACCGGGATATTTCCTACATTATCATCTACCTCGTTCGAAAGAATCTATCAGGCTGTCGATGTCTGTGAAAACCTGATGAAAGAGAAGGATTCTCCTGTTCTCGGCCTGCATATTGAAGGTCCTTACCTGAATCCGAAGATGGCGGGAACACAATATGACGGTTTTCTGAAAACTCCGGATGAAAATGAATATATTCCTTTATTGGAGCATACCTCTTGTATCAGACGTTGGGATATCAGTCCTGAACTGCCCGGCGCGCATGATTTTGCAAAGTACACCCGTTCGAAAGGAATTATGACTGCCGTAACACATACGGAAGCCGAATATGATGATATCAAGGCTGCGTATGCAGTGGGTTTCTCTCATGCTGCCCATTTTTACAATGCGATGCCGGGTTTCCACAAACGTCGTGAATATAAATATGAAGGTACGGTGGAGAGTGTATATTTGACGGATGGGATGACAGTGGAAGTGATTGCAGATGGTATTCACTTGCCTGCCACGATTCTAAAATTAGTTTATAAGTTGAAAGGTGTAGAGAATACGTGCCTCGTTACCGATGCTTTGGCTTATGCTGCTTATGAAGGGAACGAACCGATTGATCCTCGCTATATCATAGAGGACGGCGTATGTAAGATGGCAGATCATTCTGCACTGGCCGGTAGCTTGGCTACAATGGATGTATTGGTTCGCACCATGGTGAAGAAAGCGAATATACCTTTGGAAGATGCCGTGCGCATGGCTTCTGAAACTCCTGCCCGTTTAATTGGAGTGAGTGACCGGAAAGGGGCGTTGGCAAAGGGAAAGGATGCCGATATTGTGATTCTTGATAAGGAGCTGAATGTGCGATGTGTATGGTCGATGGGGAAGATTGTTCCGGGAACTGATATTCTGTTGCATAAAGAATAGTTGAAATAATCCCCAAAGAGGAGGGGCATAATGAATAATAAAACGCAGATTAACGCGAATTATCGCAGAAATAATTTTATAAGTCGTTGATTAATATATCAATATAAATGAAATAATCTGCGATAATTTGCGTTAATCTGCGTTTTGACACACTCCCTATATAAAAGCCAATGTTCTGTATGATATCAAAAGTCCGGCAGTTTATCATCATCAGAAGTTTCCCGGACTTTTAATGTATTTTTATTCTGAAAGTAAACTGGTTTCTATCAGTTCTTTCAATTGGTTTTTATTCATTGTACCTAATTTCATTGTCGGTTTGCCGTTCAGCGGGCAAAGTAACAGATTGGGAATGGTGCGGATTTTAAATGCACTTTCCAGTTCCGGTTCCTGATCGACGTCTACTTTATAAATATCTAATTTCCCTTCGTATTCTTTAGCCAGTTGGTCTAATATAGGCGATAACGCTTTGCAATAAACGCACCACGGAGCATGAAAATCGACCAGGCAAGGTTTATTCCCTTTGAAGTTCCAGTTGTCAGGATAAGATTGATAATCAGCTACTTTTTCTACAAAACTATCTTTGGTTAAATCTATTATTTTCATATATTCTATTTTTAATGGTTCATTTTATTTTCTCTTCTGCAAAGATAGGGGAGTTGGGATGAAAGAAGGATAGCCATTTTTCCTGTTGTGTTTACAATTCTTCCTTTATAGCTATTTTCTAATCGAATTCTAATCTGATATGAGAGGCTTATAATCGCTTTTTCCCATCTCTCCGGTTACAGAATTGTAATTTTGCCACGACAACTACAATAAGGTAATAAAGATAAATATAGTAATGAATAGAGTATTTCTAATTTCTTTTTTTCTTCTGTTGACAGGAGAAGTCTGTGCGCAACAAGTTACCACAGGAACATTAACCCTGAAAGAGGCGGAACAGCGTTTTCTGGAACGTAACTTATCGCTGATAGCCGAACGGTACAACATTGATGTGGCACAGGCACAAGTGCTGCAAGCCAAATTATTTGAGAATCCGGTAATCTCGTTGGAACAGAATGTCTATAACCGACTGAACGGGAAGTATTTTGATTTTGGTAAGGAGGGCGAAGCGGTTGTGGAGATTGAACAGGTGATTCATCTTGCCGGACAGCGAAATAAACAGGTGAAGCTCGAGAAAATCAATAAGGAAATAGCGGAATATCAGTTTGAAGAGGTGATGAGGACACTTCGACAGGAATTGAATGAGAAGTTCGTACAAGTCTATTTTCTTTCGAAATCCATATCTATTTACGAGAAAGAAGTGAACTCTCTGCAAGAGTTACTTGCCGGAATGAAACAGCAACAGGAGAAAGGAAATATTTCGTTGATGGAAATGTCCCGTCTGGAATCTATGCTGTTCTCTTTGAAAAAAGAGAAGAACGAACGGGAAAACGAGTTGCTGACCCTTAGAGGGGAACTCAATGTCTTGTTAAATCTTCCGGGAGATACTGTGATTAAGCTATCGCTGGATGAAGAAGTGTTAAAACAATTGGATCTGTCTCAATTATCGTTTGCCGACTTGAAAGCGATGGTGAATGAGCGTCCGGATCTCAAGATTGCCCGGAGCATGGTAAGTGCTTCCCGTGCGAACTTGAAATTGCAGAAATCGATGGCATTTCCAGAATTCTCGGTGAAAGGTAGTTATGACCGTGTCGGAAACTTTATCAATGACTATTTTGCAATAGGAGTGAGCCTGTCAGTGCCTATTTTCAACCGCAACCAGGGAAATATTAAAGCTGCCCGTTTTAGTATCCGGCAGGCGGGAGCGGAACAGGAAAATGCGGCTAACCATGCGGATATGGAGCTTTATACCGCTTATGCTTCACTGGATAAAGCTGTTCAACTTTATCAATCTACCCATATGGAACTGGAACGTAACTTCGAAAAACTGATAGAAGGAGTGAATGAAAACTTTAAGAAACGGAATATCAGTTTGTTGGAGTTTATCGATTACTATGACAGCTATAAAGAAACTTGTATTCAGCTACATGAAATAAAGAAAGACGTTTTCCTGGCGATGGAAAACCTGAATACAACTATCGGACAAACTATATTGAACTACTAATATTCATAAATTATCAAAGACTATGAACTGGAATAAATTCCTTCCTTGCATATTGCTTACTACCGTATTGGGAGCATGCTCCGGTAAAGGAGAACAAACGAATGTTGAACCGACTGCCTTATGCCTGACAGATAGCTTGTCGAGAATTGTATCTGTCGATACGGTTCACGTTCAAGAGGTGATTGATGAACTGACATTGAACGGGCGGGTGACGTTTAATGAGAATCAGGTGGCACATGTATATCCGATGTTTGGAGGTACGGTAACAGAACTGAAGGCTGAAATAGGAGACTTTGTTCGTAAGGGAGAGGTATTGGCAGTCATCCGCAGTGGAGAAGTGGCAGATTATGAAAAGCAATTGAAGGAGGCGGAACAACAGTTATTGCTGGCACGCAGAAATATGGATGCCATGCAGGATATGTATGCTTCCGGCATGACCTCGGATAAAGATGTACTTCAGGCGAAGCAGGAGTTGACAAGTGCCGAAGCCGAAGAAAGAAGAATAAAGGATGTTTTCTCTATTTATAATTTCTCCGGAAATGCTTATTATCAGTTGAAATCTCCCGTTTCGGGGTTTATTGTAGAGAAACGAATCAGCAGGGATATGCAGTTGCGTCCGGATCAGGGCGAAGAGCTGTTCACGATTTCGGGGTTGTCAGATGTATGGGTGATGGCGGATGTGTATGAAAGCGATATCAGTAAGGTTTCTGAAGGTGCTTCCGTACGCATTTCTACGTTGGCTTATCCGGATAAGATGTTTGCCGGTACGATTGATAAGGTGTATCATTTGCTGAACAGTGAAAGTAAAACGATGAATGTCCGTATCAAATTAAAGAATGAAGAGTATTTGTTGAAACCGGGGATGTTTACGAATGTAAGTGTGAAATGTAAAGCGGATGGAACTTCCATGCCCCGTATCGATGCTCATGCACTGGTATTTGAAGGAGGAAAGAATTATGTGGTCGTGGTGGAGCCGGATGAGCGTTTGCAGGTGAAAGAGGTGGATGTGTACAAGCAGTTGAGCAAGGAGTGTTATATCCGTTCCGGACTTTCCGAGGGAGACAGAGTGCTGAATAATAATGTATTGTTGGTATATAATGCGTTGAATGCAGATTAAAAACAGAAAATAGTATGCACAAATTCATAGATAATATAGTGGCTTTCTCGCTAAAGAACAAATTCTTTATTTTCTTCTGTACAGCGATTGCCGTTATAGCCGGAGCTGTTTCCTTTAAACATACTCCGATAGATGCTTTTCCGGATGTGACGAATACGAAAGTGACGATTATTACGCAATGGCCGGGACGTAGTGCCGAAGAGGTAGAGAAGTTTATCACCATTCCTGTTGAGATTGCGATGAATCCCGTTCAGAAGAAAACGGATATTCGTTCCACCACTCTTTTCGGGCTTTCTGTCATCAATGTAATGTTTGAAGATCGTGTCGATGATTTCACCGCACGTCAACAGGTATATAATTTATTGAATGATGCCGACCTTCCGGACGGGGTGACTCCGGAAGTACAACCTCTGTACGGACCGACGGGAGAAATATTCCGTTATACGCTTCGTAGTGACAAGCGCAGTGTGCGGGAACTGAAAACGATTCAGGATTGGGTGATTGAACGTAATCTTCGTTCGGTGTCCGGTGTGGCGGATATTGTGAGCTTCGGCGGGGAGGTGAAGACGTTTGAGGTAAGTGTGAATCCTCACCAGTTGATTAATTATGGCATTACCTCTTTGGAACTTTATGATGCGATTGCCAAAAGTAATATTAACGTAGGAGGTGATGTCATTACTAAAAGCTCACAGGCATATGTCGTTCGTGGAATCGGTCTGATTAACGATTTGGACGAATTGAGAAATATCGTAGTGAAAAACATCAATGGCACTCCCATTCTGGTGAAGAATCTTGCCGATGTACACGAATCCTGTCTGCCTCGTCTGGGGCAGGTAGGGCGAATGGATGAGGATGATGTTGTTCAGGGCATTGTAGTCATGCGGAAAGGAGAGAATCCGGGTGAGGTGATTGCAAACCTGAAAGATAAAATAGAAGACTTGAATCAGAATGTGCTTCCGAAAGATGTGAAGATAGTGGCGTTCTATGACCGGGAGGACTTGGTGAATCTGGCGGTAAAGACTGTGACGCATAACTTGATCGAAGGAATATTATTAGTTACGTTTATTGTATTGATCTTTATGGCAGATTGGCGGACTACCGTGATTGTTGCTGTCGTTATCCCATTAGCCCTTTTGTTCGCTTTTATCTGTTTACGGGTGATGGGAATGTCCGCCAATCTGCTTTCTATGGGAGCCATAGACTTCGGTATTATTATTGATGGGGCTGTGGTGATGGTGGAAGGAGTGTTTGTGGCTTTGGACAAGAAGGCAAGGGAAGTGGGGATGCCGGCTTTTAATGTGATGTCTAAAATGGGATTGATCCGCAACACGGCAAAAGACAAGGCGAAAGCGGTTTTCTTCTCCAAATTGATTATCATCACCGCATTGATCCCTATTTTCTCTTTCCAGAAGGTGGAAGGAAAAATGTTCTCTCCTTTAGCCTACACACTGGGCTTTGCACTGTTGGGAGCGCTGATCTTTACATTGACATTGGTTCCCGTGATGTCTTCCATGTTATTGAAGAAGAATGTCCGTGAGAAGAATAACCGTTTTGTCCATTTTATCAATACGAAGTGTTCGGCTCTTTTTGATTTATTCTATGCGCACAGGAAGCTGACTATCGGGTTGGCAACGGTCATAGCTGGTGTCGGATTATGGCTTTTCTCTTTCCTGGGTACGGAGTTTCTTCCGCAGTTGAATGAGGGATCTATCTATATTCGTGCCACCTTGCCACAAAGTATTTCGTTGGATGAATCGGTGGTTCTCGCCAATAAAATGAGAAGGAAACTTTTGACGTTTCCGGAAGTGCGGCAAGTGCTGTCGCAAACCGGACGACCGAATGACGGTACAGATGCTACCGGATTCTATAATATCGAGTTCCACGTTGATATCTATCCCGAAAAGGAATGGGAGAGCAAGCTGACAAAATTGGAACTGATTGATAAGATGCAGGAGGATTTATCCATTTATCCCGGTATTGACTTCAATTTCTCACAACCGATTACCGATAATGTGGAGGAAGCTGCTTCCGGTGTGAAAGGATCTATTGCGGTGAAAGTGTTTGGTAAAGATTTGTATGAGTCGGAGAAATATGCGGTTCAGATTGAAAAAATTCTTAGTACGGTTCAGGGAATTGAAGACTTGGGTGTGATTCGGAACATCGGTCAGCCGGAGCTTCGTATAGAGTTGAATGAACGTCAGTTGGCGCGTTATGGGGTTGCCAAGGAGGATGTGCAATCGATTATAGAAATGGCTATTGGCGGAAAATCGGCTTCACTGTTGTATGAGGATGAGCGGAAGTTCAATATCATGGTAAGATACAGCGAACAATTCCGTCAGAATGAAGAGGAGATAGGTAAGATATTGGTTCCGGCGATGGATGGAACGATGGTTCCTATCAAGGAATTGGCAGATATAACGACGATTACGGGACCGTTATTGATATTCCGTGATAATCACGCTCGTTTCTGTGCGGTGAAGTTCTCGGTGAGAGGCCGTGATATGGGTACGGCAGTTGCCGAGGCGCAGAAAAAGGTGAATGCTTCCGTGCATCTGCCGGCAGGCTATTCGCTGAAATGGACGGGGGATTTTGAGAACCAGCAACGTGCCACAAAACGTCTGGCACAGGTTGTTCCTATCAGTATTGCTATCATCTTTATCATCCTGTTTATTCTATTCTCTAATGCGCGGGATGCGGGACTGGTATTGCTGAATGTACCATTTGCCGCCGTGGGGGGTATTGTGGCTCTTCTGATAACGCAGTTCAACTTCTCCATTTCTGCCGGTATCGGTTTCATTGCTTTGTTTGGCATCTGTATTCAGAATGGGGTGATTATGATTTCCGATATAAAGGCGAATCTAAAACTCGGCTCGCCCTTGGAGAAAGCCACTAAGGAAGGAGTGCGCTCGCGTATCCGCCCTGTGATTATGACAGCGGCAATGGCAGCTATCGGTTTGATGCCCGCCGCCATGAGTCATGGAATTGGTTCGGAATCACAGCGTCCGTTGGCGATTGTCATTATCGGTGGATTGATAGGAGCGACTTTCTTTGCGCTGTTTGTCTTTCCTCTTATTGTGGAAGTGGTATATGAACGAATGTTATATGATAAAAATGGAAAGTTATTGCAAAGACGTATTTAGTTCATTTCTATTCTGTGAAAAAAACTCTCATAGATTAAATTTGTAGGTTTTCAGTAGGTAGAGGGAGAAAGGAATAAAAGAAGGGTGAATTAAAAAATCACCCGTACTTTTGTTCCTTTTTCTATTTCTGAAAATATATCCAACTTTGCGTGATAAGCAGAGATGATTTTCAGGGTCAGGCTAAGTCCGATGCCTTGTCCGGCATAGTCCCGGGTATTACTGCCCCGATAGAAAGACTGGAATATGTGTTCTATTTCTTCTTGCGGAATACCGATTCCCCGGTCTTCTATATCAAGAATGACTTGTTGTTGCTCCCGGTAGAGAGTCACATTGACTTCTCTATCAGAGTATTTGCAGGCGTTATCTATTATATTCTTTAATGCTATCTTCAATAGATATGGATTGGCTTTTACGGTCATCTGCCGGTCTGTCTCTTCCAAATGAAGATGGATCCTTTCATCGGAAGCCGTCAACTCTTTTAATAGATCGGCCAGAATAATCTCTTCAATATTATTTTTCAGGAGTTCTTCTTCTTGTCGTGAAAGAAAAAGAAGGTGCCGGATGAGGCTGGACAATCGTTTGCTTTCCGAGGAGATTCGTTGAAGGGATTCAATGTATTCTCCCGTACTTCTCTCTTTCAGCAGACTGATTTCGCATTCTCCCTGAATGGCGGTAATCGGATTGTTCAATTCATGTGAAGCATGACTGACAAAGGACTTCTCTGCCTTGAATGCACTGTCCAGACGGTCGAGCATACTATTTAATGTCTTTATCATGTCTTCCAGCTCGTCATTATTGCCGGTGGTCTTTAATCGGCGGTTCAGACTGTTGGCACGTATTCTTTTCAGCTCCTTTAATATGTGTTGCAGGGGAACCAGAATGCGGCCGGAGTATATTTTCCCGATGAAAAAGATCAGGACGGAACTGGCTAAGATGAGAAATATGGAAAGCAATAATAGGTGTTCCTTGATTTCTGTTCCGTAGGCATTCCGGGACATGACGAGTACGATAAAGTTTCCTTCATTATCCGGATAATAAAGGGCGGCTCCCAGTTGATCCTTATATTTGAAAGAGAAAGGGATGCTGTCCTGTCCTGCCAGCAGAAGAGCCTGCTGGTGTTGCGTGAGGTATTTATTCAGTGTATCACGCACTTCGGAGAGACTATCCATATTTAAAAGAATCTCATGGGCTTCGGGCAGGAGTTCGTCATATTTGCGTTGGATAATCTGGTAGCTCTGTTCGTCTACTTCATCTTTTTCCCAATGCTTCTGTGCGGTCAGGTAGGCTTTTTCACGCAGGTAAGAAGCATAAAGTTTATTGATGTACTGTGTACTGAAAATATAAAATACGGCAATGATAATGACAGTGGTCAGTACACTGATTAATGTATAAAAAAGAGCTATTTTAGAACCTATTTTCATAGCCGGGGTGCTTGGGAGTTTAAGTATTCATGATATATCCTAGTCCTACGACTGTATGGATCAGCTTTTTATCAAAGTCACGATCAATCTTTACCCGGAGATAGTTCACATAAACATCTACGATATTGGTATTGGTGTCAAAGTTCTTGTCCCATACATCTTTGAGCAAGGTGATACGTGAGAGGGCAACCCCTTGATGGGTCATGAAATATTCGAGCAGGCGGTATTCTTTAACGGTGAGGTCGATGTCTGTCTCACCTCTTCTGGCTTTCCGGGTATTGCAGTCCAGCACCAGATCGTCGCAAGTCAATAGATTGGAAGCTGCTTCCTTGTTGCGTCTCAATAGGGCTTTGATGCGCGCTTCCAGCTCCTGAAAACTAAAAGGTTTGACGAGATAATCGTCTGCTCCCGCATCCAGTCCTTTAACAATGTCTTCCGTTGTACCCAAGGCCGTCAGCATAATAACCGGAGTCTGATACCCGAACATCTGGCGGTAAAGGTGGCAAAGTTCCAGACCGTTTATTTTAGGCATGATAATGTCCAGTATCAAAAGGTCGAAAGGCTCGTCCTGAAGGATTTTCCAACCGGCGTTCCCGTCATGGCAGACGCTTACCGAATGCCCGAATTCTTTGAGTCCCCGTTCGATGAAAGAGGCGATATTAATTTCATCTTCAACCAATAGTATCTTTGCCATAATTCAGATTGTTTATGTGCAAAGATACTTTTTTCCTGGCATCCGGAGAAAGAAATCTGCGCTACATTTAAGTGTTTCTTCTTTTTGAGTTGTACTATATACAAACAATAGATATGCTATGAAAATAAATTGTGTCATTGGAGCTTTTCTGTGTGCTGGGATGTTATGGGTGTAGCAGTCCGAAAACAGAAGTGAAATCACCGGACGGTCATATCAAAATGGCTTTAACAGTAGACGACAACGGCAAACCGTTATATAATGTTTTAGTAGGTGACTCATTGTTGATTGAAAATAATGAAGGCCATCCGGCTTTTCAGTTCTTCCGCGACTTCGATCCGGATTGTGACGAATCGAAAGCATTGGCAGGAGAACCGGGTGAATTTGTAGCCATCGTGCGTAAAGCAAAGGGGAACTATTTTCTGAAAATACGTTGAACATACGAATGGCTGCCGGAGGCGGACAGGCTATTTCATTTATAGCACTTAAAAAAGACTGATTGATTATAAAGTTAGACTGTTAATAATGGAAATAGGATTCGTTTTTAGGTAGAAAGATAGAAAACAGGTAGTATAAATAAAGTTGGTTAGAGGTTAGAAAAAAACGGTGGACAGTGTTGAGGCTGTCCACCGTTTTTGTTTTTATTTGCGAGAATACTTATCTTATTATTTGAGATATTATCCCTTTGCTTCCTGATACATAAAGCGTTTGATTGACTTTTTCGCAGTCTTTTCAAATTCTTCAAAATGGATTTTAATCTTGCTTATTTGAGAATAGTTAGGAAGCTGTTGATTCAATTCGATACGGTTTTGCTCCATTACTTTCTGAATATCCGTCTGCTGCAATCCATGAGCGAAAGCATCGTCGAAATCCGGGTAGATCAGGGCTACCAGCTTTTCGTGCTGTAAGACGATCAGTGACTCCGAAACATACGGCATGTTGTTCAGCTTGCTTTCAATTTCTTCGGGATAGATATTCTGTCCGCTAGAGGTGAGAAGCAGGTTCTTGCTACGTCCGCGGACTGTCACATAACCCTCTTCATCCAACGTACCGAGGTCACCGGTATGCAGCCAACCGTTAGCATCAATAATTTGTGCCGTAGCTTCCGGATTTTTATAATACCCCAGCATCATATTCATTCCTCTGCATACGATTTCTCCGGCATGCGTTTTCGGGTCCGGTGAGTCTATGCGGACTTCCATCCGGCTGGTTGCCTTTCCGCAGGAAGCAAGTTTCAGTGTTTCCCAACGGCTGGAACAAATAATCGGACCACATTCCGTCATACCGTAAGCGATGGTGTAGGGGAACCCTATCTTTTTAAGGAAAGCCTCTACTTCCGCATTGAAAGGAGCACCTCCGATAATAATCTCGTCAAAGTTTCCACCGAAGATTTCCATGGCAGCCTGTCGTGCCAATGATTTGATTTTATCATTCACAATAGGCACTTTCAGTAATAACTTGCCGATTTTGCTGTCTACTTTAGGAAGAATGTCTTTCTTGATAATCTTTTCCACAATCAACGGTACACAAGAAATCACTCTGGGTTTGATTTCGGAGAAAGATTGGGAAATGATTTTCGGAGACGGCATACGCGTCAGGAAATAGATGTGTGCACCTGCAGAGAATCCGTAAAGGAAATCATATACCATACCGAACACGTGTCCCATAGGCAACATGGAAACGATATGGTCTCCCGGTTTAACGGGAAGCATTTCGAAGCAATAAGCCACGTTCGACCAAAGACTGCGATAGGGGAGCATCACTCCTTTAGAGTAACCCGTGGTACCGGAAGTATAGTTGATGATAGCCAGTTCTTCCGGACGATCTTTCCGGTAACAAATATGTTCCGGGCGAAAGTTCTTGGGATACTGTTGGCCGTAAATAGCGTTCCGGTGTTCAAAAGCGTAAGTGAGTTTTTCGTTCCGGGACACTAATGCCGAGAAATCTGTCAGTGAAGCGATGCCCTCTAACAAAGGCATGGCATCTTCATTCAGGTTCTCCCATGCCTGGTCGCCGACGAAAAGTAATTTGGCCTCGGAATGGTTGACGATATTATGAATATTATCTGCCTTGAATTCATGCAAAATGGGAACAATAACAGCTCCGTAAGTGATGGTCGCCAAGAAAGTAACCGCCCAATGAGCACTGTTACGTCCGCAAACGGCTATTTTATCTCCCGGCTGGATGCCGGCACTTTCCAAGACGATGTGAAATTTAGCGATTTTACGCGCTACATCCTTATATTGGAGGGTAATTCCTTTATAGTCAGTTAAGGCATCTTTGTCCCAGTTTTTGATGATGCTTTGCTCAATATAATCAATGAACTGATGTTCTTGTTCCATTCGATTTTTGCACATTTAGTTTAAAACTGCGCAAAATTAATACTTCGTAGATGTAAACCGAATTTTAAATTCAAGTTTTACGGTTAATTAACGGAGGGGAATGAACAATTTTACCAGCCGGATAAAGGTCTTTCGTGTTTCTTCCTTAAAACTAGTTCATTGGCCTGTATAAAACGTTTCGTCTCCATGCATGAAGATGAAACGAATGTCTTGCAAAGGCAAGAGGTTTCATGCGTGGAGACGAATCAATTATGGTGTACTGAATAACTCTTTTCTGATGTTATTCTGAATCAGCATCTTCTTCTTTGGACTTCTCGGAAATAAGTAACAGTTTATCTCCTTCATGCAGTTTCAGCGTTCCGTTGGGAATCAGGAACTCATCTCCGCGCTTCACAATCATTACCAGCGTGCCTTTCGGAAGATTCATATCTTTCAATGTGTCTGCTTCTTCCAGCATACTTTTAGTGATAGTCATATCACTAAGGTCAGAGTCAATTTCTTCCGGAAGTTCCACTCCGAAGTCGTTACCGGTTTTTTCCAGCGGTTTGGAAAGATTCAAAATCCGGGCGACGAAAGAAATGGTTGTTCCCTGTACGACCAATGAGACAATGGTAATAAAGAATACAATGTTGAAAATGAGGTTCGAACCTTCTACGCCCGCCACTACCGGATAGGTAGCAAAGATAATAGGAACTGCACCGCGTAATCCTACCCAAGACACGAAAATACGTGATTTCATCGTGATTTTCCGGAATGGAAGCAGACAGAGGAACACGCTTAACGGGCGGCCGATAATAATCATGAAGACACCAATCAACAATGCCACGGAAGCTACTTCCAGCATTTCGTGCGGGTTGACAAGCAATCCCAGGCAAAGGAACATGATGATTTGGAACAACCAGGTCAGTCCGTCCATAAAGGTGTAGATGTCTTTACGATGCATGATTTTATTGTTTCCTACCATGATACCCGCAATATATACGGCAAGGTAACCGTTACCTTTCAGTAAGTCGGTGATGGAGAAAGTGAAAAATACAAATGCAAGTAATAAGATAGGATACAAGGCCTGATTATCAATATTGAGCTTATTCAACATTCGGATGGCTAGCTTTCCAAGTATATATCCGGCAGCGGCACCAACGATGAACTGGATAATGAAAGATCCGACGATGGCTCCGACTCCCATACCTGCCGACTGAATGAATTGTATCAGGACAATGGTCAGCATATAGGCCATCGGGTCATTACTTCCGCTCTCCAGTTCCAGCATGGGACGAAGGTTGTGTTTCAAGTTCATCTTCTGTGAGCGGAGGATAGCGAATACTGAAGCCGAGTCGGTAGACGACATGGTAGAAGCCAAAAGCAGGGAAGTAGTGATAGGTAAATAGATATTAGACCAGCTCATACCTGATATCCACCAGATAAAGAGTCCGGTGAAAAGGGCTGTGAGTAGTACTCCGACAGTGGAAAGCACGATACCGGGACCTAGAATAGGTTTGATTTCTCTGAATTTCGTATCCATACCTCCCGAGAAAAGGATAATACTAAGGGCCACCATACCGATAAATTGGGCGTCTTTCGCGTCGTGGAACTGCAGGCCGAGGCCGTCACTTCCAAACAACATTCCTACTACGAGGAACAATAATAAGGTAGGTACTCCAAAGCGGTATCCGGTTTTTCCAACAACGATGCTGACGAAAAGTAAGATAGAACCGATAAGTAGAGTGTTTTCTGCTGTAAATATCATAGGCAATATATTATAAAGTTATAAAATTGTCGTATTAATTCTCACCGTGCGAAGTTACACATTATTAACAACAAATAAAAACCCTTTTTGGATGTATTTTTGTGAAAAAAGGGAGTTAAATTGTCTAAAAAGACTAATTTTGCAAAGAATAATCTACATTATACTTATGGATTCAAATAATCTTACACCTTTGAGGAAAGGGATGGTGGGGGTACAATTCTTGTTTGTAGCTTTCGGTGCTACGGTACTCGTGCCGTTATTGGTGGGGCTTGACCCTTCTACAGCTCTGTTTACAGCAGGTATTGGTACGCTTATCTTTCATGCGGTTACGCGTGGAAAGGTTCCTGTCTTTCTGGGGAGTAGTTTCGCATTTATTGCACCTATCATTAAAGCGACAGAACTTTATGGATTGCCCGGCACCTTATCCGGCATGGTTGGAGTAGCGTTAGTTTACTTTGTGATGAGTGCGCTTGTCAAATGGCAGGGAGTGAGGGTGATTGAACGGCTGTTTCCTCCTGTTGTCATAGGGCCTGTCATCATTCTGATAGGTTTGTCATTGGCGGGAACGGGAGTGAATATGGCAAAAGAGAACTGGGTACTGGCACTGCTTTCGTTGGTTACCGCAGTCGTTGTTTCAATGAAGGCCAAGGGGCTTTTGAAACTGATTCCTATCTTCTGTGGAATTGTTGTAGGGTATCTGGCTGCATGGCTTTTCTACGATTTGGATTTGTCCGGTGTCAGAGATGCTGCCTGGATTGGATTGCCGCAGTTTGTCTTTCCTAAATTCTCATGGGAACCTGTGTTGTTTATGATTCCGGTAGCCATTGCTCCGGTGATAGAACATATTGGTGATATCTATGTCGTTAATACAGTCACCGGAAAAGATTTCGTGAAAGATCCGGGGTTGCACCGTACTTTATTGGGGGATGGTCTGGCATGTTTCTGTGCCGGATTATTGGGTGGCCCTCCTGTGACAACTTATTCGGAAGTGACCGGAGCCATGTCTCTGACAAAGATAACCAATCCGCAAGTGATAAGAATAGCTGCCATTTCCGCTATCTTATTTTCTGTTATCGGTAAAATCAGTGCATTATTAAGATCCATTCCTAGTGCGGTACTGGGCGGCATCATGTTATTGCTTTTCGGAACGATTGCTTGCGCGGGAATTGGTAATCTTGTGAATAATTGCATTGATTTGAGTCGTACAAGAAATATAGTCATTGTGTCTTTGACACTGACTGTCGGTATTGGCGGCGCTGCTTTTAATTGGGGCGATTTTTCATTGTCCGGCATTGGATTGGCAGCTTTGGTGGGAGTGCTTCTCAATTTAATATTGCCAAAAGAAGATTGATATTCTATTTAAAAAGAAACTATTCAAAAAGATTCCATCAACTATGCGTGCGGGATAAACATAGAAATCTTGTTCAATATAGAAAAAGATAGTGACGGTATATGATAAAGATAGTGACGGTATTGTTGTCGTATACCGTCACTATCTTTATCATATACCGTCACTATTTTGCAGCCGGGAATCTCCAATTGAAATTTCCGGCTATTCCATTGTTGTTTAGGATAGGAACTTCACAATATCCTCATCTACTGTACTGATGCCTCCGATTCCGAATTGTTCGATCAATACGTTCTTTACGTTCGGTGAAAGGAAAGCGGGGAGAGTAGGACCCAGATGAATATGTTTCACTCCTAAAGCCAGCAATGCCAATAAAACAATGACCGCTTTTTGTTCGTACCAGGCGATGTTGTATACGATAGGCAACTGATTTACATCATCCAGTCCGAAGATTTCTTTCAGTTTTAAAGCGATGACGGCCAGTGAGTAACTGTCGTTACATTGTCCTGCATCCAACACTCTCGGAATCCCGTTGATATCACCTAAAGCCAGTTTATTATATCTGTATTTGGCACAACCGGCAGTAAGAATCACGGTGTCACCAGGTAATTTTTGAGCAAATTCCGTATAGTATTCACGGCTTTTCATACGTCCGTCGCATCCTGCCATTACAAAGAATTTGCGGATAGCTCCGCTCTTCACGGCGTCCACCACTTTATCTGCCAGGGCTGTCACCTGTGCATGAGCGAATCCTCCGATAATCGTTCCGTTTTCAATGGCTATCGGTGGCTGACATTGTTTGGCGTGAGCAATCAGGGCAGAAAAATCTTTCGGTTTTCCGTCTTTGCGTTCGGGGATGTAATGTGCCCCTTCCAAACCACAGGCTCCTGTGATGTAAATACGATCCTTGTAGCTGGCATTTGCACGTGGCGGAACGATACAGTTACTTGTGAACAAGATAGGACCGTTGAAACTTTCAAATTCCTCTTTCTGCTTCCACCAGGCATTTCCGTAATTTCCTGCCAGATGCTTGTACTTCTTTAGTTGAGGATAATAGTGTGCAGGCAACATTTCGCTGTGAGTATATACATCTACTCCTGTGCCCTCCGTTTGTTCCAATAGCTCTTCCAGGTCTTTCAAATCATGTCCGCTGATTAATATACCCGGATTATTGCGTACACCGAGACTCACTTGTGAGATTTCCGGATTTCCGTAGCTGCTGGTATTCGCTTTATCCAACTGTGCCATTGCCGATACTCCATGCTTTCCTGTTTCCAAAGTCAGCTGAACCAGTTCTTCCACTGTAATATCATTGCGGGTCAGTTCGGACAAGGCATGTTGCATGAAAGCAAATATTTCCGGTGACTCGTAGCCTAGGTTATGTGCATGCTCTACATAGGCAGCCATTCCTTTCAGGCCATAGTGTACAAGTTCTTTCAGTGAGCGGACATCCTCGTTGGGAGTGCGAAGCACACCGACAGTTTTTGATTTTTCTTCAAACTCATCTTCGCTTCCATTCCAAAGACATTCGTCGGGAGCATTTTCAATCTTTACCTTGTTGGCAAGTTCCTTTTTCAGTTTCAGTCCTTCTTTGATTTTTTCAGTGATAGCCGCTTTATCAAAATTGGCGTTGGTGATGGTGATGAACAATGCATCATAGATAAATTTGTCTGCTTGTTCGGAAGGATGTCCATCTTTACGCAGATGTTCGTTGTAGACAGCAATTCCACGTACTACGAAGAGTAGTAAGTCTTGCAGGTTAGCCACTTCAGACGTTTTACCGCACACACCTTTCAAGGTACAACCGGTACCCATTGCGGTTTCTTGACATTGATAACAGAACATACTCATAACTTTTACGTTTTTAATTAGTCCAATAGTTTATTTCTTGAACGCAAAAGTAGAGGAAAGGTTTCAGGTGATTCTGTAACCAATGTTACAACAATGAATATTTTTTATATAGATACTTACTATTTGATTATTATCCGGTCAATATTCAATCCATGAATTTTTAAGTCGATTCCATTATTGGATAAGCCGGACCAGTTCTTCTTTCTGTAAGATAGTGATATGCTTACGATCGGCTATCAATAATCCGTCTTCCTGCATATGCGCCAGTTCACGGGCGAGGGAAGGACGGGACACCCCGAAGTAATCACTCAATTCCTGTTGTGAACGGTCGAGGGTGATATGTGCCTGTTGCTGCTGTTTATGTAGTCGGAGCAAGTACGAAGCAAGTTTCTGACGAATCGTCTTAAATGACATGAAGAAAAGCTTATCCGATAAGGTCCGTGCATAATTGGCAGAAAGATTCATATAGTTTTCCAAAAACTGCTCGTTTTTGCGGAATAAACTCAATACACTTGATTTAGGAAGTTCGATAACCTCTGTCGGTTCGTTGGCAGTCACTTCCACCGGATAGCGGTTCTCCTCACCGAACAGGAACAGAGGGGCAATCGCTCTTGGAGCAGCGATGTCCTCCACTTTGATAAGACGCCCCGAATAATCGATCATCTCTCCACGCACACTTCCTTTGGTCAGGATGACAAGGCGGTTGCACACAGCCCCCTGTTGAGCCAGGATTTCCCCTTTCTTATAAGAACGTGTATGGAAACTGATCTCTTCCAGATCGGCAGAAAGTCTTTCCGGAGTGATTCCCCGGAATAAGGGATTGTTGACGAGTGCAGGTATCATATATCAATAGTTATTTGAATTTTAAAATAAACGTTGTTTCTTTCTCCCGCAGCAAAGTGAGACTTCCGCCCGAAAGACGCATGATCTGGCGTGAAATGCTAAGTCCGATTCCACTACCATTTTCTTTGGTGGTGAAGAAAGGTATAAAGATATGCTCTGCTATCTCCGACGGGATTTCAGGGCCGTTGTTCTTGATCTCGATCCATATTTCTTCCATGTCATTGCAATAAGCCCGGATCTCGATTCTACCATCCGGCTGGCTGCCGATTGCCTGAATGGCATTCTTTAGAAGATTGATAACCACTTGGGCGATGAGGTTTTCATCTGCATACAGGATTAAGTCCGCAGGAGAAATCTCCGTGTGGAAACAAATGTTATCACACGGATTCTGATGGCGGGCAAGTTCAATCATCCTTTCTATGAACGCTTTCACGTAGAACAGCGACGGTTCCGGTGCAGGTATGCGTGTAAACTGCCGGTAAGATTCTACAAAAGAGAGCAACCCTTTTCCTGTGGTGCTGATGGTCTGCAACCCGTGACTGATCTCTTCATCTTTGCCCTCGGACATGGAAAGAAGAGTGTCACAAAGGGAAGTGATAGGAGTGACCGAATTCATGATTTCATGCGTCAGAACTCGTGTCAGGCGAATCCATGAATCTATTTCCTTTTCATCGAGTTCGGTATTGATATCGTTCAGGGCCAGGATACGCAGATGTTCTTTGCGCACATTGATTTCCGATACACGTATGGATAGATTAACGGTTCCCCGTTCGTTGTGAAACATCACTTGCAGTTTGTCTCCGGGACGGCAGTTCTCTATTTTCTCCATGAGCGTAGTGTCTACTTTACTTAACTGATGGATATGCGTGAATATATTCAGCCCCAAAAGACGGAGTGCTTCCTTGTTCTTCTGATAAACCGCCCCATTGTCATTGAGTACCAGCAATCCTGTACTGACAAAATCCAGAATCAGCTCGTAATATTTCTCTTGCTGGGCGGTTTCCGCTTTTACATTATATAAGATATGTCCCACCCGGTTGAGTGCCCGGTTGATCTTTAGGCTTTCGGGAGTACCGTTTTCTTCGGGAAAATGAAAGGTGTTATCATTGTTTTCAAGCGCGTTAATCATGAAAAGCACCTGCTTGGTGTGAAGCTGGTACAGGCGGATTTGCCAGATGATGCTAAGCACCAGCAGACAAAGACTGACGCCCAACCAACCGTATGATTGATGAATACCGAACCAGACAGTCGATATACAGAAAAGTACAGTCAGCAAAACTCTGAACCAGTACCGAATCCCCAGTTGTTGGATCTGTGAGTTCATAATCCGAATTTTTTCATCTTGTTATAGAGCGTTTGCCGGGTTATTCCCAGTTGAGCGGCCACTGCCGATAAATTTCCCGCACAGGCATCGAGTGCTTTCCGTATCATCTGCACTTCCATTTCTTCCAGGGTGGAGATGTTTTGTTCCTGAATGGCTGTCCGTGGTACGGATAATTGGAATAATTCAGCAGGAATCAGCGGACTGTCATTGATGATAACCGCTTTTTCGATGACGTGCTCCAATTCGCGGATATTCCCATACCAGGGATGCGCAGTCAATCTATCCTCTGCTTCGGGAGTGAACTTCATCAACGACTTGTCATATTGCTTGCAGAAGTGAGACAAAAATCGTTCGGCCAATGGGATAATATCCTCTTTCCGTTCGCGCAGGGGAGGAATTTCCACATGAATGGTATTGATGCGGTAGAGCAAGTCCTCCCGGAATTCGCCTTTCGCTACCATCTCTTGCAAGTTCCGGTTCGTGGCACATATCAGTCGGATATCAATAGGAATTGGCGTGTTACTTCCCACTTTTACAATGCTTCGCCGTTGGATGGCAGTCAGTAGTTTTGCTTGCAGATGGTAGGGCAAGTTTCCTATTTCGTCCAGAAACAGCGTACTCTTTTCGGCAGCCTCGAACTTACCTGTCCGGTCGGTATGTGCATCAGTGAACGACCCTTTTATATGTCCGAAAAGCTCACTCTCGAATAAAGATTCCGTGATGGTTCCCATATCCACAGCAATCATTTCCTTATGTTTGCGGTTGGAAAGCGCATGGATTTCACGTGCCAGCATCTCTTTTCCTGTTCCGTTTTCACCCGTTATCAGGAGGTTGGCATCGGTGATGGCAACCTTTTCAATCAAAACCCGTAACTGTTGCATTACTTTGCTTTCTCCCCAGTACATAGGCGAGTGAGCAGGCTTTTCTTTGCTTGCTGTTTTCCTGTCATTGTGCGTAGAGGTTGCTGCGGTTTGCAGCGTTTCCACTAGTTTCTGGTTGTCCCAGGGTTTAACGATAAAGTCCGTTGCTCCCTCTTTAATCCCCCGGATAGCCAGTTCAATATCGGCATAAGCCGTAAAAAGTACGACCGGAAGATCCGGACGTACTTTTTTTATTTCATGTAACCAGAATAATCCCTCATTGCCGGTATTGATGCCCGATGTGAAATTCATGTCCAGCAATACCACTTCCGGCATTTCCTCCCGCAGGACGCTCGTCAGGGTGACAGGCGAGGAGAGGGCAACGACCTTTGAAAAATAACTTTTTAAAAGGATTTGTATGGCAGTCAGCACTCCTTTATTGTCGTCTACAATGATGATTGTTCCAGATTTACTCATTTTCGTTCAAGTTTGTACAGCGCAAACTTACGAAAAAAGGATGTGATAATTCAAGAATCATAATTCAAAATTGATTTTAGACTCCTTGTGCCCCCAATCAAAACCACTGGAACTTCAATCCGAATGATAAACTAAGGTAATCACGCGGACGGAGATAACTATTGTTTACCGCACTAATCACATAAAGGTCGCACGTACTTATTTCATAGAAAAAGGTTACGGACTTGGCCATAAATCTGCGTTGCGGGTCAATATCATAGGTCAGGCGTTGTCCCATAAAGACATGGAAACGCACTTTGCTTGAGAAACCATAATACCCTTTCGGATAACGTTCCGGCTCATTCACCCAGAACTGATTTCCAAATACGGTATTCACATAAAGACCACAGGTAAGAGGCTCCGTCGAGAATCCTTTTCCAATGTTAATGCTCCAGGGCATATAGTTCTGTTTGAGCGTCATGGTCACTTTTGCTTTCTTCGAAGAATATTTCGGGATGAATCCGAGCAATACATCCGTTTCCCACTGATTACGCTTTCCATAATCCCATCCTGTGCCGAAAGAGAGTAATCCCATATTTCCGGCATATTGTATTTTGGAATGAGTCGGGATAATCCGCTCCCAGTTTCTGCGGAAACGGTGAACCCGATTGTCATAACGGGTATGTTGGGTCTGTTCCGGTGCGTTTGTCTGGCAGGTGGCAGACATCAGACCGGAAAGCAGGAGAAGCACGTACAGTACTCCTGCGCGTAAGATATAATTAGTATTTAACCAGCTCATATTCGTATTTTTCCGGAGTTATTGTAAATACCAGATAAGTACGGTAATCCATACAATCACTGGTAACATAATGTATTCCATCATCAAAAATCACATCGTCCTGATAGTGATGGGTATGGGCGGCCGTGCAGAACTGTATTCCTGCATACTGTTTGACATAGTGCTGGAATACTTTTGCCACATTATCATTGAACACATCCGTATAGGGACGCGCGTGCATACAAATAACTGTCTTTTCAAACTCCTCCCGCCTGTTCGTTATCTCATTTTCCATAAAGGTAAAGTCCGGTACCGGTTCGGAGTAATCATACTCCAAAGCGTTGGTATTCAAGCAGACAAACTTCACATTTCCTGCGATGAAAGAGAAGTTTGTGGAGCCGAATACAGCCTTGTAGGTTTCCGCTCCCGTGCCCAGGCAGTCATGATTTCCGATCAGAGCCACATAAGGAACATGAAGTCCGTTCATGATATCCCTTTGCCAAAGAAATTCCTTGGTCAGTCCGAAGTCACTCATATCCCCTCCGTGGATGACGAAGTCAATATCATTCCGTTGATTGATCGCTTTTACAAAATCTTCCGTTTCGTCATACCATCGTTGTGAGTCGCCCATTGTCACGAACCGTATCGTAGTTTTACCCTGGCAGCTCGCTTCTATTCTTTCGATGTTGTGTGCATTGACCTCTGTTTCTCCGCTGATGCGGACGTCATACGGATGATAGTCTATCATACCGCATCCCGAAAGGAACAGGCACGAACACAGTGCATATAAATTCTTCCTCTTCATCATTACTTTAATAGTTTATAAAACTGAATGCAAAGATAAAGTTTTCTACCGGGATGGACAATCTCCCCATGGATAATAGAGACTGTTGGAACAATTTAAAGGAGAAATGGAATAGTCTCCCGGTTGTCTAAAAATTAGACGGTACTGTCTAATTTTTAGACAATATTCAGAAAGGTTGAAATGATAAACACCTGATAATGAATTGTTATTCTTTTTTGGCATGCTTTCTGCATGATTGAAAATAGAAAAACAAAAATAAAATATAATATGAAACAAATCTATTATGTGATCCGTACTTTATTGCGGGGGCATGGTTCCAACGTTATCAAAATCCTCTCTTTGGCGTTGGGGCTGACGATGAGCATTCTGTTGTTTGCCCGTGTGGCTTTCGAACAGAGCTTTGACAAATGCTTCAAAGATTATGATAACCTGTATCAGATCTTCTCCGTCTTTTCCGCCAATGGCCAAACCTTTGAGCCGCAGGATAAGAACTGCGGACCGGTGGCGGGTGCCATACTGGAGAATTTTCCTAAAGAAGTGGAGGCAGCCACCAGCTATTGCGTTTGGATGAGTGCCCCTCTATATCATGGAAGTGTCCGTTTTGAAGCTAACAAAGTGACAGCCGATTCACTATTCTTTCAGACTATGGGTATCGACGTTTTAAGCGGTGTTCCGGAAAAGGAACTGATGCAGAAAGATGTTGTCTTTCTTAGTGACCGGTTGGCGCGTAAGATGTTCGATCAAGAAAATCCGATAGGCAAAGTTATCTCTTATAATAAGGAAATAGAACTGACAGTGAAAGGTACGTATGCTGACATACCTGAAAATGCTACCGTCAGACCGGAGGCTGTGATTTCTCTGCCTACCGTATGGAGCCGTGGATGGGGAAACTACTCTTGGAGGGGAGGCGATAGCTGGATTGCATTTATCCGTTTCCGTCCCGGAGCAGACAAATCCGTGGTGAATGCCCGGTTGAATGACCTGATAAAGAAATATCGTCCTGCAGAAGACCAGAAAGTAGTAGGTTATACCGCTTTTGTAAAGCCGATCCGTGATGTGTACAGGGAAGAGCCGGACGTGAAGCGGATGCGGAATATCATGTCTATCCTGGGAATAATCATCCTTTTTATCGCTACCTTGAACTACGTACTGATCTCCATCTCTTCACTCTCATATCGCGCCAAAGCCATCGGCGTACATAAGTGTAGCGGTGCAGGCAGCGGCAAAATTCTGGGAATGTTCCTATTGGAAACAGCTATCATTATTCTCTTCGCCTTACTACTGATGGGATTAATCTTACTGAACTTCCGCGACTTTATAGAAGATACAACCGCCGTTGAACTCGGAGCTCTGTTCTCTTTAGACCGTCTTTGGGTACCCCTGCTGACGGTAGCTATCCTGTTCCTCATAGGAGGAGCACTGCCCGGACGCATCTTTGTCAAAATCCCCGTTTCACAAGTCTTCTGCCGCTATACAGAAGGAAAGAAAGGCTGGAAACGCCCGCTATTATTCGTGCAGTTTGCCGGCGTAGCTTTCATCTGCGGACTGATGTATGTGGTGATGCTGCAATACTACTATGTCTTAAACAAAGACCTAGGATACAATCCGAAGCGCGTTGTCGTAGCCAATACCGGTTTCGGCAATAAAGAAAACCAAGACTATGCCCTGACTTTCTTCCGCGGCCTGCCTTATGTAGAGTCCGTGTCCAGTGCCGATTCCCATCCCGTATATAGTTATAGCGGAACGATGATTCAGGATGAAAGTGGACAATCACTTTTCTCTTCCCGTTTTTGTAAAATGATGGAAGACTATCCGAAGATGATGGGTATGGTGATGAAGGAGGGGCGTATGCCACGAAATGAAGACGAAGTAGTCATCAATGAAACATACGGCGAATGGATGCACTGGGGAACCGAACTATTGAACCGTACCGTCTATAATTCAGGCTACGTATGTAAAGTAGTGGGAGTGATTAAAGACTTCCGGATCGGTAATTTCACCAACCCGCAAGCACCTTTCATCCTGATGAGTACCAAGAATTTCGGGAGCTGTGTTCATGTCCGGCTGAAAGAACCTTTTGCGGAGAATCTTCAGAAACTGAATAAAGTATCGGCAGATGCTTTCCCCGATAAAACGGTCGATTTCCGTTCGATGGAGCAGATGATAAAAGAGAGTTATAACTCCATCCGCGTCTTCAGCAATGCTACCATACTGGCGGCGGTTACCATGTTCTTTGTGATGATGATGGGATTGATAGGCTACACAACCGACGAAGTCCGCCGCCGTTCCAAAGAGATTGCCATACGCAAAGTCAATGGCGCCGAAGCCTCCGGCATTTTGGAAATGTTGGTGAAAGATGTGCTCTATGTAGCCGTTGCAGCCGTTGTGGTCGGTGTGGCGGCATCATGGTACGTCAATGATATGTGGATGGATATGTTTGCCGAACACGTGCCCGTCAGCTGGGCGGCGTATGTACTGATAGCGATTGTAAATCTTCTCGTTATCGTAGCCTGCGTACTTTGGAAATCGTGGCGGATTGCCAATGAAAATCCCGTGAGTAGCCTTAAAAGTGAATAATTAAAAACATAAATAAAAAGATTATGATTGAAATAAACAACATCAGTAAAGTATTCCGTACTTCCGAAGTGGAGACAGTTGCCTTGAATCACGTAAACCTTGAAGTAAAAGAGGGAGAGTTTGTAGCCATTATGGGCCCCTCCGGTTGTGGTAAATCCACATTGTTGAACATTCTGGGGTTGCTCGATAACCCCACTGAAGGTTCCTACCGCTTGATGGGTGAAGAAGTGGGCGGATTGAAAGAGAAAGAACGTACCCATGTGCGTAAGGGCAAACTCGGATTCGTATTCCAGAGCTTTAACCTGATCGACGAACTGAATGTTTACGAGAATGTAGAACTTCCTCTGACATATTTGGGCTTTAAAGCATCCGAACGCCGCCGCATGGTAGAAGATATTCTGAAACGGATGAACATCAGTCATCGTGCCAAACACTTTCCGCAACAACTTTCCGGTGGTCAGCAACAACGTGTCGCCATTGCCCGTGCCGTAGTGACCAATCCGAAACTGATTCTCGCCGATGAACCGACCGGTAACCTCGATTCAAAGAATGGGGCAGAAGTGATGAACCTGTTGACCGAACTGAATAAAGAAGGAACAACCATCATCATGGTGACACACTCACAACATGACGCATCCTTTGCCCATCGTACAGTTCATTTGTTCGACGGCAGCGTGGTAGCCAGTGTGATAGCATAAACCAGATCAGAAGCAAGTATGAGACAAATCTATTATAGCATACGTACATTACTGCATGAGCGTACTTTGAATATCGTAAGAGTGCTCTCCCTTTCTTTAGGACTAACAGTTGGCATCTTGCTTTTCTCGCAAATAGCTTTTGAGATGAGCTATGAGAAATGTTACCCGGAAGCGGAGAATCTGATAATGGCGAGAATAGCGGCACAGAATATGACGACCGGCGAAGTGCAGGGCGATGACGGAATGAATTATGACTATACCGTCTGCGATCCGGTAGCTTTTACCCTGGCGCAGGATATGCCTGAAGAAATAGAGTCGGCCACCTGTGTACTTCCTTCCCAGTTTTATCATATTTATAAAGAAGACAAACTGCTGTCAAAAGCAAATTACATGAGGGTTGACACCTGTTTCTTTGAAACGATGGGTATACCCGTACTAAAAGGGAACGCGAAAGATCTCATCATTTCGAATAGCATATTTGTTTCAGAACATTTTGCCCGTGAAACATTCGGCAGTGTAGACCCTATTGGGAAAACCCTTTCGGCGGACAAACAGTTGGAACTGACAATTCGTGGCGTCTATAAGGATATACCCGAAAATTCGATGCTCTCCCGTGACTTTGTGATTACCATTCACCGCGATGGTCACTATGCGAGTGGTAACGGTTGGAATGGGAATGATATCTTTTATGCCTTTGCACGCTTGCGTCATGCGTCGGATATAGACAAGGTGAACAGCAAAATCCAACAAGTAATGGCAAAATACAGCCCCTTGCAATGGGATGACTGGAAGTTGGAATACAGCGTTGTTCCTCTTTCGGAACGTCATCTGGATTCTGCCGATACCCAGAAACGTTTGATGATATTCGGCTTCCTCGGCTTTTCAGTGTTTTTTGTAGCCATCATGAATTATATGTTGATTTCAATAGCCACTATCAGTCGTCGTGCAAAAAGCGTAGGAGTACATAAATGCAGTGGAGCCAGTTCAGGGAACGTCTTTGGTATGTTTCTGGCAGAAACCGGAGTCTTGGTTCTACTATCCATTCTATTTAGCTTCCTGTTGATAATCAACATGGGCGAATTGATCGAAGACCTGTTGGGAACCAGCCTTGCCTCACTGTTTGCCTGGGACATCATTTGGATACCGTTGCTCACTGTAGCAGTCCTTTTCCTCCTGGCAGGAGGCATACCGGGGAAACTGTTTTCACGTATTCCCGTCACGCAAGTATTCCGGCACTACACGGATGGGAAAAGAGGATGGAAACGTTCATTGCTATTTGTCCAGTTCACGGGTACCTCCTTTGTACTCGGACTATTGCTGGTTACCCTGTTACAATATTCTCACCTGATGAATGGAGATATGGGAATCAAGATTCCGGGACTGGTAGAAGCTGAAACCTGGATGTCAGGCGAAACAGTAGAACATGTAAAAGACGAGTTGCTTCGCCAACCGATGGTGGATGGGGTATCGGCATCCACACACAGCGTACTGGGAGAGTACTGGACACGTGGATTGATTGGCAACGACGGCAAACGCATTGCTACCCTTAATTTCAATATGTGCGACTATGATTATCCGAATGTGATGGGAATCAGAATAACAGAAGGCACCACCATCAAGAAAAAAGGCGATCTATTGGTGAATAAAGAACTCGTCCGTTTGATGAAATGGACCGATGGTGCCGTAGGAAAATCCGTGAGTGGGGTAGAAGGTACCATCGTAGGAGTGTTTGATGATATTCGTAATAGAAGTTTCTATTCCAGTCAGTCTCCTATTGCATTGATTGCCGATAAAGAATCGGCCAATCACACCATCAATGTCCGTCTAAAAGAACCCTATGACGAGAACCTGAAACGCTTGAACGAATGTGTGGCAAAAACATTTCCGAATGTAGCTCTGAACTTCAATTCAGTAGACAGCAAGATCCGGGAAGGCTATAAGAGTGTATATCGTTTCCGTAATGCAGTCTGGATTTCGTCCTGCTTCATCCTGCTTATTGTCATCACGGGATTGATTGGCTATGTGAATGGAGAAACTCAACGCCGCAGCAAGGAAATAGCCATACGCAAAGTGAATGGGGCAGAAGCCTCCGGCATCCTGAAATTATTGATATACGACATTCTGAACATCTCCGTAATCTCTGTTCTGATAGGTACTGCCGCTTCCTATTTTACAGGCCAAATATGGTTGGAACAGTTTAGCGAACGAATTGATATGGATCTGTTACTTTTTATAGGAATAGCCCTGCTGGTACTATTGGTTATCGTGGCTTGCGTGGTAGTGAAAGCCTGGCACGTTGCCAATGAAAACCCCGTAAAGAGCATTAAAGCAGAATAAATAATAAAAACCAATAGGCGGAGTAAAGCTGCTAATGCTTTATTCCGCTACCGTTTCCGGATGTTGTTTAGATACTTTCTTAATGTAAATCATCAGACTGACAACCGCCGTAATAAATGCCAGTGCATCCGATACCGGCATACTAATCCAGATACCTTTCAATCCCCACCAGTTGGGAAAGAGTAGCAAGCAAGGCAAAAGATAAAGCAACTGCCGCGTCAGCGAAAGGAAAATACTTATTTTAGCCTTCCCGATACTTTGGAAGAAGTTACCAATCACAATCTGCGCCCCTACAAACGGGAACATCAATACAGCCAGCCGGATACCGTCTACGGCCAAATCAATCAATTCATCGCTATCCGTGAAAAGAGCCGACACAGCATGCGGGAAGAACTCGCAGATAATAAACCCGCTACTGGTAATCACAACCCCGGAGATAATCCCCAGTCGCAACGTCTGTTTCACGCGGTCTATCTTCTGCGCTCCGAAGTTATACCCCACGATAGGCTGCATACCCATCGTCAGACCTAACACAATCATCACATAAAGCGTCAGCAAACGGTTGATGATCCCATAAGCTCCAATCGCCATATCACCTCCGTAATTTTGCAGGCTGTTATTGATGATAATCACAATGGCACACGCACACACATTCATCAGGAAAGGAGACATACCAATGGCGAAGATACTCTCCACAATTCTCCGTTTCATCTTCCAGATATTCCCCTCAAAATGCACCGTACTGTCTTTCTTGACAAAGTGGCTCACCACCCACACCATACCGATCAACTGCGAAATCACCGTTGCCGTAGCAGCTCCCCTCATTCCCCATTCAAAGTGGAAAATAAAGATAGGAGCGAGGATAATGTTCGCCACCACCGTCACCATCGAAGTCAACATCGCCTTTTTCGGGTATCCGGTAGCACGCATCACGTTGTTCAACCCAATCATCGTATAAGTGATAGGAGTACCCAATAAGATCACCTGCATAAAGCTCCGCGCATAAGGAAGCGTCTCGTTACTGGCCCCGAAGAAAACCAATATATCATCCAGAAAGATGAAAGACAAAATACCAAAGAAGAACGAATTAGTGATACAGAGCATCAACGTGTGTGACAAGATTTCCGTAGCCCCCTTCATATCCTTTTGTCCCAGACGGATAGACGCCAGCGTAGAACCGCCCGCCGACACTAATGTACAGAAAGCCACCACCAGATTCATCAGCGGAAAGCTGATGGCCAGTCCGGCAATCGCCATCGGGCCTACGCCATGTCCGATGAAGATACTATCAATAATATTATAGATAGAAGTAATCGTCATTCCTATAATTGCAGGAATGGAATATTGTAACAGCAATTTGCCGATACTTTCTTTGCCTAAGATATGTGGGTCGTTCTTGCTCATGCGCTAGTAGATTTTGTTGGATAAAAACGTATGTTACGTTTTTTTTAGCTTTGCAAAGGTACGAATTATTTGCCTGATTCGATGATTATTCGGAACTTTGCAGCGATGGATACACAAGGTTTAACGTTTAGGTAAAAAGAAAGTTTATATATGAATACAACGAAAACGATTGCGGCACTCTTCGATTTTGATGGTGTCATTATGGATACAGAAACGCAGTACACAGTCTTCTGGGACGAGCAGGGACGGAAATATCTGAACGAAGAAGATTTCGGCCGCCGGATCAAGGGACAGACATTATTGCAAATCTATGAAAAGTATTTCTCGGACAAACCCGAAGCCCAGCTTGAAATAAGCGCTGAACTTTACGTTTACGAGCAAAAGATGTCCTACGAGTATATCCCCGGAGTAGAAGCCTTTATAGCCGATCTTCGCCGTAACGGTGCAAAGATAGCCGTAGTCACCAGCTCCAACGAAGAGAAGATGGCCAACGTCTATAATGCCCACCCCGAATTTAAAGGAATGGTAGACCGCATTCTGACCGGAGAGATGTTTGCCCGTTCCAAACCGGCTCCCGACTGCTTCCTGCTCGGAATGGAAATCTTTGAAGCCACTCTCGAAAATACCTATGTCTTTGAAGATTCTTTCCACGGTCTGCAAGCCGGAATGACTTCCGGGGCAACAGTGATCGGACTTGCCACCACCAACTCACGTGAAGCTATTACCGGCAAAGCACATTATATAATAGATGACTTTATCGGCATGACCTACGACAAGCTCCTGACTCTGCATCGTTAAGAGAAAGAATAAATCCGAAACGCATTATTGCACTTGATAAATCGCTTCCTTATATCGTTAAGGAGCTTTTATTATACCTCACAGAATCCTTTCAAACGCCTTCCCAGCTACCTAAGCGAGGCGTTTGAAAGGATTTTTTGCATTTCCTTCTCTGTTATGAATTAAATGTTATAACTTTGCCGCGATTTTTGAAGGCGCTTGGCGTCGTTTTAATATTTAATCATTAATTTTTAATTTAAAAAGACATGGCTGGTTATATATCGGATGATACAAGAAAGGTGACTACTCATCGCTTGGTTGAAATGAAACAGAGAGGTGAAAAAATATCTATGCTGACTGCATATGATTACACAATGGCGCAGATTGTAGACGGTGCAGGAATGGATGTAATTCTGGTAGGCGACTCTGCTTCTAATGTAATGGCAGGTAATGTGACTACACTACCTATCACACTCGACCAAATGATTTATCATGCTAAATCCGTGGTACGTGGTGTAAAGCGTGCGATGGTAGTGGTTGATATGCCTTTCGGATCCTATCAGGGCAACGAGATGGAAGGACTTGCTTCTGCCATCCGCATCATGAAAGAAAGCCACGCTGACGCTTTGAAGATGGAAGGTGGTGAAGAAATCATAGACACGGTGAAACGCATCGTATGCGCCGGCATTCCGGTAATGGGACATCTGGGACTCATGCCTCAATCCATCAATAAATACGGTACCTATACCGTGCGTGCCAAGGACGACGCCGAAGCCGAGAAGCTGATTCGCGACGCCCATCTATTGGAAGAAGCAGGCTGTTTTGCCATTGTACTCGAAAAGATTCCCGCAACCCTTGCCGAACGCGTAGCTTCCGAACTGACCATACCTATTATCGGTATCGGTGCCGGTGGACACGTAGACGGTCAAGTATTGGTGATTCAGGATATGCTTGGCATGAACAACGGATTCCGTCCCCGTTTCTTGCGTCGTTACGCTGACTTGTACACGGTGATGACCGATGCCATCAGCCGTTATGTTTCTGACGTGAAGAATTGCTACTTTCCCAACGAGAAGGAACAATATTAAATATAGTATATGGCAGTTAAATTGTGGACAGTTCATTTTATGCGGATATGTGTAGCTAATTTGCTGTTGTTTATATCCTTGTATGTGTTATTTCCGGTGCTTTCCGTAGAGATGGCCGACCGTCTCGGAGTGCCGGCTGCACAGACAGGAGTAATCTTTCTCTTTTTCACCTTGGGGATGTTCCTCATCGGTCCTTTCCATGCCTATCTGGTAGATGCATACAAGCGTAAATACGTGTGTATGTTTGCTGCCGCCCTGATGGTAGTGGCGACCATCGGATACGCCTTTGTCACCAACCTCACAGAACTGATTCTGTTGAGCACCGTGCAAGGGCTTGCCTTTGGCATAGGCACAACAGCCGGCATCACATTGGCCATCGACATCACCAACTCCACGCTGCGCAGTGCGGGAAACGTCAGTTTCTCTTGGATGGCACGTATGGGGATGATCGCAGGCATTGTCCTCGGAGTATGGCTTTATCAAAGCCAATCCTTCCAAACCCTGCTCACTGTATCTGTCATAACCGGAGCTGTCGGAATCCTCATTTTATCAGGAGTCTACGTACCTTTCCGTGCACCGATTGTCACCAAACTCTATTCCTTCGACCGCTTCTTATTGCTTCGTGGATGGGTTCCTGCCATCAATCTGATCCTGATAACCTTCATTCCGGGACTGCTGGTTCCCATGGTACACCCTTTCCTAAACGATTTCGTACTCGGAAACACAGGAATCCCCGTACCGTTCTTTGTAGGAACAGCCCTCGGATACATTGTTTCCCTGTTCTTTGCACGTCTGTTTTTCCTGAAAGAGAAAACCTTGCGACTGGTCATTATGGGAATCGGATTGGAAATGATAGCCATGTCTCTATTGAATACAGACATCTCCATAGGCATTTCCTCCGTACTCTTGGGATTGGGCTTAGGCTTTATCCTGCCGGAATTTCTGGTGATGTTCGTAAAGCTATCCCACCATTGCCAACGCGGAACAGCCAACACTACCCATCTGCTGGCAACCGAAATCGGCATTTCCCTGGGAATCGCTACCGCCTGCTACATGGAACTGGATACAGATAAGATGCTACATACCGGACAGATAGTAGCATCCATTGCTTTACTCTTCTTTGTATTGATTACCTATCCTTATTATATAAAGAAGAAAGTAAGATAGGAGAGTAGCCGGAATTAATTCCGGCTAACTTGTTTTACTCCCTTTATAGTACGTAATTTCTTGATAAGAGCCTCCAAACGTCCCGTATCACCCACCATGACCGTCAGTGTTCCGGAGAACAAACCGTCGTGCGAGTCAATACCGATGGAGCGCAGCGTGATACCGTTCTCTTTTGAGATAATAGAAGTGATATTAGTCACAATACCAATATCATCGTGTCCTACAACCCGCAGCGTGATAGGATATTGTGTACCCACCGATTTCCCCGCCCAACGAGCTTTTACAATACGATAGCCGAAACGCTCACGCATCTGGTTGGCATTCGGACAATCCGCCCGGTGTATCTTGATACCACCACTTACCGTAACGAAACCAAACACATCATCCCCGTAAATCGGATTACAACATTTAGCCAACTTGAATTCCAACCCTTTCAGATTCTGGTCGATCACCAGTACATCTTCCTTAGACGTCGTTTCCTCCTGCGTAGCCTGCAAGTTATACCCTTCGGCACTGCGATACACAATTTCGTCGTGCGTATCACTGTCCCGTTTCTGTTGCTCTACGTATTTATCCAGAATCTCGTTAACGTCCAGTCCACCGTCGGCAATCCGCTGATAAAACTCCGTCACATTCTTGAAGCCCAATCGCTTGATGAGGCGCATCATGGTCGCTTCATCATATTCCAGCTTACGGTTCTTGAATTTCCGTTCCAGCGTCTCCTTGGCAAAAGCATGCTGGCGTGCCACCATCTCCTTGAGAGCCTGCCTTATCTTGGTGCGCGCTTTGGAAGTCGTCACGATGTTCAGCCAGTCCTGCTTCGGAGTCTGGGTGTTTGAAGTCATGATTTCCACTTGGTCGCCGCTGTTCAGTTTCTGTTTAAGCTGTGCATTTTTGCCGTTCACTTTCGCGCCGATACACTTGCATCCCAACTTACTATGGATATGGAACGCAAAATCCAATACCGTAGCCCCCTTGCCGAGCTTGAACAAATCCCCCTTGGGCGTGAAGACAAACACTTCATCCTCGTAGAGATCCATCTTAAACTGATCCATCACTTTCAGCGAGTCGTTGTCCGCATTCTCCAACGCCTCCCGCACAGAAGTCAACCACTCGTCCAGACCCGTTTCACCCTTGATACCTTTATATCTCCAGTGAGCAGCCAAGCCGCGTTCCGCGATCTCGTCCATGCGGCGGGTACGTATCTGCACTTCCACCCATTTCCCTTCCGGGCCCATCACAGTGATGTGCAATGATTCGTAACCATTGCTTTTCGGAATAGAGAGCCAGTCGCGCAGACGCTTCGGGTTCGGCTGGTACATATCCGTAACAATCGAATAAACCTGCCAGCATTCCTGCTTCTCCTTAGCCGGATCCGGTTCCGAATCGAGGATGATACGGATGGCGAACAAGTCATAAATCCCCTCAAAAGACGTTTTCTGCTTCTGAATCTTGTTCCATATCGAATGAATCGACTTGGTTCGCCCCTTGATGTCGAACTTCAATCCTGCTTCCGACACCTTCTTCTGGATCGGCTCGATAAAAGCAGCGATATACTTGTCGCGGGAAGCCTTCGTCTCATTCAGCTTATCCTTGATAAAATAATACGTTTCCTTCTGCGTATATTTGAGAGACAAATCTTCCAGTTCCGATTTCAGCTTATACAGTCCCAGCTTGTGCGCCAGCGGAGCATACAGATATGCAGCTTCGTTCGCCACTTTGATCCGGTCCCCCTCATTGCCCGTATCTTTGATTTTGCGCATCACGTTCACGCGGTCCGCAATCATTATCAGGATTACACGCATATCCTCCGCGAAAGAAAGCAGCAGATTACGGAAGTTTTCCGACTCGATAGCCGGACTCTTCGCATAAAGCTCGTTTGTTTTTACCAATCCCTTGATGATACTTGCCACGTCATCCCCATATTCGGCGTTCACCTCGTCGATAGACAAGACATGCCCCTTCACGATTTCGTGCAACATGATACCGACCAGGCACGAACCTTTCATACCGATTTCCTCGGCAACGATCACTGCCGTTTGTAAATCTCTGATGACGGGATTCATCCCGAAGTTATTGCGTTGCAGACCGTTACACTGGGCCGCTTTGATAAGATGTCTCTTTAACTTTAGGCAATCCTTCCAGGAAATACTATCTCCTGCAGATTGCAACAAATGCCGGTAGAGTGAAAAAAGCTCCTTTTTTTCCTCCGATGTAAAAAAGTCGTCCATATTCAATCTTGTTAATTCGATGTAAAATTAGTTTTTTTCCCGGTTATTCGGCAAGAAGTAAATAACATTTTGTATTTTTGGGCATCAATTAATAAAATTAGATATTATGATAACGACACAGGACAAAGAGTTGCTTGCCAAGAAAGGCATTACGGAAGAGCAAATTGCAGAACAATTAGCATGCTTCCAGACGGGTTTCCCCTTTTTGAAACTGGATGCAGCCGCTTCCATCGAAAAAGGAATATTGGCTCCCGATGCAGAAGAACAGAAGGCTTATCTGGCCGCTTGGGATGCGTATACAAACACAGGTAAGACTGTTGTGAAGTTCGTGCCCGCTTCCGGTGCAGCGAGTCGTATGTTCAAGAACCTATTCGAGTTCCTGTCCGCCGACTATGACCGGCCGACTACCAAGTTCGAACAGGCATTCTTTGACGGAATCAAGGATTTTGCTTTCTATGACGATCTGAATGTAGCCTGCCAGCGTATCGACGGAAAAGATATTTCCGGACTGATCGAAGAAGGTAACTATAAAGCAGTGGTGTCCGCCCTGCTCGAAACTGCCGGACTGAATTATGGCGCATTGCCGAAAGGTCTGCTCAAATTCCATAAGTACCCCGAAGGTTCACGCACACCGATGGAAGAACATCTCGCCGAAGGAGCCATGTATGCTGCCGGAAAGAGCGGTAAAGTGAATGTGCACTTCACGGTATCTACCGAACATCGCGAACTTTTCAAGAAATTGGTAGCCGAAAAGGTAGACGAATTTTCCAAACGCTATGGAGTGGATTATTACATCACCTTCTCCGAACAGAAGCCGAGTACCGACACGATTGCCGCCGACATGGACAACCAACCTTTCCGCGACAACGGCAAACTGCTGTTCCGTCCCGGTGGCCACGGTGCACTGATTGAGAATCTGAACGACCTCGATGCAGATATTATCTTCATCAAGAACATCGACAACGTAGTGCCCGACAGACTGAAGGCCGACACCGTTACTTATAAGAAACTGATTGCCGGAGTGCTCGTGACTTTGCAAAAACAAGTATTCGAATATCTTACCCTGCTCGACAGCGGTAAATACACCCACGACCAGATGATGGAAATGCTTCAATTCCTGCAAAAGAAACTCTTCTGCAAGAATCCGGAGACGAAAGACCTCGAAGATTCCGTACTCGCCATCTACCTGAAAAACAAGTTCAACCGCCCGATGCGTGTCTGCGGAATGGTGAAGAACGTAGGCGAACCCGGTGGCGGCCCGTTCCTTGCTTACAACAGCGACGGAACCATCTCCCTGCAAATCCTCGAAAGCTCACAGATCGACATGGACGATCCGGAGAAGAAAGAAATGTTCGAGAAAGGCACACACTTCAATCCGGTAGACCTCGTATGTGCTGTGCGCGATTATAAAGGACATAAGTTCGACCTGGTGAAGTACGTAGATAAGGCAACAGGCTTCATCTCCTACAAATCGAAGAACGGCAAAGACCTGAAAGCTCTCGAACTTCCCGGCTTGTGGAACGGTGCGATGAGCGACTGGAATACCGTCTTTGTAGAAGTGCCACTTTCCACCTTCAACCCGGTAAAAACAGTGAACGACCTGTTGCGTGAGCAACATCAGTAATTTATTCACCACAGAGGACACAGAGGACACAGAGATTTTATAGAGCTTTTATAGAACTTTTTCACCGGATTAATGCAATTGATTCCATTGTTTCCGGTCTTACCTTACCGAAAAAACTCTGTGTCCTCCGTGTCCTCTGTGGTGAAACTTAAAAAAGAGTGTTTAGAATGAATCAGATAGAGAAGATCATCGATATTGCTACTTGGAACAGAAGAGAACATTACGAACATTTCAGTGCTTTTGACGATCCGTTTTTCGGAGTAACCGTTCAGGTAGACTGTACGCGCGCGTATCAGGAAGCCAAAGCCAAAGGCATATCCTTTTCCCTGTTAGTCCTCCACCGGATAACGACAGCCGCTGCTGCGGTAGAAGAATTCCGTTACCGCATCGAAGGCGATAAGGTGGTGTGCTATGACAGCCTTCTGCCCGAAGCCACCGTAGGCCGTGCCGACCATACCTTTTCTTTTGCCGCCTTTGAATACGATCCGGACGAACTCGTCTTTATCCGTCGGGCAAAAGCAGAGATGGAACGTTTGCAAGCCACTACGGGACTCAACAAAGGAGGCACTTTCCATCCCAATGCCATTCATTATTCGGCAGTGCCGTGGCTCTCATTCACCGACATGAAGCACCCCACCAATATGCGTTCGGGCGATAGTGTTCCCAAAATCTCCACCGGAAAGTACTTCCGCGACGGAGAAAGACTGATGATGCCCGTTTCCGTAACCTGCCATCATGGATTGATGGACGGCTATCATGTGGCACAGTTTATTGAGAAGCTCCATTTGTAACTTCCGTTCTGAAAAGACAAACCAGACTATTATATGAGAGTAAAGATACCCAGATGGGAAATTGCCGTAATCTGTTCCGCTTTGCTTTTTCCCGGCACTTCGCTTTGTGCGCAGGAGGTAGGGCAGGAAGAGAAAGAGATGAAGGAAATGCGGCAAGAGGTGAAACAGCTCCGGCAGGACGTCCGCCAACTTCGTGAAGAAGTGCGGAGATTGCAGGAAGAAATTCATGGCTTCCGGCACAACAGTTTCCCGCAATGCGGAGCCGACACCGTAGCTCCCTACGTTCCCCACCATTTCATTCACCGGTTGGGGATAGAGGCGCGGCCGCAATACGTGTTCCCCACCAATCCTTTCCTGCAAGGCGAGAACGAACGGTGGAAACCCATCCAGAGTTCATTTGCCGCTCATCTGAAATACTCTTTCAAGTTTCGTCCCAACACCTGTGCCGACCGCATCTATGGCGGAGCCTATCAAGGTTTCGGCTTGGCCTTCACCACCTTTGGCGATAAAAAGCAGCTGGGTGATCCTGTGACGTTCTATGTCTTTCAAGGTGCACGCATTGCCCGTTTCAATCCCCGCCTTTCGCTCAATTACGAGTGGAATTTCGGTATCTCTGCCGGATGGAAACCTTATGACAACGATTACAACTCTTACAACGGAGCCGTAGGCTCACGGGTGAATGCCTATCTCAACGCAGGTATCTACCTTAACTGGTCGCTTTCCCGTTATTTCGACTTTATCATCGGCGGAGACTTCACGCATTTCTCTAACGGCAACACCAAGTTTCCCAATGCAGGTGTCAACACCACCGGAGCGAAAATCGGACTGGTGTACAACTTCAACCGGGAAGAAGCCGACCTCACTAAATCATTGGTTCATCCCTGCGTTCCCCGTTTTCCGCGGCACGTCAGTTATGACCTTGTGTTGTTCGGCTCGTGGCGCCGGAAAGGTGTCTATGTGGGCGAGAAACAGATTGCATCACCGGGCAGCTATCCCGTAGCGGGATTCAACTTTGCTCCGATGTACAATCTCAACTATAAGCTGCGCTTCGGAGTCTCGCTGGATGGTGTCTATGACGGTAGTGCTAATGTGTACACCGAAGATGCGCTGGTGGAGTACGATGGCGGCAGCGGTTCCTCCCGTCGTAAATTTCTCGTGCCGGGCATTCAGCATCAGCTTGCGTTGGGACTTTCCGGACGGGCAGAATACGTGATGCCGTTTTTTACTATCGGTGTCGGCTTGGGAACAAATGTGCTGGGGCGTGGCGATTTGCGCGGACTGTATCAGGTCTTTGCGTTGAAGATAGACGTCACCCGGAGTTCATTCCTTCACATCGGCTACAATCTTCAGGATTTCCAGACTCCTAATTATCTGATGCTCGGTCTTGGTTTCCGTTTTAATAATAAATATCCTAAAGTACGTCATTAACCCCCAATACGCCATTCCCCCAAATGGAAAATATCATTCGTAAAATCAGGCAAATCTATCCGGTTTCCGACGAAGCACTTCAAGCGCTTCAGGCGAATATGGAATTAAGGTATTATCCCAAAGATACCTATATTGTTCAGGCAGGAGTGACAGACCGCTTGGTTTATTTCATTGAAGAGGGCATTGCCCGTTCTATATTCCATCACAACGGAGAGGACACCACTACGTGGTTCAGTCAGGAGGGTGACGTTACGTTCGGCATGGATTCGCTCTACTATCAGCAACCATCGATAGAAAGCGTTGAAACGCTTTCCGCTTGCAAAATCTACGTTATCCACATCGACAAGCTGAATGCCCTCTACGAAACGTATATCGACATAGCCAACTGGGGAAGAATCCTGCATCAGAATGTAAACAAGGAGCTTAGCCACATGTTTGTGGAACGCCTCCAACTTTCGCCCAAAGAACGCTACGAACAGTTCAACCGCCGCTATCCCGGACTGATAAACCGGGTGAAGCTGAAATATGTGGCTGCTTTTTTGGGCATTTCCATCTATACCCTTAGCCGGGTGCGCGCTAAAAAATAGCGATTAGCAGGGCTTTTTTGCTTTAGAGCAAAGAAACTTCGTAGCGCAAACCGTATCTTTGTCCTCTGAAAATACTAACTTACTAATAGAAAAACAAATGTCGAACATTTCTGCTTCAGCCTTTTCAGACACCAAGGCGCATTATGATCTTCTTGACGGACTTCGCGGTGTGGCGGCTCTTATGGTGATCTGGTATCATGTATTCGAGGGCTTCGCTTTTGCCAGTAATAGTGCTATTGAAACTTTGAATCACGGATATTTGGCCGTGGATTTCTTTTTTATCCTTTCGGGTTTTGTGATCGGTTACGCTTACGACGACCGTTGGGGTAAGAGTCTCACTATGAAAGATTTCTTTAAACGCCGGTTAATACGTCTTCATCCCATGGTTGTTCTGGGGGCTGTTCTGGGAGCTATCACGTTCTGCATTCAGGGCTCTGTGCAATGGGATGGAACACACGTTGCCATATCCATGGTGATGTTGTCTCTTCTTTGCACGATATTTTTCATTCCTGCCATGCCGGGGGCGGGCTATGAGGTTCGCGGCAATGGCGAGATGTTTCCGCTGAACGGGCCGTGCTGGTCGTTATTTTTCGAGTATATAGGCAATATCCTTTATGCGTTGTTCATTCGCCGTTTGTCTAATAAGGCGTTGACTGTGATGGTGGTATTGTTGGGAGTGGCGTTGACGTCATTCGCCATCTTCGATGTCTCCGGTTATGGAAACATGGGGGTAGGATGGACGCTGGATGGTGTAAACTTCTTGGGCGGATCATTGAGAATGCTTTTCCCTTTCTCTTTGGGTATGCTTTTATCCCGCAACTTCAAACCAGTGAAAGTGAAAGGCGCTTTCTGGATATGTACCCTTGTATTGATTGCCCTGTTTTCCGTTCCTTATTTGGAGGGCGCAGAGCCGGTTTGTACGAACGGTGTGTATGAAGCGTTTTGCATTGTCGTAGCTTTCCCTATCCTTGTGTGGCTGGGTGCGTCGGGAAGTACGACGGATAAGCGGTCAACGCAGATATGTAAGTTCTTGGGAGATATATCTTATCCGATCTACGTGATACACTATCCGTTGATGTATCTGTTCTATGCATGGCTGATTAAGAATCAACTCTATACGCTGGGCGAGACTTGGCAGGTAGCTTTATGTGTTTACGCATTATGCATTGTACTGGCTTATCTAAGCTTGAAATTCTATGATGAACCTTTGCGTAAATATTTGGCAAAGCGTTTCTTGAGCAAGAAACGATAGGTAGTAGTTTTTTTATAGAGAAAGTCCCGTTTTGTTGCAAGACAAAACGGGACTTTTATTTTTCTGATATGTATTCCTGTTTTCCTCCGAGGAGGTACTAATCGTAATAAGTCGATTTTATAGCTTTTCTATTTCTTCTTTTGAAAGTCCGGTGCCTTTGGCAATCATTTCAGTAGTAAATCCCATTTCTTTGAACCTGCGGGCGGTTTCGATAAGAACTTCTTGCCGTCCTTCCCGTCGTCCTTTCTGTTCAGCAAAGTCCAACGTATTAAAATAATCGTTGTAAATTTTCCATTCTTCCTCGTACTGCGCTCTTTCTTCCTGGGTCATATTCGCTTTGGAAGCCAACTTCTCCAGTCGTTCAAAAACTGCTTTGCGAGCCTTGAAAGGCATTCTGTCAAGTGTGTCCATATGCTTTAATATATAAATCCAGCGTTCAAAATCGTTTTCACATTCATCCTCTTCTTTGTTGAAGTTCGGCAGTTCGATAAAGATTTGCCGGAACTTGTTGTTGAAGAGCTTCCCAGTATCCCTGTCAGAAAGTATAATATCCGTTCTGATTTTAGCGGGCATATCCTTGTCCATCACGAAATTCATGAAGAACACTCCATACACTGCATCCAACTGGAAGTCCCAAACACCTTTTTTTGCTTGCTGCGTGATGGCTCGTGAGAGATAGAAGAGGGCACGGTCTTTAAAATAAGGCTGTTCCCGGTTCTGCATTTCTACGATAATGCGTTCGCCCGTGTCGGTTACGCAATATATGTCGTAGATAATACCTCGCTCTGTTTTTACTTCCGGCTGCTGTTCGTTGTTGAGGAACTGGATGTCGGTGATTATGTGCTCTCCTACGAGCAAATCATTCAAGAAGTCAATTAATAACTCCTTTTCTACCTCTCTGCCGAATAAAAACTTAAAGCCAAAATCGGTAAAGGGATTGATAAATCTTCCCATTGTATGTTGTGTCTCAATTACAAAACAAAGATAGCGTTTTTTTGTTGAATACGGTCAAGGAGAAGGATAAAATAATCCAAAAGGTGACTATTGTCCGGCTTCTACTTTTCCATCATCCGGCATGTTGACAGTTACAGTATATACATACTCTGTGTCCTCTTTCGTTTCAAATTAAATTTCCGTTACCTACGAAGTAACGTCTTATTTGTCAGGAGATTGCTTTCCCTCTTGACCGCTTCACAAAATCAATAATCTTTCCGCAGATAAGTAGACACCGTGTTCCAACTGCATCTATGTTCCCGTAGACTGTTCTCAAAACACTTCAACCATTTAGGCGTCAGTTGCCGAAACGGCATCTTGTCCGAACCCAGAAAAGTGCGGATTGCGTTCAAACTGCTTCGGTACACATGTCGACCGCACAGGGCAGCCCAAAGACACCCGTACCGAATGGCAGAAGCACTCACTGCGCGTATTGGTTCTCACGTTGTTGCGGGATTACCCGGATTGCAGGGTGTGCGGCCATCGTGATCTTAGTCCCGACCTGAACGGAAATGGTGAAATAGAGCCGGAAGAATGGGTGAAATCGTGTCCCTGTTTTGAGGTAAAAGCCGAATTCGGGTCGCCGGAGAAAGACATAATTATATAAATAGGTATGTAGAAATTTTTTTGGACGATGAATCCGGAGTCATTCAAAAGTGTAGTCCCGTTTCAGAGTGTGCGTATGCACTTTCTGGAACGGGATTCGCATAATAACGAAGATAAACTGATATTTTTCGGAAAGTGAGTGAAAATCATTTCTTTTTTTGATGTTTTTACTCAAAATACCAAAAATAAATCATAGATTTGCGAAGTTTATCAATATCACAAATAAAACAACAAGAAAATATGGAAGCACTAAAGTTCCGTAAAGCCGTTTTGCTGGTAAGTCTATGCCTTTGGACTCTCACCGTTTTTCCTCTAGTGAAAGAAGATACCATTTTCCAGAGTGATTATCTGCTAATACTTAATACCTATACATCGGATGCTCCTTGGAGTAATGCCATCATTTCCCCTGTTCTGCAATGGCTGAACATGGAAAGAAAAACAGAAGTATATGTGGAAAACATGAATATGCTGATGATTGATGACAGCTTGAAACTGGCGGACCTCAAAACGAATATCTTTGCCAAATATGGAAAGAAGAAACCTAAAGCCGTATTGCTGTTGGGCAACTCGATGATGCTCTTCCGCAATGAGATGCGTGAAGCATGGGGAGATGTTCCCCTCATTTTGTGCGGGGAAGAGAGCTACATGGGTCCCGATGACTGCTACATCAAAAAATATCCGGTAGTACCGTCCGAACAGGTTCCGCTTACCAACTTCACCGAAGAGTATAATCTCACACTGCTCCAGACCCGTGTGTTTATTGAGGAAAATGTGAAGCTGCTGCAACATATGATTCCCGGTATGAAGAAGATTATCCTGATCGGAGACGGACGTTATGTGAATCAGCAACTCAATACTGACATGAAACAGTTATTGCAGAAGGCATATCCGGAGCTGGAATATGATTTCTATTCGGCTGCAAACATGACTACGGACAGTTTGCTGTTGAAACTGAACAAAGTGGACAGTGCTACCACGGGAGTACTTCTTTCATCCTGGTTCACCCGTCAGGTGGTAGCCGGAAATGTGCAGTTGCAAGCTAATTCATTCCAGGTAATCTCCAATAGTGTGACTCCGATATTTGCACTTAAAAACTCTCTGGTCGTAAATAGCGGAATGATAGGAGGGTTTATGTATTCACAAACGGATTTCAACGAGCAGTTGCTCAAAACACTCTCCGCTGTACTGTCGGGAGTTGCTCCGCGCACTATCCCGTTTTACATTCCGAAGGGAGAAAATATATTCAATTATCCCGCTTTGTTGCAACGGAATTTCTCGCCGGACAGTTGTCCGTCCGGTTCTGTCTTTTTCAACCGTCCGCAAACTGTATGGCAGCAGTATGGCTATTTATTCATAGCCATTATCGCTTTCTTTGTTATTCTCTTTGTGGTGCTTTATCAATATATAAGAATAAAAGCGTTAGGCAGGGTGCGTGAAGCCCAACAGACGCAATTGGAAACGGCACAAGAGTTGTCGGATTTGTTTGATAATATGCCTATCATCTATGCCCGTGAACGTCTGATACGTGATGATGAGGGCGAAATCGTTGATATGGAAATCTGTTCCATAAACAAGCATTTCCTGAAACAGTATGAATCTAAAGTGGATGTAATCGGCAAGCGGGCCAGTGAATTGTTTGGAACAAACTTCCTTGCCTCTATAAACTATGTGAAGATTCTGGATAAGGGAAAACGTCCGATCACGTATTCATTTTATACCCCACAGACCAATAAGCATCAGGAAATCGTGCTGGCTCTTAGCTCGAAGAAAGATTATATAGATGTGTTTGGTGTGGACAGCACGGATTTGTATCACACCCAGCAAAAACTGAACGCCACAAACCAGAAGTTGATTATGGCTCTCGAAGTGGCCGACATCATTCCTTGGAAGTGGGATCTGGAACGGAGGATGATTCTTTGCGACATAAATCGTCCTATCGAATTGAGCACCGAAGAACAGGATGTTACCGAAGAGCAACTTTCTGTGCCGGATGCACAGTACTTTGCAAAAATATTCAGGGAAGACCGGCCACGCATCGAGAAGGCTTATCAGGATTTGATAACCGGAACTATCAAGAAGGTGAAAGAAGAATACCGGGTGGTTACCCGCACGGCTACGGGACTGCAAACGGACTGGGTGGAAGCACAGGCAACTGTTGCCACCCGTGACGAAAACGGTCGCCCGCTGACGTTGGTAGGTTCTTCATTGGTGATTACCGCCCGCAAGGCTTTGGAAGAGGAATTGGTAAGTGCCAAGGACCGTGCCGAGGAATCGAATCGCCTGAAGAGTGCCTTCCTTGCCAATATGAGCCACGAGATACGCACGCCGCTGAATGCGATTGTCGGTTTCTCCGGACTATTACCTACCGTAGAGGAACCGGAAGAAAAAGAAGAGTATATTACGATCATCGAAAACAACAATAAGCTGCTGTTGCAACTGGTGGGCGACATCCTCGACTTGTCCAAAATTGAATCGGGCACACTTGAGTTTGCTTACCTGCCCAAGCATTTGAGCGAGATTTTGCGGGGTATAAAATGCTCACTGCAAGCCCGAACGGAAGAAAAAGGGCTGGCTTTCAGCCTGATGGAGCCTATGCCGGATTGTTGTATTGAAACAGATGGCAATCGGTTGAACCAAGTGATTACGAATCTTATCACCAATGCAATCAAATTCACCGATAAAGGCGGCAGCATCACTTTCGGATATACACTGGAGAAAGAAGAGAATATGTTGCGCTTTTATGTGACCGACACGGGCTGTGGCATACAGGAGGACAAACTGGGAACGGTGTTCAACCGCTTTGTGAAGCTCAACAGTTTTGCGCAAGGCACAGGACTCGGACTTTCAATCTGCCAGATGATTGTGGAGCACATGGGAGGGAAAATAGGTGTGGAATCGGAGTACGGAAAGGGTTCTACTTTCTGGTTTACGCTGCCTTATCATCCTGTAAAAAAGATGCAGTCGCAGGAACCGAAGTTCGACATGATGCACGTGCATCGCGATGATATCAGTATTTTGATTGCCGAAGATAACGAGAGTAATTATAAATTGTTCGAGAATATCTTGCACAAGGATTTCAATATTATCCATGCCTGGAATGGTCAGGAGGCTGTCGATTTGTTCAAGGAGAAGCATCCGCATATTGTATTGATGGACATCAATATGCCTATAATGAACGGATACGAAGCAACGAAAGAGATACGCAAACTATCTGCCGAAATTCCTATCATCGCTATCACGGCTTATGCTTATGCTTCGGATGAGCAGCGTATTCTTAGCGAAGGGTTCGACGGCTATGCTTCCAAACCGATCAATGCTAATGTGCTAAAAAACAAACTTTTTGAAATTATAAACAAGCGGATGGTGTTCTTCTAAAGAATAAGATGGTGATGAATCGATAGATATTCTCTGAAAAAGTGAGGCGTGTGTCAATAAGTGGTAATAACTAACTTTCGACACACGCCTCGTTTTTTATCTTCTCTATGATTCCTCTAGTTTTCTATGATTCTTTGGATTTTAATAAACCTCTACTTTCCCGGCAATTCTCTTTGCCTTATCACGCAGGGCATCCAAATCGGCATTCAGCGGAGCATAGCAAAGCACTACTCCCATACGGCGGTTGACGCGGGTAAACGGTTTGCCGAATATACGGAGGTAGGTGTCTTCTTCTTTCGTCACTTCTTCCAGTCCGCGATATTGAGGGCGTTCCTGACTGGCAATCGGGGAAAGGATCACAGCGCTTGCACCTATCCGTTCTTGTTTGATGCCGGGAATGGGCAGGCCGAGCACGGCACGTAAGTGGAGTTCGAACTCATTCAGGTTTTGTGTGCCCGCCAGTGTCACCATACCTGTGTCATGCGGACGCGGGGAAAGCTCGGAGAAATAGACTCCGTTTTCGTGGCTTAGGAAGAACTCAACTCCCCAAAGTCCTGCGCCTGTCAGTGCACGGGTTACTTTCTCGGCCATCTCTTCCGCTTCTTTTAAATGGGCGGGATCAATGTGTGCAGGTTGGAAACTTTCACGATAGTCGCCACCTTTCTGCACGTGTCCGATGGGAGGGCAGAAGAGGGTAGGACCGTTCTTTTGAGTAACGGTGAGCAGGGTGATTTCGCTGTCGAACTTGATAAATTCTTCAATGATAAGTTCGCGAATATCGCCACGGCTGCCGCTGCATCCGTATTCCCAAGCGTGTTCGAGTTCGTCGGCACTCTTCACGAGCGATTGTCCTTTGCCGGAAGAAGACATCAACGGCTTAACGACACAAGGGAAACCTATTTTATCGGCAGCTTCTTTCAGTTCTTCCAAGGTTTTGGCATAGAAATATTTGGCCGTTTTTAATCCGAGTTCTTTAGCGGCAAGGTCGCGGATGGCTTTGCGGTTCATGGTGAAGTTCACGGCACGGGCACTGGGAACTACCTGAATACCTTCTTTTTCGAAGTCGTATAAACGTTCTGTACGGATTGCTTCAATCTCCGGAACGATAATGTCCGGGCGGTGTTTCTTCACCACTCGTTCCAGTTCTTCACCGTTCAACATGTCGAATATTTCAAATTCATCGGCCACTTGCATAGCCGGTGCTCCCGCATAGGAGTCGCAAGCAATGATGTGCTGGCCTTTACGTTGAGCTGAAATTACAAATTCTTTTCCTAGTTCGCCGGAACCGAGTAATAGTATTTTCTTCATCATTTTGAGTGTTTTATATTAAGTGGTGCAAAATTACAGCAAAAAAATGAGATAATAATTGTATAGAGCGTTATTATATTGCTCTTTTATATAAATCGGGAAGTTTATAAAGATGGATGTGGGTCTTAACGCAGGAATACGGAATATGAAAGAATGAATAGTAGGAAAACAGGGAGTCTGACTTTAAACTTTCTTAAGGAAAGCATGGAAAAACCGTCTTTTCTGTGTTCGAACACAAAACTAGTTGCCTTTGCTACTATTTTCTGTTCTGGCTAATTCATTGATTTTAAACAGGGAGATAGGAAACTGGAGGAGATAATTTAGTTTATTGATGGTTTATTAGTACTAAACTTGTTTTGCTTTTAATTTATAGCAGAAAACCGCCGGAATTGGTTAATCTGTAGTCTTTGTAGGTCTAATAAGTGTTATCGAACGACAAATAATGAAAAAGGAAGCACAACGACACGGAATTGTTTCTACATTTGCGCAGTTGTTTCTTTAACTATTTCTAAGGACAGAAGTTTATCGAATATAGAAAATAGTTGAACAAAAACTGAACTCAACTGTTTACTATAATAATGAAAATAGGTAAAACGCGAAAAATGTTCATTCCTTGTCATATTATAAAGTCAAAGGGAGAGAAAAGAATAATATAAATAAATTGAGATTGCTTATGTCACAGATTATCGGACATATCTCGCAGGTGATCGGCCCTGTGGTCGATGTGTACTTTGAAGGTACGGATGCAGAATTGGTGCTGCCAAGCATCCACGACGCGCTGGAGATAAAGAGGCCAAACGGCAAAATACTGGTTGTAGAAGTTCAGCAACATATCGGCGAAAATACGGTGCGTACCGTAGCGATGGATAGTACTGACGGACTTCAGAGAGGCATGAAAGTGTATCCCACCGGAGGCCCGATCACGATGCCGATTGGCGAACAGATTAAAGGAAGACTGATGAACGTAGTCGGTGATTCAATCGACGGTATGAAAGGACTCGACCGTAAAGGTGCATATTCCATTCACCGAGAACCCCCTAAGTTTGAGGATTTGACAACTGTGCAAGAGGTGCTCTTCACAGGTATCAAGGTGATCGACCTGCTCGAACCGTATGCCAAAGGTGGTAAGATCGGTTTGTTCGGCGGCGCCGGTGTAGGAAAGACTGTATTGATTCAGGAACTTATCAATAATATCGCCAAGAAACATAACGGATTCTCTGTATTTGCCGGAGTAGGTGAACGTACCCGTGAAGGTAACGACTTGCTGCGCGAAATGATTGAATCCGGTGTAATCCGTTACGGCGAGGCATTCAAGGAAGGAATGGAGAAAGGTCATTGGGATCTTTCGAAAGTGGATTATAACGAACTGGAGAAATCGCAGGTGTCTCTGATTTTCGGTCAGATGAACGAGCCTCCGGGCGCACGTGCTTCTGTGGCATTGTCCGGACTGACGGTAGCGGAATCTTTCCGCGACGCAGGAAAAGAAGGTGAGAAACGCGATATCTTGTTCTTTATCGATAATATCTTCCGTTTCACACAAGCAGGTTCGGAAGTGTCCGCCCTTTTAGGACGTATGCCGTCCGCCGTTGGTTACCAGCCTACGCTGGCTACGGAAATGGGTGCGATGCAGGAACGTATCACGTCTACCCGCAAAGGTTCTATCACTTCCGTACAGGCGGTGTATGTGCCTGCCGATGACTTGACCGACCCGGCTCCTGCAACGACTTTCAGCCACTTGGACGCCACTACCGTACTTGATCGTAAGATTACGGAGCTGGGTATTTATCCGGCTGTAGACCCGTTGGCTTCTACGTCACGTATCCTCGATCCGCACATTGTTGGTCAGGAGCACTACGACGTAGCGCAGCAAGTGAAACAAATTCTGCAACGTAACAAGGAATTGCAGGACATTATTTCCATCCTCGGTATGGAAGAGCTTTCGGAAGAAGACAAGATGGTAGTGAACCGCGCCCGCCGTGTGCAGCGTTTCCTTTCGCAACCGTTTGCCGTAGCCGAACAGTTTACAGGCGTTCCGGGCGTGATGGTGGGCATCGAAGACACTATCAAGGGATTCAAGATGATTCTGGAAGGAGAAGTGGATTATCTTCCCGAACAGGCTTTCTTGAATGTCGGAACCATTGAGGAGGCAATAGAGAAAGGTAAGAAATTGCTGGAACAGGCAAAAAAATAAAAAGATAGCATGATGAAAGAACTGCATTTGAGTATAGTATCGCCCGAAAAGAGCATATTCGACGGAAATGTGAAGATTGTCACATTGCCGGGAATGATCGGTTCGTTTTCTATTCTCCCCGGGCATGCGCCCATTGTTTCGTCGTTGAAAGAGGGAACGTTGAGTTACACGACGATGGACGGAGAAGAGCACACGATGGATATTCAGGGCGGTTTTGTCGAAATGAGTGACGGTACGGTTTCCGCGTGTGTTTCCTGACGGAAGTTCCCCACCGGCACAAAGACTAAATATCAAAAGTGTGAAAAAAACGAGATTATAACTTTACAGAAAAACACAGTAACATGGTGAATATAAGTAAAACTAAACGGAATTTTATTTTTTTGCATACCTTATTTGCAGTAATAAGTGCGGCACTCGGAGCTGTCATTCTACACTTCGCTTTGCCAGGACATTATTTCGGAGGGTATCCGTTTATTCCGGTCTATTTTTACTTCTTTGGTCTGTTTAGCATCTATATGTTCGACGCTTGCCGCCGACATGCTCCACAGAGATTGTTACTGTTGTATCTGGCAATAAAGATGATAAAAATGATTCTATCGCTGATTCTGGTATTGATTTATTGTCTTGCCGTTCGCGAAGAAGCCAGAGCCTTTCTGCTGACGTTTATCTCGTTCTATTTGATATATCTGATATTCGAAACCTGGTTCTTCTTCTCTTTTGAGTTGAATCAGAAACGGAAAAAGAAAAATAAGAAGAAAAATGAAACAGTTGCATAACATAGTAGCTCCGTTAATTCTGTTCTGCCTCATGGCAGTGGTCAGCTTGCCGGTTCCTGCACAGGAGCAGGAGGGGGAAGCGGTGTCACAACAGACGCAGGACGAGATTACTCCGAAAGAGGAACAGGAGAACACGGTGGATGTGAAAGAAATTGTGTTCGGTCATATCGGAGACTCCTACGAATGGCATATCACAACGTGGGGTAACACGCACATTACTATACCATTACCTATCATTGTTTATAGTAGTACTACAGGTTGGCACACGTTCCTTTCTTCCCGTCTCGAAGAGAATGGAGGTACTTATGAAGGACTTTCCATCGCTCCCGAAGGAAGCAAGTACGAGGGCAAACTGGTAGAGTATAATGCGGCAGGCGAACAGGTTCGCCCGTGGGATATTTCCATCACAAAAGTGACATTTGCTTTGCTGTTCAACAGCGTGTTGTTGCTCGTTATCGTATTGAGCGTGTCACACTGGTACAGAAAACGCCCGCAAGGAGCGAAAGCGCCGGGAGGATTTATCGGATTCATGGAGATGTTTATCATGATGGTGAACGACGATATTATCAAGAGTTGTGTAGGACCCAACTACCGGAAGTTTGCACCGTATTTGCTGACAGCGTTCTTTTTCATCTTTATCAATAACATGATGGGATTGATTCCGTTCTTTCCCGGAGGGGCGAACGTGACGGGAAATATCGCTATCACTATGGTGCTTGCAGTCTGCACGTTTCTGGCAGTGAATATCTTCGGTACGAAACATTATTGGAAGGATATTTTCTGGCCCGATGTGCCCTGGTGGTTGAAAGTGCCTATACCGATGATGCCGTTCATCGAGTTCTTCGGAATCTTTACGAAACCGTTTGCTTTGATGATCCGTCTTTTTGCCAATATGCTGGCAGGACACATGGCGATGCTGGTGCTCACCTGCCTGATCTTTATCTCGGCAAGCATGGGGCCTGCACTGAACGGCACGCTGACGGTGGCATCCGTATTGTTCAACATCTTTATGAATGCGCTTGAGTTGTTGGTTGCTTTCATCCAAGCTTACGTATTTACGATGTTGTCGGCAGTGTTTATCGGACTGGCACAGGAAGGTGCCAAAGTGAAAACAGAAGAAGATTGAAATGAAACGCGGTGAAAACGTCGATAAAAAAGATACGGAATAGGCGCGCGGAATGAATGATTAAATAATAAACAAGAGAAAATATAAACCATTTTAAAACTGAAAATTATGTTACTATCAGTATTGTTACAAGCCACTGCAGCAGCAGTAGGAGTTAGTAAATTAGGTGCAGCTATCGGTGCAGGTCTTGCAGTAATCGGAGCTGGTTTGGGTATTGGTAAGATCGGTGGTTCGGCAATGGAAGCAATCGCACGCCAGCCGGAAGCATCAGGGGACATCCGTATGAATATGATTATCGCTGCCGCCTTGATTGAAGGTGTGGCTTTGTTGGCGGTAGTAGTTTGTCTGTTGGTGTTCTTCCTCTAATCAGGCATATAACAAGCGAATTTCGCAGGCGTGAGCCATGTTTCAAATCATGATCAGCCGCGAAATCGTAAATTGTAAATCGTAAAATCGTAAATAAAGATTATGTCATTACTATTACCTGATAGTGGCCTGCTGTTCTGGATGTTTCTCTCATTCGGGATTGTGTTCGTGATATTGGCGAAATACGGCTTCCCCGTCATCATCAAGATGGTGGAGGGTCGCAAGACTTATATCGACCAGTCTTTGGAGGTGGCGAGAGAAGCTAATGCCCAGTTGTCTAAACTGAAAGAAGAAGGCGACGCATTGGTGGCAGCTGCCAACAAAGAACAAGGACGCATCTTGAGGGAAGCAATGGAAGAACGTGACAAGATTGTTCACGAGGCCCGTAAACAAGCCGAAATTGCCGCACAAAAAGAACTGGATGCGGTGAAACAACAAATCCAGATAGAGAAAGACGAAGCCATCCGCGACATCCGTCGCCAGGTAGCCGTGCTTTCTGTGGACATCGCCGAGAAAGTGCTCCGCAAGAGTCTTGAGGACAAGGAAGCACAGATGGGTATGATCGACCGTATGCTGGATGAAGTACTAACCCCGAATAAGAACTAAGGAAGATGGAAGTCGGAATACTCTCAATGCGTTATGCGAAAGCCATCATTGAATACGCACAGGAAAAAGGTATGGAGGATAGGTTGTATCAGGAGTTTTTGACTCTGTCACACAGCTTTTGTGAACTGCCCGGTCTGCGTGAAGCGCTTGATAATCCTGTCATCTCATTCAAGGAGAAGTTGGCGTTAGTCTGCACAGCTGCCGATGGTGACGGAAAATCGACCAGAGAGTTTGTCCGTTTTATCACTTTGGTACTGCGCAACAGGCGTGAAGGCTATCTGCAATTTATCAGCCTGATGTATCTGGATCTTTACCGGAAACTGAAGCACATCGGAATAGGCAAGTTGATTACAGCCGTTCCTGTCAATAAGGAAACGGAAAGCCGGATCCGTTCTGCGGCAGAGCATATCTTGCATGCCCAGATGGAACTGGAAACGGTGGTAGATCCCTCTATTGAAGGCGGATTTATCTTCGATGTCAACGACTACCGGCTGGATGCAAGTGTTGCCACGCAGTTGAAGCGAGTGAAACAACAATTTATTGATAAGAATAGGAGAATTGTATAATGTCTGAAAATATAAAAGTAAGCGAAGTATCTGATATATTGCGCAAGCAGCTCGAAGGAATCAACGCTAATGTGCAACTTGACGAAATTGGTACGGTGCTCCAGGTGAGCGACGGCGTAGTGCGTATCTATGGACTGCGGAATGCCGAAGCCAATGAATTGCTGGAGTTTGACAATGGTATCAAAGCAATTGTGATGAACCTCGAAGAGGACAACGTGGGAGCTGTACTGTTGGGGCCGACGGACAAGATCAAGGAGGGATTTGTTGTAAAGCGTACCAAACGTATCGCCTCCATCCGTGTAGGAGAGAGTATGCTGGGACGTGTGATCGACCCGTTGGGCGAACCGCTCGATGGCAAAGGATTGATCGGCGGCGAACTGTATGATATGCCATTGGAACGGAAAGCTCCGGGGGTAATCTACCGTCAGCCTGTGAACCAACCGTTGCAGACGGGATTGAAGGCGGTAGACGCCATGATTCCTATCGGTCGCGGACAGCGTGAGTTGATTATCGGCGACCGTCAGACGGGAAAGACTGCCATCGCTATTGATACGATTATCAACCAGCGCAGTAACTTCCTGGCAGGTGATCCTGTATATTGTATTTATGTGGCTATCGGTCAGAAGGGTTCTACCGTTGCTTCTATCGTTAATACGCTTCGTGAGTACGGAGCACTGGACTACACGATTGTGGTGGCTGCTACGGCTGGTGATCCGGCTGCATTGCAGTATTATGCTCCTTTTGCGGGTGCTGCCATTGGCGAGTATTTCCGTGATACCGGTCGTCATGCATTGGTGGTTTATGATGACCTTTCCAAGCAGGCGGTAGCTTATCGTGAGGTTTCTCTGATTCTCCGCCGTCCGTCTGGTCGTGAGGCTTATCCGGGTGATATCTTCTATCTGCACTCCCGTCTGTTGGAACGTGCTGCCAAGATTATCAGCCAGGAGGAAGTGGCTCGCGAAATGAACGACCTTCCGGAAAGTCTGAAGGGTATTGTCAAAGGCGGTGGTTCGCTTACGGCATTGCCTATTATCGAAACGCAAGCTGGTGACGTATCGGCTTATATCCCGACGAATGTGATTTCTATCACTGACGGACAGATATTCCTCGAAACTGACTTGTTCAACCAGGGTACGCGTCCGGCTATCAACGTCGGTATCTCTGTATCCCGTGTAGGTGGCAACGCGCAGATTAAGGCCATGAAGAAAGTGGCGGGAACATTGAAGATCGACCAGGCACAGTATCGTGAACTGGAAGCGTTCTCCAAGTTCAGCAGCGACATGGACCCGATTACCGCATTGACCATTGATAAGGGACGTAAGAACGGCCAGCTGTTGATTCAGCCTCAATACAGTCCGATGCCCGTAGAGCAGCAGATTGCTATCCTCTACTGTGGTACACACGGACTGCTCCACGATGTTCCCTTGGATAAGGTGCAGGACTTTGAACGTAGCTTCATCGAATCTCTGCAACTGAATCATCAGGAGGATGTACTGGATGTATTGAAAACGGGTGTGATTGACGATAAGGTGACCAAGGCTATCGAAGAGACTGCCGTCATGGTTGCTAAACAATTTATCTGATCGCCTTTAATTTTTAATTATTAATTTTTAATTATCACTATGGCTTCACTGAAAGAAGTAAAAACCAGAATAAATTCGGTCAAGAGTACCCGAAAAATCACTTCAGCAATGAAGATGGTGGCTTCTGCCAAATTACATAAGGCACAAGGAGCCATTGAGAATATGCTGCCTTATCAGAAGAAGTTGAACAAGATTCTGACTAACTTCCTAAGCGCGGACCTGCCTATCGAATCTCCTTATGTGCAGGAGCGTGAAGTGAAGCGTGTAGCAATCGTTGTTTTTTCTTCGAACACTTCTCTTTGTGGTGCTTTCAACGCCAACGTCATCAAAATGATGATGCAGACTATCGGGGAATTTCGTACTTTAGGACAGGATAATATCTTGATATTCCCGGTAGGCAAGAAGGTGGATGAAGCTGCCAAACGGATGGGTTTCAAACCGCAGGAGGTTTCTCCGACGCTCTCCGACAAACCGACGTATCAGGAGGCTGCCGAACTGGCTCACCGACTGATGGATATGTATGTGGCAGGCGAGGTAGACCGTGTGGAAATAATCTATCATCACTTCAAATCAATGGGGATACAGATTCTTCTCCGTGAGACGTATCTTCCTATTAATCTGACGAATGTGGTTGGCGAAGAGGACGGGAACAAGGAGGGAAACAGAGGTAAGGAAGATATACAGGAGAACGAAATTGCTAATGATTATATCATCGAGCCAAACGCGGAAGAATTAATCGCCAGTTTAATCCCAACTGTATTGAGCCAGAAGATTTTTACCGCTGCTGTCGACTCCAATGCATCGGAACACGCTGCACGTACGCTAGCTATGCAAGTGGCTACGGACAATGCAAACGAGCTGATTCAGGATTTGACGAAGCAGTATAATAAGAGTCGGCAGCAGGCGATTACAAACGAATTGCTGGATATTGTGGGGGGCTCCATGAAGTAATCTTCTTTCTTTTGTCTTGAAACAAAAGAAAGAAGCAAAGAAAAATTCAAGGCTGACTTTTTTCTCCTACTCGCTTCCTTCACTTCGCTAAAGGGCAGAAACTCGCTACGCTCAAACAGTCTGCCCTTCTTAACGCTCCGTTACGGGCGCTCGCCTGACGGAGAAAAAAGTAGGCCGGGGAACCTGGCGGGGTGGGGTGCAGGATAGGTATTGCAGGATGTAGGGTAGGTTTGTGGGGAAGCTGTTTTGGAGGAGTTTGCGGGGAAGACGTGCGATATGTTTGGTATTGTTTTGGTGAGTCGCTGTTATATCGTTTGTAATTTTATTATATATTGTTCTGCTTTGCTATATTAAGTCGTATAACGTCTGCGGCTTTTATATAGCAAAGCTTTTTTATAAGGGGGGGGAACCTTTTATAAGTCTCTTTATATTACTAGGCTACATTGGTTATCATTCTATTAGCTTTTTATTCTATTAAGCTTTTCATTTGGGACTTTAGCTACATTCACTTTCATTTTGTTTAGTCTTTATTCTATAAATCCTTTTTGCTATATTAGTTTTATTCTATATTCCTCTCTTATATAGTGAGTTTTTAGTAAATAAAGTTTTCCACATTGTAAGGCTTTCACGCCGCAGGTCTTCCGGCCTCGTTTTTCCGGTGTTAAGCGCAGGTGATTTCTCCGGCGTTAAAAAGGGCAGACTGTTTGAGCGTAGCGAGTTTCTGCCCTTTAGCCGGAGGAAGCACCGGAGTAGCCGGAAAAACGCAGCCTTGATTCTTTCTTTTTGGTTCTTTTTCTTTCGTATCAAGACGAAAGAAAAAGAATATTCAGTAACTTTACCGAAAATTGTAAAAAGCATGGAAAATAATCCGGAACTGCAGCTTGCTTGGCAGTTCATTGAAAATACAGGCACACATTTATTTCTTACCGGAAAAGCAGGAACCGGGAAAACGACATTTCTTAGACGATTGAAAGAACATACTCCCAAGCGCATGGTCGTATTAGCTCCGACAGGGATTGCAGCCATCAATGCGGGAGGCGTAACGATTCATTCTTTCTTTCAGTTGTCTTTTGCTCCTTTTGTGCCCGAAACCACCTTTAATTCTTCCCAGACGCATTATCGTTACAGTAAAGAAAAGCGGAATATTATCCGTAGTATGGATTTGCTGGTTATTGATGAGATCAGTATGGTACGTGCCGATTTGTTGGATGCGGTGGATGCAACTCTGCGGAGGTATCGCGATAGAGAGAAACCTTTTGGTGGGGTGCAACTGTTGATGATTGGCGATTTGCAACAGTTGGCGCCTGTCGTGAAAGATAATGAGTGGGAGTTGTTGAGAAAGCATTATGAGACTCCTTATTTCTTTGCAAGTCATGCCTTGAAAGAAACGGCATATATGACGATTGAACTCAAGAAAGTATATCGTCAGAGTGACACGTTCTTCCTTTCCTTATTAAATAAAATCCGGGAGAATAAGGCGGATGATGAAGTGTTGAATGAATTGAACCGTCGTTATCAGCCCGGTTTTCAGCCGCAAAAAGAAGAGGGATATATTCGTCTGACGACGCATAATAATCAGGCACAAAGGGTTAATGATCGCGAACTGGCATCGTTGCCCGGCAAGGCGTATCATTTTAGTGCCGAGATAGAGGGGGATTTTCCTGAATATTCGTATCCTGCGGATAAACTTCTGACAATTAAGGAAGGAGCACAGATTATGTTCCTGAAGAATGATCCATCGTCCGAGAAACGGTATTATAACGGTATGATTGGTGAGGTGGTAGCGGTTAATGAAGCGGGTATTGTGGTGCGTGGTAAGGGAGACAGATCCGAATTTCAGTTGTTGCCCGAAGAGTGGGGGAATTATAAGTATGTGTTGAATGAGGAGACAAAGGAAATCACTGAAGTGATAGAAGGGACGTTCCGCCAGTATCCTATTCGTTTGGCGTGGGCTATTACGATACATAAGAGCCAGGGCTTGACGTTTGAACGTGCTATTATTGATGCACGAAATTCCTTTGCACATGGACAAACTTACGTGGCTTTGAGTCGTTGCAAGACGTTGGAGGGTATGGTGTTGGAGTCTCCTTTGCGCAGGGAAGCCATAATAAGTGATGCTACGGTGGATAATTTCACCAAAGCGGTGGAGCAGAATAAGCCGGGCAGCCAGCAGTTGAATGATATGCAAAAGGCGTATTTCTTTGATTTGTTGAGTGATTTGTTTAATTTCTATTCAATCGATCAGGCTTATAAACGGTTGCTTCGTCTTATGGATGAGGATTTGTATAAGCTCTTTCCGAAGCAGTTGGCTGAATATAAGGCGTTGGCTCCCCATGTTAAGGAGAAGATTGTGGAGGTGTCCCAACGTTTCCGCAATCAGTATACCCGGTTGATACATGAGAGTGAGGATTATGCGACGAATGAGGAGTTGCAGGAACGGATTCGTTCCGGTGCCGGATATTTTCATAAGGAGTTGGAATCGGTTCGGGCTTTGTACAATAAGACTAATATGCCTCTTGATAATAAAGAGTTGAGAAAGCTGTTGGCAGAACGTATGCAGGCGCTGGATGATGCGTTGTGGATTAAAGAGTCTTTGTTGGAAGCTGTGTCTGCGAGAGGGAAGTTTGCTATCACGGATTATTTGAAGTTGAAGGCTAAAGTAATGTTGAGTCTTGAAGATGATTCTATGTCCTCCGGTTCTTCGAAGGCTTTGAAGGAGAAGAAAGAACGCAAGGAACGGAAAGAGCGTACGCGCAGTGCTGAAAAGGTAAAGGTGGAAGTTCCTACGGATATTCTGCATCCGGAGCTTTATCGCGCCCTGTCTGAATGGAGAACAGCCAAAACAAGGGAGATGAATGTCCCTGCTTATGTGATTATGCAACAGAAAGCATTGATGGGAATTGTGAATCTGCTACCGGATAGTCCAAGAGCTTTGGAGGCGATACCTTATTTTGGAGCGAAAGGAGTAGAGAGATACGGGCTTGAAATTCTGGGTATTATCCGCAAGTATATGGCGGAGAATCAATTGGAGAGGCCGGAGATAACGGATATGTTAATCTCCTCCGGTAATAGCGATGATACGGTAAGGCAACGAAAGACGAAGCTGCAGAAAGAGGCAGAGAAACAGGAGAAAGAGGCGGAGAAGGAGAAAAAGAAGGAGGCGAAGAAAGATACGAAGTTGGTTAGCTATGAAATGTTCCGTCAGGGGATGAATATAGATGAAATAGCCAAGGCTCGTGATTTGGTATCCGGAACCATTGCCGGACATCTGGAGCATTATGTCCGTTCGGGAAAGATCAAAGTGGAGCAGGTGGTGAAAGCTGAAAATATAGCGAAGATTCGCAAGTATTTGGATGAACATGAATACATGGGAATATTCGCTATAAAGGTAGCATTAGGAGACGATGTCTCCTATGCTGATATCAAGTTTGTATTGGCTGTTTCCGGGCATTAATAAATAAAGTTATTATCCCGGACAGGGTTAAAGATTACAGAAGAAAGAAACAAAAACGGGAACGCTGATGTCAATCAGAATACCGTGCAGAATGGCGATGGGAATCATTTCTTTTCCTGAATATCTGGTGATGGAAGGCAGCAGTACATCCATCGAATTGACTCCTGCTGCTGAAATAGGAGCAAGTTTCCCGAAATACTTCTTGATGATCGGAGTACCAAGAAGTGCCATCATCTCACGGAAAATATTAGTCAGCAGGGCAATGGTTCCCAGTTCCGTAGCCAGTTGCAGTCCGATGGAGGGTTCTTTGAACTGCGTGATAAGGATGGAAGAGAGTGAATAGTAGGCAAATCCACTTCCCACTGCCATACAGTCGAACACGCTCCATTGACGCAATAGCAAACTTGCCAGGGCGGAGAATAACAGCGTACCGATAATCGTTCCCAATGGAATCAGCAACATTTTAGGGTGCAAATGTGAAACAATGGCTTTCAGGTTCTTATTGGAACCGATGCTGATTCCCACTTGTAGCATTAATGCATAAAGTATATACATGGAAACTGTGTGCGTATCGAACTCGAACTTATTGAAAGCTCCCATGATACAGCCTACAAAAAAGAATACTATAACGATCAGACTTCCTTTCATTGTTCACCTCCTTTCCTGAAAAATAATTGTAGTACCAAACGGGCAGCAATCAGACTTCCCAATACACCGAACACAGCAAGAACGATGGCTTGCCATCCGAACTTACCGAGATTGTTCACAATCAGACTATTAGAACCGATAGACACACCGAGAATAAAGAGCAACAGGAATATTGTAAGAGAAATTGTCTTTTCTGTCTTCTGCAGAATACTCCAGTTACGCAATACATAGCCGATGCCGATTCCTAAAAACATGGTAGATATAATAGAGAACATAATTGTATATATTTTGGGTTAGGTTAAACTGATGATTGACAACACACAAAGGAATTTTCAAAGAAGATGTTACATCTACTTGAAAATCAGAAAGGAATACTGCTGTGACTAACAAAACAAGTCAGCAGGTAGTTCCTGTAAAGAAATAGTTGGGAAATTTAGATGAATCCACTGAACCAATGCACATGCACGCAACAGGACTTACAGAAAATTGGTATTCCTGCAAGAAAAAGAGTAGCGTTATGTAATTGTAATGTTTGATTCATCATTGGTCTTTTTTGAATTTGGTGCAAAGATAGTTATTTATTGCATATTTTCAAAATAAATATGCAATAAATGAAGAGAAAGAGAGAAAGGAATATCCTGAACGAGATAGATGGTTGTAAAAAGTTGGTTATGTGCTCTTTCCCTTATAGATTATCCCAGTTCGTAAGAATCTCTTTTAACTTTTTGGGCCTGTATCCAAGCATTGTCCGGGCTTTATCAATACTCATGCCACTGAAGCGGGGACGGGGAGTGCTTTCATTCATTTCTTCTGTGGTGGCAGGATGGATAAGAGAACGGTCGAGTTTCATATAATCTGTTATCTGATAGGCAATCTCTGCAATGGTCATACATTCATCTCCACAGATGTGGAAGATGCCATTCGTCGTATGTTCTATTAAACGTAGCACTCCATCCGAAACGTCTCCAACATAGGTTGGTGTCCGCCATTGATCGGACACGACACGTATTTCTTGTCCGGCTTTCAAACGGTTCATTACCAGCTGCACAATATTACCGTGTTGTCCCGGCAGTGCCTTGCCATAAACAATTTCTACACGGACAATGGCATAGCTGCTGCAAGTTTCTGCCACTCTCTCTTCTCCTTTCCATTTGGTATATCCGTAATAGTTGACCGGAGCAGGGAGATCTTCTTCTGTGTATAACAGTCCGGCAGCTTTGTTTATCTTTCCATCAAAAACAAAGTCAGTAGATAAATGAATGAACCGGCTTTTGTATTCTTCGCATAAATCAGCCAGTTGGCCCACTGCGGTAACATTGGTAAGATAGGCTTCTTCGTGATGCGTTTCGCAATAGTCCGGCACGGACAGGGCGGAGCAATTAATGACTACATCGGGGTGAACCTCTTTGAAGAGACGCTTAACGTCCGCTTCATTCCGTATATCTGTTTCGACGAAACGATAATCCTCCGCGTTATTGGGAAGAATATCCGGATGCAGGGAACAGCCCGTTACCTTATATTGTTTACAAGCAGACAAATCGTTTAAAATCTGGCGTCCGGTGAATCCGTTGGCACCGATAATTAATATCTTCTTCATTAGATTCTATATATAGATGTTATAGATTATTTCTACAAAAATAAATAATAATATCAACTGCGCAAATAGATGTCGTACTTCCCTTCTTACTTTGCTCCCGATAACGAAATTTATATGAATTGATAAAAGAAAAGATGTATGGAAAAAGTAATTATGGGAACACGTTTACCCGCTAAGCTTTGGTTGGATGAAGTAGAGGACTCTTGTATGTCGCAGATCATGGATTTGACTTCACTGCCTTTTGCATTTAAACATATTGCCATCATGCCTGATGCCCATGCGGGAAAAGGAATGCCTATTGGTGGTGTGTTGGCTACCAAAGGCGTGATTGTTCCCAATGCTGTGGGAGTGGATATCGGTTGTGGTATGTGTGCGATTAAGACGAATCTAAAAGCGGAAGATTTCAGTTATACGGATTTGACTTCCATTATGTCGAAGATTCGTGCGGTTGTTCCTTTGGGATTCGATCATCAGAATAAAAAGCAGGATCAGAAATTGCTTCCGCAAGGATTCGACATTGAAGAAATGCCTGTTTTGAAGAATCAGTACGAGGCTTGTTTGAAGCAGATAGGAACCTTGGGAGGAGGAAATCACTTTATTGAGATTCAGAAAGATACAGAGACATCTGACGTTTGGGTGATGATTCATTCCGGAAGCCGTAACATTGGTTTGAAGGTTGCCAATCACTATAATAAGGTTGCACAGTATTGGAATGAGAAATGGTATTCTGCAATGGTACCGGGATTGGCTTACCTGCCAATGGAGACACAGATGGCAAAGGATTATTTCCGTGAAATGAATTATTGTGTGGCTTTTGCCTTTGCCAACCGTCAGTTGATGATGAACCGTATCTGTGAATCTATCCAGGCGGTGAAACCTGAAACAGACTTTGAACCTATGATTAATATTGCCCATAACTATGCCGCTTGGGAGAATCACTTCGATCAGGATGTGATTGTACACCGAAAAGGTGCTACGCGTGCCTATGAGGGTGAGATTGGTATTATCCCCGGATCTATGGGTACTAAATCCTATATTGTTGAGGGACTGGGTAATCCGGAGAGTTTTAAAAGCTGTTCGCATGGTGCAGGTCGATTAATGGGAAGAAAGGATGCCTGTCGCCGTTTGTCACTGGATGAAGAGAAGGAAAGAATGGATCAGCAAGGTATCATTCACGGACTTCGTTCGCAGAACGAACTGGATGAAGCACCGGGAGCTTATAAAGATATTGCGCAAGTGATAGCGAATGAGCGGGACTTGGTGAAACCGTTGGTAGAGCTGGCTCCAATGGCAGTGATTAAGGGATAATGTCATGCCATGTTTAAAGGAGTATCTAGCGTATGGACATAAAAAAAGGAGCAACGCCTTGCTCCAACCTTTGTTAACCTTAAATCTAATACTATGAAAAACACATTGCAAAGGTACATACTTTTGGCAACTTAGCAAATAATCCAAGAAAAAAGTATGTTTCATAACATATATTAAGAATTTGATATTCCAATTCAATTTTTATTAAGACTTTTTGATGGCTTTATCCTCCTCTAATCCCTTTACATATACTTTCAATTAGGCATCCTGAAATCATTCGGAGAACAACCTGTGATTTTCTTAAATAACCGGCTGAAATACTGTGGATTCTGAAAACCCAGCTCTTGCGTTATCTGATTGATCGTTTTATCAGTATTTACCAACCAATCTTTGGCAATCTCGAAGCGTTTGAATTCGATATACTCTTTAAATGATTTTCCCGTTTCATACTTCAGTAAGTCGTTGAAATATTCAGGAGACAAATGAAGCAGGTTCGCGCAATACTTATGTGAAAGTATATCAACAGACGGTACCTGTTTCGTTTCGAAATGGTTATTTATGATTTTATCGAATTGTTTGATAATCGTTTTATTCGCTTCATTACGTGTAATGAATTGACGTTCGTAGAAACGGACGCAGTAATCCAGCAATAGTTCTATATACTTGGAAACTATCTTCTTGCTATGGCGGTCAATGCAACGCTCGAGTTCCTGGTTTATTTTATCCATAAACTCCAGGATGATTTGCTTCTCGCGCAAAGATATATGTAATGCTTCTTCAGGCAGATAAGAGAAGAAAGTATAGTTATGTATATGAAGTCCGAGCGGAGTGCCACAAATCAGATCGGGATGAAAAGCCAATATCCATCCTTTAGAGGGAAAATTCTTACTGTTTTCCTTCATATTGATAGACTCTCCGGGACTAAGGCAGAGCAAAGTACCATCCGAAAAATCATAATACTGGTGACCATACATATACGCTTCACATTTACACTCACTCAATAGAATCGTATAAAAGTCGAACTTGATGCCCGTATGAGCTGACAAGTCAGCCTTTGAGAGATCAATGACACTTACCAGCGGGTGTAGTGTCTTACTCCCCAGGCAACAATTGCATTGATGCACGGTTCCTATTTTGAGTACTTTATCTCCCATGATGTTGAGACTCCTGTATCTAAAATACGTCTAGTTTTTTTGTTTATATTCGTTCGGGGTGCAGCCGACATGCTTTTTAAATAACCGGCTGAAGTGCTGTGGATATTGAAATCCCAGTTCATAAGCTACCTGGCTGACAGTTTGAACACCTTCCAGGATTCTTTCTTTGGCCAGTTCGATAATCCGGCACTGGATATATTCCTGTGCAGTTTTTCCGGTTTCCTTCTTTATCAGGTCCCCGAAATAATTAGGAGAGAGGCATGCCTTGTCTGCAAAGTATTTCACGGATGGCAGTCCCTCGGTCATTGCCACCTGATTTTGGAAATATTCGTCCAGTAATTGCTCGAATTTAACGACTATATCTTTATTCGCCTGATTGCGTGTAATGAACTGCCGTTCGTAGAAACGCATACAGTAATCCAATAGCAGTTCGATATTCCGTACGATAAGTTGCTTACTGTGCTTGTCGATAGTATGCTCCAGTTCGAGCCGGATTTTATGTATGCAATCGGTTACGATTTCTCTTTCCTGATCTGAAAGATGCAATGCTTCATTGACCTCGTAAGAGAAAAAAGTATAGTTTTTGATATTCTGTCCTAATGAAGTTCCACGGATTAAATCGGGGTGGAATAAAACCCCAATCGACTTGGTACGGGGAGCCGTTCGGTTACGGTTGTCTATTCCGCTCACTTGTCCCGGTGCCATGCAGACAACCGTTCCTTCCTGATAATCGTAATTCTTACGTCCGTATGTGAGATCCCCGCATTTGGCATCTTTCAGGAACAGACAGTAGAATCCGATGTTCATACGGATATACTCAACCGACTTGCTAGCTTTTGAGAAGTCGATTACATTAACTAAAGGGTGCAATGTTTCCAGTCCAAACAACTGGTCATACTGATCGACGGTTTCAATTTTTGTTATTTCATCCATATGCTTTGTTATTAATCTGATACAAAGATAAAACATTTGGAGGTATCTTTTTTATTTCATTCTTCAAATCAGTAATAAGGGTACAAGAATCAGTAATCTGTATACTACATAAACTTGCGGACGGAAAAATAAATGGCAATGATTGCTGGAAGTAAGTCATGGAATTGATATATTTGCTACGGAGAATATAAAAAACAGGTTTTATGAAAGCATTATTCATTGGAGGAACGGGTACTATCAGTACAGATGTAGTTGCATTGGCGCAACAGAGAGGGTGGGAGATTACTCTCCTTAACCGCGGCTCAAAAAAAATGCCGGAAGGAATTCACAGTATCATTGCGGATATTAATGATGAAGAAGCTGTGGCAAAAGCCATCGCACTTGAACATTACGATGTGGTTGCACAATTCATCGGTTATACGGCAGAAGACGTAAAGCGTGATATCCGTCTGTTTCAGAATAAAACGCGGCAATACATCTTTATCAGCAGTGCCTCTGCCTATCAAAAGCCATTGACTGATTATCGCATTACCGAAAGCACCCCTCTGGTCAATCCCTACTGGCAGTATTCCAGAAACAAGATAGAAGCGGAAGAAGTATTGATGTCAGCCTACCGGACAAGTGGTTTTCCGGTGACCATCGTTCGTCCCAGCCATACCTATAACGGAACCAAACCTCCCGTAGCCGTACATGGAGATAAGGGAAACTGGCAGATTCTCAAACGGATTCTTGACGGAAACCCTGTCATTATTCCCGGTGATGGCTCCTCTTTGTGGACACTGACTCACTCCAAAGATTTTGCCAAAGGCTATGTCGGACTGATGGCGAATCCACATGCCATTGGGAACGCTTTTCATATCACTACCGATGAAAGTATGACTTGGAATCAGATTTACCAGACAATCGCCGATGCGTTAGGCAAACCTCTGAACGCATTGCACGTAACATCCGATTTCCTTGCCAAACATAGCGATCATTATGATTTCAGGGGGGAACTCTTAGGAGATAAAGCAGCTACGGTTGTTTTCGATAATTCGAAGATAAAGCGGCTCGTCCCGGATTTTATATGCCATATCTCCATGGCGGACGGATTGCGGCAAGCTGTACATTATATGCTTTCTCATCCGGAAACTCAAACACCTGACCCGGAATTTGATTCGTGGTGTGACCGTATAGCCAATGCAATCAGTGCGGCAGACAAAGCCTTCTGATTTACCAGATTTTAATAACTACCTGCCACTAATTAATTGCTATTTTTTTAGGCACGGATTACACGGATTAACGCGGTTGTTTTTCAGCAATGGTAACCCTAAAGACCGTGAAATCCGTGTAATCCGTGCCTAATTATTATTTAATAAGGAGCATTTCTTCCTTGCTGCACCTCAATTCGTATTCCGAAATTACCATTAGCAGATTTCAGTTCGAACGCTCCCCGGAAATTATTCCTTTCCCAAGGCATAGCGCTGCGGTTAGGCACCCGCCAGCCATCCTTGTTGTAATCTCCGTAAGTATTGATTCTCATTCCGTTTTTCAGTTTGAAAGATCCCATCTGCATAAACTGTGGAGAAGAAGACAATCCCCAACCATATCCGTATCCCCAACCGGAAAACCCGGAGTAAGAAGGCGAAGAAAAGGAGTCAGTGAATCCTTGAGAATAGGTAATATCCGTGTTTAAACGAAAGAGCTGATTATAATCTTTCGTCATATTAGGCATATCTAAATTAAACTTGGGAAGTTCGGGAGTTGCTACGTTCATTAACCCCATATCCAGCAGAAAACCACCAAACTCTTTGATATTGGTAGATGGAGCACGACGAATACTATCGGAAGGAATTTCCGACTGTGCGGATGCAAAACCGACCGATAATATCAGCGAAAGAAATAGAATCAGTTTTTTCATCTTCGTAAAGGTTGATTTATCACAAAGATAGATAATTTCCACCTGACTATCCGCTTCCGTTATGTTTTCTTAGAAAAAAAATTATCTTTTCAATTTAATAACCGGATAAATGACAGGAGCCGTCTCCCATTTCCTTTTTATCGGGTTGTATGAACGTTCCATGCCTCCATGGAGTTCGATATAATCGTTGAACTTGATTTCAAGAATCATGCCATAACCGCTTTGCGGATAGATAGGAGTGAGATATCCCTGCGAAGCATTTCGTTCGCCATTCACAGAATATTCACCGAAAGCCCGTATACGCAGAAAATTATTAATCCGGTAAGCAGCCGAACCGCTAAAACCAAAATCATTTCTGGCGCCATGTTGAAAAGAAGGCATTGTATACTTGGCGCTGAACAGCCCACCTGAAAACTCCCATCGTTCATTAGGGGCATACGTATAAATGGCACCTACCTGAATATGCGTCCCCATGGTAGGATATGTATTATGCAAACTATACGTACTTAAATAGCTGTTAGCATTGATCCCGAAAATATCCGACCGATTATAGTCGCGGCTGAAAGGATCGAAAGAAGTACCCAGTCTGGGAGTAGGCCAGGGAGTATCCATAAATTCGGGAGGAGATATATGAAGCGTCATGCTATCCGTTTGAATGGTTGGCTTCCTGTCGTTCGGCGTTATATTCATATCGGGTAAGATGAAGCCCTCCTTATCCATATTTAATGGCTGCTTTTGCTCCGGTGGCAGAAGAACCGCACGGCCGATGCTATCCTTTTTCACTTCCACCTGTTGCGCAAATGCTGTACAGGTACAAAGTAAAAACATAAATCCTGTGAACTGTCTTTTATTCATGGCACTTTGCGGTGTTAAAGAGTTTAGTTGACAATCAGTTTATAACCGATTCCCCGTACATTGACAATACGTATCTGTTCATCTTGCGAGAGTTTATGCCGCAATTTGGTGATGAACACATGCAAGCTTCGGGAATTGAAAAAACTGTCATCTCCCCAAAGTTCGAGCAAGACATCCTGCGTGTTGACCACCTGATTCCGGTTCTCGCAAAGCCGTTTCAGGATTTCCGATTCACGATGAGAGAGTTCCTGTCTCGTTCCTGCGTGTAATAAAGTTTGTGCAACAGGATCAAACAGATAACTTCCTATCTCAAAATGATTGGCAACCTTATTCTCTGTGAAGAGAAAAGCCTTTCCCATCAGTGCTTTGATTCGGATAATCAGCTCTTGTATACCGAAAGGTTTTTTCAGGTAATCATTCGCTCCGAGTTCAAAGCCCTCCACCACATCATTGATGGTCGAACGGGCAGTCAGGAATAAGATAGGAGTCTGTTTATCCGTCTGGCGGATGCGACGTACCATTTCAAAGCCATCCATTTTCGGCATCATCACATCAGCTACAAGTATATCCGGATGAAGTTCGAAGAAAAGGCTTAGACCTTCCTCGCCGTCATTCGCCGTATGAATGATAAAATCATTTTCTTCAAGTGTATCTTTGATGATCATGGCGAGCGTCTGTTCGTCTTCTACCAGTAATACGGTAATTTTGTTTTTACTCATGATTTTATGGGTTTATAAAGTAATGGTAAAAGTGCTTCCTTTGTCCGGTTCACTCTTTACGGTGATAGTCCCTCCATGTTTTTCGACCATGCTCTTGACATAGAACAGTCCTAGTCCGTAACCTTTTATATTATGAAGATTGCCCGTCGGGACCCGGTAGAATTTATCAAATATATGCTTTTGTTTATCAAGTGGAATTCCGATTCCCCGGTCGGTAACGCTGATGGTTACTGTTCCCCCTGTCTGTCGGCAGGAAATAGACAATTCGGCTTCCTCTTTCGAGTACTTCACAGCATTATCTATCAAGTTACTGATGATGTTGCTGAAATGCGTACGGTCTGCAACAATAACAAGCGTTTCCGGTTTAATGTCCAATTCGATATGTACAGGCTTGTCCGCTTTTAGCTGGTGCTGCTCCATGAGCGGAGTAATCAGCTCCTTCAGGTTGATTTCCTCCGGATGCAAACGGAACGTTTTGCGACGCTCCATTCCCATGGATAAAATCTGTTCCACCAGCCCGCTAAGCCTTTGCAACTGCTCCTGACTGATGCGTAGATACTGGTCGCGCTTGCTTTTCTCTTCCGCTTGGTTAAAGTTCAGTAATGCGTCATTAGCCGCATAGGCTACGGCAATGGGAGTCTTTAATTCGTGCGTGATATTATTGGTAAAATCACTTTTCATTTCATCCAGTGTTTTCTGTTTCAGGAGCGTCCGGATAAGGAACCAGAAAGAGAATCCGAGAATCAGAAGAATTACAAATGAAGTGACCAGAATACCTGTCATCTGCTTTAATACCAATGAATTGATCGGCTCGAACACCAGTTGGTAGCGTTGGCTATGATGCATATTAAATTCATAGTCATAGCGAATTGCCTTGGGACTGGGAATATAACTGCTATCTCCCGCAATACCTAATGTATCCGTATATACAATGGAAGAATCGGCACTGGTTCCTGTATAAATCAAAAGAGTGTGATGAGGAATAGAAAGATTATGCTCTTTCATCACATGGGTGAGCAAACTGTCATATCGCTGCAGGTTGACATCTATATAAGTGTCCACACCTGAATGAATGCCCTGCTGAATACTCATTAACAACTCCTTTAGCGAATCTTGCTTTTTCAATAATACATCCAGTCCGCTTTCGCTACTTGCAACAGCTTTGGAATCTTCAGAAGCATTGCCAACGGTTTTTACCGTGTCTGTGGTAGTTTCTGTCCGGGAATGTATCGTATCCTGATGGCTACTATCCGTATAAGAAATCGTTTGTTGGGTCACTAATGAATTGCCGTCCGCATCATATCCGGCCGATACCGTTAGCGAACCGTGTTCCACATTATCTTTTTGCAAATCATTAACCCGGAGCACGACCTCGTTGAAGTCACTCGTCCGCATTGCATCTCTGATATTGCTCTCCATTTCCATTTTCATCGACCGGTAAAGCCCTGTCAACCAATAAGCTTGATAAACAAAAATTCCGATTAGCGAGCAGATAACCAGTATGACGATATGTTTTAGCGGTAATTTCATACTGACAAAGATAATAGGAAACTATTCTTATTCTTCTCTTTGATAAGACTAAATAACACTAGATAAGCCAGTGATAACGCAAATATCCATTTTTTCTACCGTATTTTGTCGTATTCTAAAAATAAAGACGAAATGAAACGGATTAATTTACTATTTATGTCTTTTCTTTGCGTGTGGATATCTGCTACAGCACAAATCGGACAACAGTCACAGGAACCTGTCGACAGTATCAAGAATATAGGTTATATGGATAGCTTGTTTCAGGAATTGCCCGAAGTAATGATTACGGGTGAACGCCCGATAGTGAAAGCCGAACAAGGCAAACTTGTGTATGACGTACCGAGGCTGGTAGGTAACCTGCCTGTGGATAATGCCTATGATGTTGTGAAAAATCTTCCGGGTATAGTAAATATGAATAATAGTCTGATGTTGGGAGGACAGGAAGTTACCGTTGTCATCAACGGAAAAGTTACCACACTGTCCGTCGAGCAATTAGACGCTTTATTAAAATCAATCCCTGTCAGCCGGATCGAGAAGGCGGAGGTGATGTATTCCGCTCCGGCACGCTATCAGGTACGCGGACCGATGATTAACCTGATATTAGCACCCGGCACAGGACAGGCATCTTCCCTTCAAGGAGAACTTTATACAGCTTTGAATCAACATCACTACGAATCTTTGGCAGAACGTGGAAGTCTTCTGTACTCCGGACGTAAATTCTCTGCAGATCTTCTTTACTCTTACTCTTATGATCGCGACCGAAGGATTACGGAGAAAGAAGCACTTCACACGTTGGCCGATGGTTCGGTGCATCAGATGGATATGGATGAAATCATGACTTCCCGTACCAACACTCATCAGATGCGCCTCGGAATGGACTACTCTTTCGCTGAAAATCATCTGTTAAGCTTGGTCTATACAACAGCCTTTACCGATTCCAAGCATTATTCCATAGCTACCGGTGCACAGAATTCCGTTACCGATTCACAGGGAGACAGCCAGCTCCATAATGCAAAATTAGATTATCAAACCCCTTTCGGACTGAAAGCAGGCGTAGCATTTACATCCTATCATTCTCCCGGTAGCGAACTATTACATAGCACGATGGGAGCAGAGACGATGAACTTCCTAAGCCGGGATAAGCAGCAAATCAATCAATGGCGTTTCTATGCCGGACAAGAACATACTTTGGGCAAAGGCTGGGGATTGAATTATGGCATAACCTATACGACCGCTTTAGACCATAGTTATCAAAGGTATTATGACCCGGAAACAGACAACCTGTTACCGGATAATAACATGACCTCCCGCCGTCGCGAGCAAACCCTGAATGTGTATGCCGGACTGAGTAAAAGCTTCGGTGAAAAACTCTCGGCCGATGTTTCTCTGGCAGCGGAGCAGTATCATACAAATATCTGGAATGAATGGAGCCTGTACCCGGTAGCTAATCTAACTTATATACCCGCTGCCGGACATGTCCTCCAGCTCTCATTGAGTAGTGACAAGGAATATCCTGAATACTGGAGCGTACAGAATGCAATCTCTTACATGGGAGCATATTCTGAAATTCAAGGAAATCCTTATCTCAAACCTGCCACGAATTATGAAACCAGCCTTAATTATATATTAAAAGGCAAGTATGTTTTTACCGCCTTTTATAGCTATACAAAAGACAATCAAATGCAAACCCTCTACCAATCACCGGAACGCTTGGTAGAGATTTACAAATTCTTCAATTTTGATTTTTCATCACAGGCCGGATTGGTAATGACAGTTCCCTTTAAGGTGAAAAAATGGCTGGACTCCCGTTTCACCGCTATCGGTTTTCGTTATCGCCAGAAAGACAGTGATTTCTGGGATATCCCGTTTGACCGCAAACTATATACATTCGTCTTGACGATGAACAACACATTCACCCTTTCCACCAAGCCCGACTTAAAGTTTACCTTGACCGGATTTTATCAAAATAAAGCCATACAGGGAATTTTCGATCTTCCCCGTTCGGGAAATCTGGATGCAGCGCTTCGTTACACCTTTGCAAAAGGAAAAGCACAATTGACGTTGAAGTGTGACGACCTGTTCAATACCTCCACCATTTCGACACAAGTCCGTTACGGATTGCAGAATGTGAAAAACCACTATATGCGGACCACCCGTACATTCGGCATTTCGTTTAACTATAAATTCAGAGGGTACAAAGAGAAGAAGCGGGAAGAGGTCGATACTTCCCGCTTTAAATAAGTGGTGATTTTATGCCTTCCATGCTTTGGCATATTCTTCCAAGACGCACTTGATACTTTGTCCGATTTTCACATAATCGGCTTCATTCAAGTTGGCTAGTGACACACGCACACTCCATTTCGGTCCGGCAAATCCACCACCATTCAACAGAACGAGTGAAGTTTCGTTTGCCAGGCGGAAAACCACGTCCAATGGATTGTAGGTCTTTTGCAGATAAGCAACGAAGTCATCTCCATAGAATTTCTTCGCCCATACCAGCATATCGATCTCCGAATAATATCCGGCACGTAACGGATCTTCCACCAGTGTGAAACCTGTGTTATCCCACAACGCATGCAGACGACGATGAATAATTTCCTGCATCTTTTTCTTATAACTGTCTTCTTTATCCAGAAGCGAGAAAATGGCAAACAAACTCATCTGCATTTGTTGAGGTAGAGAAAGTCCTGCAGTATGATTCAATGCAATCTGCCGGCTGTCGGCCACCATACGGTCGATAAACTTCATCTTTTCCGGTTGTAGGCTAAGACTGGAATAACGTTTGTTCAAGATTGATTTCTGCTCCTCCGACAGGCGGGCAATCATTTTGTCGTAGATGTTGTCCTCGTGTAGAGCGATCACTGCGGTTCTCCATCCCGTAGCTCCAAAATATTTGGAGAACGAATAAACGCAAAGCGTATTATGCGGCAATTCTGCCATTAATGAACGGAAATGAGGAATAAATGTCCCGTACACATCATCCGTGATAATCATCAGGTTCGGATTATCATTCTTCACAATGTTGATGATACGTTCGGTAGTCTCTTTACTAAGCGCATAACTGGGCGGATTACTCGGATTGGTGATAAATAATGCTTTGATCCGCGGATCTTTCAGCTTGTCTATATCTTCATCCTTATACTGCCAGGTATGTAAACCGTCAGGAGTCATCTGGTCAGCAGAAATTTCGGTCACGTCGAACTGATAGCGTCGCAGTTCCGGGATTTCTATATAAGGAGTGAACACTGGAATCATTAAAGCAATGGCATCCCCCTGGTTCAACAGGAAATTCTCCTGCAATGAATCGAACAGATAACACATGGCTGCCGTACCTCCTTCGGTTGCAAAAAGGTCAAAAGTTCCTTTTGGCGGACGGCGGTCACACATCTCTTGTGCCAGGTAATCCTGTACGATTAACTCCGTAAAATGTAAAATACGGTCGGGCACAGGATACTGGTCGCCAATCACCGATTCCGCCCATTCATGAATAAGCGTATCCGGATCGGCGGCATGTTCCATCAGCATATAATTGTAGCCCTCTTTCAACAGGTTAGCACCGGGAGCTTTCTCGTTTTCTTTCAGGAAAGCCTCGAAACGGGCGGCAATTCCCGCCTTTTGCGGAATGCCTGCTATTCCTTCTTCCTGTGAAAACGCATGGCGACATTCGCAAAGGCCGAATTGCCCCAGCAGAAAAAAGGCTTCGCGTGGTTCGGTAGCAATCCAGTTCGGGTTGCCTCTTCCGGCATTCAACATGGTATGTGCTATCTTCTTGATACTTTCATCTGCCATATCGATCAGTTTGTTTTTCAGCTCGAACGGGCTAATTGTTTCCATTTTCTTGGCATAACTTTTGGTAATGGCAGGGTTATTTGTTTTCTTTTCCATAATGATATTTATTTAGTTAGTTTTACATAAGTAGTACGATGACAACTCCCCAGATAATCAGGAGTGTATTGCCGACTGCATACGTCACCGTATATCCCAATGCCGGTGTGTCGCTTTCCACTGCATCCTGAATAGCTCCCAACGCAGCTGTTGTAGTACGTGCTCCTGCCGTACATCCCAATGACAGGGCAGGGTGGAACTTGAACAGGTATCTCGCCATCAGCAATCCAGCGAGGAGAGGGATAGCCGTTGCCAATGCACCGACGATAAACAGGCTGACGCCTACTTCCTTGAATCCGGCAATGAAACTGGGACCTGCAGCGATACCGACCACTGCGATAAACATATTCAGCCCTACATTATTCAATACCCATAAAGAAGGTTCGGGAATACCTCCGAAAGTAGGATGCTTGCTGCGTAGCCAACCGAACAGAAGTCCGGCTATCAATGCGCCTCCACTGGTAGAAAGACTGATAGGAACACCTCCCAGATGAATAGCCAGTGCACCGAAAAGGCCACCGAGCAAAATACCCAATCCAACGAAGATCATATCTGTCTGATTGGTAGGCCGGTCAATATAGCCCATTTGTTTGGCAGCACTTTCCACTTCATGTTTAAGACCGGTAAGTTCGAGAATGTCTCCCGAATCTACGATTGTCTTAGGTAATACCGGAACGTTGATTCCGGCACGCTTGATATTCCGGATGCTGACCCCGTGCATAAACTTCTGCGATCTGATTTTGGAAACTGTTTCTCCGGCAAAAGTCCGGTGGGTCACCATTACAGGAAGAGTTTCTGCCGGGAAGTCAAGTAATTGTGCATCGATCACTTCCGGACCTATCCAGTCTTCTTCTCCAATCACAAATTCACGGCGTCCGCTAAGTACCACTTCGTCGTTCTTGTGAAGAATCAGGTTCGGATCTACTTCCTTCACCATTCTTTTTTGACGAATCCGTTCTACAAACAGACGTTTGTCATTCTTGCATAAATAAGCTTCGAGTTCACTGACTTTCTTTCCTTTGCCAAACCATTCGTTGGTGATTTTATAAGCACGGAATACGACCGGACGAAGAGCTGGGGAAAATCCGGGTTCATCAGCTTCCGATGTTCCCATTTGAGCCTCCAGTTCCTTGCAGTCGGCTTTCACCTTATCCAGTCCCCCCAGCATCTTAGGGCCGAGAGAAGCCAGAATCCATGCCGAACCGGCCGTTCCGAAAATATAAGTTACGGCATAAGCTACCGGAATTGCATTGATGAACGTGGCTTTCTGTGCATCGCTGATTCCCAGCTGGTTGATCGTATCGCTTGCCACGCCGATAACGGCGGATATTGTTTGTGAGCCTGCCAACAGTCCGGCAGCTTCTCCTACATGATATCCCATGATTTTGGCCAATATCCACGGGGCTACCAGACTGACAATACACATCAATACGGCAAATCCTACTTGTGGCAGACCGTCTTTCTTCAATCCGCGGAAAAACTGCGGACCCACCTTATAGCCAACGGCAAATAAGAAAAGCAGAAAGAACACGGCTTTCATCGGACCATCTACAGTGATATTCAGTTGTCCGACCAATACTCCGACCAGAAGAACGCTGGTGACTGTCCCCAAGGAGAATTTTCCTATTTTGAGTCTGCCGAGCCAGAATCCGGCAAAAAGCGTAAGGAAAATAGCAAGTTCAGGATGTACCCTTAGTTGATTAATAATCCATTCCATAATTAAGTTGTTGTTTAGGTTATGCTATCTACAACAGTTGTTGTGTGGAAAGAGTTTATAGTGTTTATGATAAATAGAGATATAAATATCCGATAGACTTTAAATTTCTCTATTTCGCTTTTTTGTTATACTTTTGTTCATTCAAAAATAAAACTAATCATATTCTGTATGAAATCAGACATAGAAATTGCTCGCAGTATTGAGCTGAAGAAGATTAAGCAAGTTGCTGAAGGTATCGGAATCCCTCGCGAGGAAGTGGAGAATTATGGCCGCTACATTGCAAAGATCCCCGAACAACTGATTGATGAAGAGAAAGTGAAGAAAAGCAATCTTATTCTGGTAACTGCTATCACAGCAACCAAAGCGGGCATCGGCAAAACTACAGTATCTATCGGTCTCGCTTTGGGACTGAATAAAATTGGAAAAAATGCGATTGTCGCTCTTCGTGAGCCGTCTCTCGGTCCGTGTTTCGGGATGAAGGGGGGAGCAGCCGGTGGAGGATATGCACAAGTGCTTCCGATGGACAAGATTAACCTCCATTTTACCGGAGATTTTCATGCCATCACTTCTGCTCATAACATGATTGCCGCCTTGCTCGATAATTATCTCTATCAGAACCAGGCAAAAGGTTTCGGACTGAAAGAAATCCTTTGGCGGAGAGTGCTCGATGTGAACGACCGTTCATTGCGTAGCATCGTTGTCGGCCTCGGACCTAAATCCAACGGGATTACCCAGGAGTCCGGTTTCGATATCACTCCTGCTTCGGAAATCATGGCAATTCTTTGCCTTTCTAAAGATGTGAGTGATCTGCGTCGCCGTATTGAAAATATCCTGTTGGGCTTCACGTATGACGACCAACCTTTCACCGTGAAAGATTTGGGAGTGGCAGGAGCCATTACCGTGTTATTGAAAGATGCGATTCATCCTAATTTAGTGCAGACTACCGAAGGAACCGCTGCTTTTGTACATGGTGGTCCGTTTGCCAATATTGCCCATGGCTGTAACTCTATCCTTGCCACCAAATTGGCCATGTCTTTCGGTGATTATGTAATCACGGAAGCCGGGTTCGGTGCTGATCTCGGTGCGGAGAAGTTCTACAATATCAAATGTCGTAAGAGCGGGCTTCAACCTCGTCTCACGGTGATTGTCGCTACGGCACAAGGATTGAAGATGCATGGAGGCGTCAGTCTCGATCGTATCAAAGAGCCGAATATGGAAGGACTGAAAGAGGGATTGCGTAATCTCGACAAACACGTTCGTAACCTTCGCTCATTCGGTCAGACAATCATTGTAGCTTTCAATAAGTTTGCATCCGATACGGACGAAGAAATGGAATTGCTGCGCGAACATTGCGAACAGTTGGGAGTGGGCTTTGCCATCAACAATGCGTTCAGTGAAGGAGGAGAGGGAGCAGTAGATATGGCTCGCCTGGTGGTAGATACCATAGAGAACAATCCGTCAGAATCCTTACGCTACACTTATAAAGAAGAAGATAGCATACAGCAGAAGATCGAAAAGGTAGCTACTAATATTTACGGAGCCAGCGTTATTACCTATAGCAGTATCGCCCGCAGTCGTATCAAACTGATTGAGAAAATGGGAATCACTCATTATCCGGTTTGTATTGCTAAAACACAATATTCATTCTCTGCCGATCCGAAGATTTATGGTGCGGTAAACAACTTCGAGTTCCATATTAAAGATATTGTTATCAATAACGGAGCTGAAATGATTGTAGCCATTGCCGGAGAAATTCTTCGTATGCCGGGATTACCCAAGGAACCGCAAGCATTATACATCGATATTGTGGATGGAGAAATAGAAGGATTGAGTTAATATATCCTCAAGAAAAAAATATTCCGGTATTGCCGGTAAAATAAATCCCCGTCTTTCCCTATAAAATAAAATGTGGAAAGACGGGGATGGCTGTATATAGAGTCCAGTGCGCTTCTATTTTCTCTTCTTGCACACTGTACGGTTGAATTCGTCCTTGTTGTAAGTGATATATAACATCATATATTTCTTTTATAGTAAGAAAAACGAAATTCCGGACAGATGGTTCGGATAGGATTGTTAATAAATAAAAAAGTCTGCTCCTTTTACGAGGAGCAGACCTTAAATGGGAAATAAAGCTGCCAGTTTGTAGCTATTAGCTTTGAATTTGTTTTTTAATAAGCAAAAAGAGGATATTTCTTCATTGTCTCATTGACACGTGCACGTACTTTTGCAATAACTTCCTCATTTTCTACGTTAGACAATACAGTCTCGATCATTTCGGCAATTTCGAGCATCAAGTCTTCTTTTGCACCACGGGTAGTGATAGCAGGAGTACCCAAACGGATACCGGAAGTCTGGAAAGCCGAACGGCTGTCGAACGGAACCATGTTTTTGTTAACGGTAATATCAGCAGAAACCAATGCTTTTTCTGCCACTTTACCTGTCAGTTCAGGATATTTGCTACGCAGGTCGACCAACATAGAGTGGTTGTCTGTACCACCGGAAACGATAGTAAAGCCACGGTCGATCAAAGCCTGTGCAAGTACAGCAGCGTTCTTTTGTACTTGTTTAGCATATTCCTTAAATTCAGGTTGCAGGATTTCACCGAAAGCAACTGCTTTAGCAGCAATTACATGTTCCAACGGTCCACCTTGAACCCCTGGGAATACGGCAGAATCCAGTAATTGAGACATCATCTTGATCTCACCTTTCGGAGTGGTCTTACCCCACGGATTGGGGAAATCCTTACCCATCATGATGACACCACCACGAGGTCCGCGAAGTGTTTTATGTGTAGTAGAAGTGACGATATGTGCATATTTAACCGGATTTTCGAGCACTCCGGCAGCGATCAAACCGGCAGGGTGAGCCATGTCGATCATCAGGATAGCGCCTACTTTGTCAGCGATTTCACGCATACGTTTGTAATCCCATTCACGAGAGTATGCAGAACCACCACCGATAATCATTTTCGGTTTCTCGCGCAGAGCGACTTCTTCCATCTGGTCGTAGTCAACGCGTCCGGTTTCCTGATTCAGGTTATATTCACAAGGAGTATAGATAATACCGGAAGTGTTTACCAGTGAGCCATGAGAAAGGTGTCCGCCGTGTGCAAGATTTAATCCCATGAATTTGTCGCCCGGATTCAGAACTGCGAGGAAAACAGCGGCATTAGCTTGTGCTCCCGAGTGTGGCTGTACGTTTGCCCATTCAGCGCCAAAAATTTCTTTCAGGCGGTCGATAGCGATTTGTTCGCTTTGGTCTACTACTTCGCAACCTCCGTAGTAACGTTTGCCGGGATAACCTTCTGCGTACTTGTTAGTCAGACAAGAACCCATTGCCTGCATAACCTGGTCACTCACAAAATTTTCTGATGCAATAAGTTCGATTCCTTTCAACTGACGTTGATGCTCTTTTTCGATAATGTCGAAAATGATGTCGTCTCTTTTCATTCTTTTATAAGTAAGATTAAATTTCTAATTCGAGATACCTATTTTAAGCGCACAAAGTTAATGAAAACAAAGGATAATTGACAATTGCCCCCTGACAATTGACAATCTTTAAACATTCAACCCTTTGAACCGCCACTCTTTATTTTTCAATTCTCAATTTTCAACTCTCAATTTCTTAAAGAATGAATCCCAGCGAAAAACTTAATGCGCTGTCGCGGCGACGGAAAATAATATTGCTCACCCCCGTGCTTCCGTCAGAATTGATGTTGTCGTAAATGATGGACTTGGAGATGTTTCCGAGGCCTTGCTCGTAACGGAAATCGAAGAAGATACGGGAGATGTTGACGCCTACGCCGATCACTGCACTGACATTGAACGGATACAGCCTTTCATGAATCCCCTTCTGGTCGAAATTCTTAAAAGTGATTTCATTGTGCTTTCCCCATAAATAGCGAAGTTTGGGACCTGCGAAGATAGACATTCCATAAGGTCCTTTTTTCACCACATTATAACCATATAATATGGGAAAATCGATACTGTGCAGCACCGATTGCACCGAAGCATAATCAGGTTCGATGGCAGGATGCTGCGAACCGAGCTTATCGAAAGTGATCTCACATTTGCTTACATTATAGGACACTTCCGGCTGAATGAAATGCTTCTTCATATTGATGCGCATAAAGAGGGCGCCGAAATAACCTATCTTATAGTTGTTCTGCACCTCATCGATAGTCACATCCTTAATTTTCAGTTCAGACACCATGAACATGGAAGAGTTGAATCCCGCCTTGATACCGATATTTATTTTTCTTGTATTGGGGCGGTCCACTCTATCTGCATTATAATTCTGACCGACAGCCGTGCAGGCTATGGCTAACAAACCGGGAAGAATGAATTTACGCAGCATATTCATGGCAATATCGCACTTTTTATGATTTCTTCTTTTCCACACTCCAACCGAACTTACCGATTTTCTCTCCCAGATTATAATATCCTCCGTGCACATATACCAGCGGATTGGCTTCTGCCAGTTCCAGCTTTCCGGTTTCCGGATTCAGGTTCCGGTCGTCCGCACGGACATTTACCACGTCAGCGATAAACATATCGTGTGAGCCGAGAGAGATGATTTCTTTCACACGGCATTCAATGCAAAGAGGAGATTCTTCAATCAACGGGGCACTGACCACCGTACACTGTCCGGGTGTCAGCTTCATCTCATCAAATTTATGATAATCACGTCCCGAACGAACTCCGCACCAGTCGGTGGCAAAAGCCATATCTTTCGTTGTCAGGTTGATGACAAACTCCATGTTTCTTTTGATAATGTCATAAGAATGGCGCTCCGGACGTACGGATATATAACACATGGGCGGGTTTGTACAAATCGTACCCGTCCATGCTACTGTGATAATATTATATTCGCTTTCATCTTTTCCGCAGCTCACCAGTACAGCCGGCAGCGGATAAATCATCGTTCCTGGTTTCCAGTCCTGTTTCATACTACTTATATCTTTTTTCACCACAGAGGACACAGAGGACACAGAGTATATTGAGGTACAGAGAGTAAAAAAACTTTTTTTTCAAAGAAATAAAACTCTGTGTCCTCTGTGTCCTCTGTGGTGAATAGGAGTTAGAGGATTGTAATCTCTTCACGTTTCTGCTCTTTCTCGCAATAATGACATTTAACGATGCAATTATCCTTATCTATCACATGAAAGATAGTGGCCATCGGTTCGTTGTTGGTGATACATTTCGGATTGGCACATTTCACGATGCCACGAAGTTCATCCGGCATTTTCACCTCTTTCTTTTCCACTACTTCGTAATCGCGGATGATATTCAGCTTGACGTGTGGGGCAACTACTGAAATACGGTTAATCTCTTCGTCGCAGAAGAATTTATCTGCAATCTTGATGATCCCTTTTTTACCCAGCTTCTTGCTGTCGAGGTTGAATCCGATAGTGATATTGCTGGTCATCTGTTCCACACCGAGCAGTTGCACTACGGTAAAGAGCTTTTCGGATGGGATATGGTCAATCACTGTCCCGTTTTTCAGGGCAGCTACTTGCAATTCTTGTTTATTTTCGCTCATAATAAAATATCGTTTTTAACGTCATCTAATGTGATACCTAATACATCGCAAAGGATTGCTTCGCGGGCATACAGACCGTTTTGTGCCTGTTGGAAATAATATGCTTTCGGGTTGTCATCCACATCGTAAGCAATTTCGTTGACGCGGGGAAGCGGGTGCAGGATACGCAGGTTCGGACGTGTGTTCTCCAGCATTTTGTTACGGAGAATATATACATTCTTCACCCGTTCATATTCCATCAAATCGGTGAAACGTTCGCGTTGCACACGGGTCATATACAGAATATCAGCATCAGCGATAATCTCTTCGTTAAATTCCGTATGTTCAACGTATTTTATTTGGTGAGTTTTACAGTAAAGTTTGTATTCCTCCGGCATTTTCAGCTCTTCGGGAGCGATGAAATGGAAAGTCGGATTAAAGTGTCGCATCGCCATCAGCAATGAATGTACGGTGCGACCGTATTTCAAGTCACCCACCAGGAAAATGTTCAGATTTTCCAGCGTACCTTGTGTCTTGTAGATAGAGTAGAGGTCGAGCATCGTTTGCGACGGGTGCTGGTTGGCTCCGTCACCTGCGTTGACAATAGGCACCGGGGCTACTTCGCTGGCATACCGTGCAGCTCCTTCGAGATGATGTCGCATGACGATAATATCTGCATAGTTGCTCACCATCATGATCGTGTCTTTAAGTGTTTCTCCTTTGGCAGAGCTGGTAGCTTTGGGGTCAGAGAATCCGATTACTCGTGCACCGAGACGGTTGGCAGCTGTTTCAAAACTCAAGCGGGTACGGGTGGAAGGTTCAAAGAACAGGGTTGCTACAACCTTTCCTTGTAATAACCGGCGATTGGGGTTCATTTCAAACTGCTTCGCCATTTCGAGCATGTAGAGGATTTTTTCTTTAGAATGTTCGGCAATGGTTACTAAACTTCTGTTTTCCATTTTGTTATCTTTTATGTGGATAGAACTTGTTTTACCGGAGCGTAAAGGTACGAAGAATTTGTGAAAAGCACAGATTTTTCGTACCTTTTTTATCAGCTTTTAATCAGTCGGTTTATTTCCGTCCGCCGGCTAACGCTGCAATGATATATTTCCCCGGTGCTCCGATTTTGCTCCAGGTCGTATTGGAGAGCAGTTTCCACACCTGGGTGCCTTTCCTGCCATAGTCCGATAACCGCAGAATCGTCTGTTTCTCTTTCTGGTCAGTCACTTTATGGTTGTCCAGACTCTCCATCAATCCTGCGATGTTGTGTGTAGCCAGATTGTAGGCATACCCCGGAATCTCAATCGAAACAACGTTGGTTTCTTCTTCTTCATGATTTAGTTTAGTTTCCTTTAGTTTAGTTTGTCGGAAAATGTCTGCATTTTCTTGACTCACCTCCTCTTGAGTTTCAAAAATGTCTGCATTTTCCGCGTTCAACTCTTCTTTTTGCATCCCTTTTTTCTTCTTGGTCTCTAATAGATAAGGTAGTTGGGAGAAATCTATTTTCCTCCGTGTAGTGGCTTCGAACCACACCCTTTGAATCTGTTCCGAAGTGAGTATGCCGTATTTTTCGTAGGTTTCTTTATGGAAAAATCCTTTCTCCAATAACAGGTCGACAATCTTTTCCATCATGTCCTCTTTGATCCCGCCGCCCACTTTACGGACGAAAATCAGGTTTTGTTCCTTTCCCCAAGAGATATAATATCCCTCTTTATATATTTTACAAAGCAATCGCATGACAATGTAAGAAGCTAATACTCCAAACTTAGCTTCTAATAGTTCCATCACTTCTTCGTCAAAGAAGTTTGCCGGTGTCGGAAAATAAGGTATCCCTTTATTAATCATATTCATTGTTCAATATATTTTAATCTAACTTATACAATAGCTCTCCACTCCATCAGGTTCCCGATCATAAATCTTCTCCATCCTTTTTGTTCTTCACTCCAATAGAGAATAGACTCTTGTTTTGCTGTGATATTGAATTCTCTATGGAAGAATTTTTCATATCCTACCAGTGTTCCTCTTTCCAGACAAAACGTGCCATCCTGCTTGTAAAAAGCTATCACTACATTCCCATACAACATGCGATCTATTAGTTTAATGCACTCTTGTACAATTCTCTCCGCACATTTATCCGAAATCCCCTTTTCAGCAGTAATACGTTTTTTCCATACTAATTTGCAAGCTTCTAACTTGCCTTTCCTGATTTTTTGTCTCATTTTCTTCTGTTTTTAATTTTGAAAAATAAATTTCTGTTTGAGCGTAAATCTTCCCTTATAGATAGTGACGGTATGTTGTTGTCATAGCGTCACTATCCTTTCATTATAGTGACGCTATAACGATAGCATACCGTCACTATTTTTTTAAGAGAAAATCTGTTAGTTTTCGACCGGTTGAAAACGGCGGCGAAGGTAAGCCTTATATTCCAACTGTCCCATTATTTTTCTTAGTACTTGCTTTTGACCTTTTCAGCCTGTTCTTTTTTTTCCTTTTTTTCTTTCATGTACTCTTCCTCAACAGGTTTTTTCAATGCACCCAATTCAGCATGTATACTGCTAAGTTCCATTAACTTATAGCCGCCATGTTTGTGGATGTATAATACTTTTTGGTCATAGATATATTGGGCTAGATTTATCAGCTTTTTCTTCTTAGGATGGCGGAAATGTCCATCAATAAAGATTTTTAAATACATGGTGAAATAAAGGCGGATATCTCCGTCGATTGCTATTCTGTTATCCAGCTCTTCTTCACTGATGATTTCTTCCTTTGAATGCTTCCCTGGAGCTTTTTTCATTGTTTGGACATTTCTTTTTACCTTGTCGTTTTTACTACCTTTTTTGGCATTTTTACTTTTCATAATCTACTGATTTTAACGTTGGTTAAACATGTGTTAATTCTAAAAATAATATCTGGAAAGTGAAATTGAACCTGCAAAAAGATTTGTTCTTTTGTCGCTTGCCAAATAGTATATATATAAAATAACTAGTGATGCAAATGATGAATAAAAATGGATTCAGTCGATGTGGGGAGAACTACATCAATCGTTTACGAAAGGAGGGGCGCTATTCTACAGCGCATGTCTATAAGAATGCCCTTTATTCTTTCAGTAAGTTTTGTGGTACGTTGAATATGTCGTTCAGACAGGTCACCAAAGAACGTTTGCGACGTTATGGTCAGTATCTTTATGAGTGTGGTTTGAAGCCTAATACGATTTCTACGTATATGCGTATGCTTCGTAGCATTTACAATCGGGGAGTGGAAGCAGGGAGTGCCCCTTATGTTCCCCGATTATTTCATGATGTCTATACAGGTGTGGATGTCCGACAAAAGAAAGCTTTGCCTGCCGGTGAGTTGCACAGACTTTTGTATGAGGATCCCAAATCGGAGCGTTTACGTCGTACACAAACTATTGCTGCTCTGATGTTCCAGTTTTGTGGAATGTCATTCGCTGATTTAGCGCATCTGGAAAAATCGGCTTTGGATCAGAGTGTATTACGCTATAATCGAATCAAGACGAAAACTCCCATGAGCGTGGAAGTGCTTGATACTGCCAGGGGAATGATTAATCAACTCCGAAGTAATCAGGAACCCATTCCTGATTGTCCGGACTATCTGTTCGATATACTTTGCGGTAATAAAAAACGGAAGGATGAAAGGGCATACCGTGAATATCAGTCTGCTCTTCGGAGATTCAATAATCGTTTGAAGGATTTGGCGAGAGCTCTACGTTTGAAGTCTCCCGTTTCTTCTTACACACTCCGTCATTCCTGGGCAACGACAGCCAAGTATCGTGGAGTGCCAATTGAAATGATCAGTGAATCATTGGGACACAAATCAATAAAAACCACACAAATCTATTTAAAGGGTTTTGAGCTAAGAGAACGTACAGAGGTAAATAAAGGGAATTTATCTTACATTAGGAACTATCGTTTAGGTAGGTAATTAACGGTAAAGTGTTAGAAATCAAGGGCGAAATGTTTCTGTTACTTCTTAGGTAACGGATAATTATTCGGTGCAAAGATATGCAAAAATACAAATAGTAAACAAGTAAAATCTTCTTTTTTTTCTGATTTGTTGAAATATGCAACAAAAATATATCAGGACATGATGATTCTGTTTGATCATGCCCGATATTCCTATATTCTGTTTTCAAAGATGCTTTTCCCTTCGCGTAGGTTAGAAAAACATTGCTGTAGGCGGTTCTTGTCCATGTTTTTCTGTTTTCATCTGTTTTCCTGTGAATAAATACCTTATCCGTTACCTAAGAAGTAACGGACACATAAGGGGTAAAAAAGTATGATTCTAACGAAAGAAACTTTAAGTGCTGGGCCTAAAATTGGGACAGGGGAAGGCGTAGCACACTCTAAACGCTGGTATGTCGCTCTGGTTCGTATGCATCATGAGAAGAAGGTAGCCGAACGTTTAGACAAAATGGGGATTGAAAATTTTGTACCGGTTCAGCAAGAAGTACATCAATGGAGCGACCGCCGTAAAGTGGTTGAATCCGTGCTGCTTCCCATGATGGTCTTTGTACATGCTGATCCTAAAGAACGTAAAGAGGTTCTTTCTTTTTCTACAGTTAGTCGGTATATGGTAATGCGCGGTGAGAGCAGTCCGACTATCATTCCTGATGAACAAATGGCCCGTTTCCGTTTTATGCTCGACTATTCCGAAAAGGCAATCTGTATGAATAGTGCTCCTTTGGCACGTGGTGAAAAAGTACGTGTTGTCAAAGGTCCTTTGACTGGTCTTGTAGGAGAGCTTGTCACGGTGGATGGCAGGAGTAAGATTGCTGTCCGGTTGAATATGCTGGGGTGTGCTTGTGCGGATATGCCGGTCGGGTATGTAGAGCCGATAGGTGAGAGGCAATAATCAAATTATTAATCAAAAGTATGACATAGGAGGTGCCGAATAACCTTTAAAGGTATTATAGGCATATAGTAAATATTTACATGTCTCAAGCGACAGACAACAATAAACGAATAGCGAAGAATACCTTACTTCTCTATATTCGTATGCTTTTTATGATGATCGTGAGTTTATATACTTCACGTGTCATACTAGATGCTCTAGGAGTTGAAGATTTTGGTATATATAATGTCGTAGGTGGCGTTGTAGCTATGTTTTCGGTAATATCGGGGTCATTATCTGCTTCTATCAGTAGATTTATTACCTTTGAATTGGGGAAAGGTGATCAAAGTAAGCTGAATAAGATATTTTCAGCATCGGTTACTATCCAAATATTGTTGTCTTTAATCGTAGTCATATTAATAGAGATTGTTGGTGTATGGTTTCTTAATTCTAAGATGATTATTCCAGCAGATAGAATACTGGCAGCTAATTGGGTACTCCAATTTTCTGTTGTCACTTTTGTCATAAATCTTATAAGTGTTCCATATAACGCATCTATAATAGCACATGAAAAAATGTCGGCCTTTGCTTATATCAGTATATTGGAAGCTATAGGCAAACTTATTATTGCATATTTGATCGTTATAGCTCCTATGGATAAATTGGTGTTTTATTCAATTTTGATGTGTTCTGTAGCAATAATTATTCGTTTTACTTATGGCTATTATTGTAAAAGGCATTTCAAAGAGTGTACTTATCATTTTTGTTGGGATAAAGAACTTCTAAAGAATATGTTTGGGTTTGCAGGATGGAATTTCATTGGAGCTGCTTCATCCGTGTTAAGAGATCAAGGTGGAAATGTTGTCATTAATTTGTTTTTCGGTCCGTCTGTAAATGCAGCTAAAGGTATTGCTATGCAAGTAAATTCAGCAATTTCAGGATTTGTTAGTAATTTTATGACAGCATTAAATCCGCAAATTACAAAATCTTATGCTTCTGGCAATCAAGACTATATGATGGCACTTATCTTTCAAGGAGCGAAGTTCTCATTTTATATGTTGTTGTTGCTCTCATTGCCGGTGATTATCAATACTCACTATATTCTTGGGCTATGGCTGAAATTGGTGCCGGAACATGCAGTTCTGTTTGTGCGGCTAACGTTGCTTTTTGCCATGAGTGAATCTATTTCAAATCCATTGATTACGGCCATGCTTGCCACGGGTAGAATTCGGAACTATCAGATTATGGTAGGTGGTCTGCAGATGCTGAATCTCCCTATATCATATATCTTTCTTCGTTTGGGGTGTGTACCGGAGTCTGTATTGTTTGTTGCAATATTTATATCTCAATGCTGTTTAGTTGCACGTCTTTATATGCTCAGAGGAATGATTGGATTGTCTTCTGTCAAGTATTTGAAACATGTGTATTTAAAAGTCTTGATGGTAATGTCAACATCAGCGATTCTACCAATATTATTATTAAAGAACATAAATGAAACCTTTTTATCCTTTTTAGTTATATCTGTAGTGTCAATACTTACCACATCAATTTCGATATTTTATATAGGATGTAGTAAAGAAGAAAGAGTTTTTGTCTGGGCAAAGGTCAGTGCTTTATGTGCAAAAATCAGAAGATGATAGAACGTAATTATTCAATAGATATTCTTAAGTTTATATGTGCAATCCTTGTGGTATTCCTTCACACTGATTGTGTATATCATGATTACATCTTGCCACTCACACGTCAGTGCCTTGCTTTTTTATGATTAGTGGTTATTTGTTATTCAACGATGGCGATATAGAAATATCGAGATTAAAACGCAGTACTAGGAATATTTTGCACATCATCGTATGGTCTACGTTGTTGTTTGCTTGTTATAAAGAAGCTGTGGCAATACATCAAGGGAGTGTTTACATACCATCACTTCGTGAATTATTTAATTTTATAGTTCTTAATGAAAATCCTTTTGGCGGTCATCTTTGGTATTTGGGGGCATATTTATATGTACTATTGATAGCAATGATTATAAGCAAGTATAAGATTTGGAAATATATGTTCTATGCCATTCCTATATTATTGCTGACAGACTTAATATTGGGTAAGTATAGTTTACTTTTTCTCGATAGAGAGTTTCCAGTTATCTATGTACGGAACTTTTTGTTTGTCGGTCTACCATATTTTGCATTGGGGGCATGTCTGAAGAAGTATAGTGACAAGATTAGTAAAATTAAATACTATTATTGGCTTATTGGGGGCATTTTATTCTCATTGACGTCTCTAATGGAAAAATGGGTATTGCTATATTTAGACAAGAATCCCGGACGTGAACATTATTTTAGTAGCACGTTGCTTGCGCTATGTCTATTCTTGTTAGTATTATCATTCAAGAAGAAAGAACCAACTATATATTCGACTATTGGAAATAAAGATTCGCTTTACATATACATCTTTCATCCTCTCTTTATATCAATCATCGGTATGATAGTTGGTAAGATAGCATCAAATTCTATAGTAAATATATACTCATTTACTGCGCCATTTGTAGTGTTCTTATCGACGATGGTCTTTATAATAGTAATAAGAAAAATCCGGTTGATACAATGATAAATATCAATAATCAGGCAGATTGTTGCGGATGTACTGCATGTGCCAGTATTTGCGCTCATGATGCTATCACGATGAAACCAGATGCGCTTGGATTTCTCTATCCGGAAGTGGATCGAAGCAAGTGTGTTGATTGCGGTCTGTGTGAGAAGGTGTGTGCTTTTAATGACGATTACGATAAAAGCTTAAATATAGATAACCCTTTAGCTTATGCGGCAAGGCATAAAAATGAGGAAGAATTAAGATATAGCCGTTCTGGAGCCGTATTTGTTGCTATGTCTGATTATATTCTGGAACATGGTGGCGTTGTGTATGGTGCAGGATATGCTGACCATTTTAGAGTCGTCCATAAACGAGCAACTACAAAAGAAGAATGTAGCGAATTCAAGGGAAGTAAGTATGTACAGAGCGATATGAATACGGTGTTCCGCCAAGTGAAGCAAGATTTGAAGGCAGGTTTGGTTGTTTTATTCTCTGGTACTCCATGTCAAACAGCAGGTTTGAATAGTTATATAGGAAAAGCTCAAAGAAAAAATCTCATTCTTATAGACATTATTTGTCATGCAGTGCCCAGTCCTTCTATATGGAAAGATTATCTTGGCTATACAGAATCAAAATTCAAATCAAACGTTATCAAATTAGAATTTCGAGAAAAATCCATTGGGTGGAACCAACCACACATGGAAAGTTTTACTTTTACAGATAACTCTATTCATAAAGACTTTCTGTTAAGGTATCTTTTTTATTCAGGATTAATTTCCCGGCCCTCTTGTGAGCATTGTAAATATTGCAATCTTTCCAGACCTTCTGATTTGACTATCGGAGACTTTTGGGGATATGAAAAAGTCGTACCGAAAATGAATACAGACAATAAAGGAATCTCGCTCGTTATTTGTAACACGGATAAGGGGTGTAGTTTTTTTAGGGAATGTTCTTATATGCTGCATACAAAGCATGTAGACTTGATGAATTCATTGCAACCCAATCTGCAACATCCTTCGTCTGTAGATCCTCGTTGGCATCAATTTGCAAAGGATTATCAAAAAAGAGGATTTTTGTATGTTGCCAGAAAATATGGAAATGTAGGTTATCGTTACCAACTAAGAATGTTTATGGACAAAATTAAGCGGAAATTATCCATTTAATATGAAGATAGGAATATTGACATTTCATTGTGCTCACAATTATGGGGCCGTGTTGCAGACCTATGCTTTAGTAACGTATTTGCGGAAGAATAACTATGATGCGGAGATAATAGATTATAGACCCAAATCGTTAACTATGTCCCATGGTATTATGCCTTGGCGTAGAATTTCCCGACTTAATATAATACGAAAAGTTATCTTTGTTCTTAGAATATTACCGTTCTTAACGGTAAGAAAAGAACGTTCTGACAAATTTCAATCATTTATAGATAGCTTACCTCTTTCAACTCGGAAATATACGGAAACAGACAGTGAAGTCACAGGCTATGATATAATAATTTGTGGCAGTGACCAAGTTTGGAATCCTAGCATTACCAATGGCTTTGATAAATTCTTTTGTGGAAGTGTCAGTCATAAAGGCAAATTTATATCCTATGCAGCTAGTACTGAAGCCAAACGAATCATCTCCGATGACTATAAAAAATATAAAGAAGTACTCTCCAATTTTGAGAATATTTCAGTTAGAGAGTCAGAGCTTAAAAATATTTTGCAACCACTCATAAATAAAGAAATAACGAAAGTTATAGACCCTGTGTTTTTATTATCTGCCAATGAATGGCAAAAGGTAGCTATCAAACCAACTTTTACCGACAAACCATACCTTCTTGTATATCAGGTAAAGAGAGACGATAGGGTACTGGATATGGCAAATAAATATGCTGCATTACACCACATGAGTGTTGTTGAAGTAACAGCAGAGGCTGAATATAAAAAAATGAAGAATCGAATATTGACAGCATCTCCTTTTGAATTTGTGGGATTGTTTGCCAATGCCTCATGTGTCGTTACAACATCATTTCATGGAACCGCATTTTCTATAATATTCAACAAGCCTTTTAAAACCGTATTGTTCAATGCGCCCGGCGATGGACGGGCTCTGGATGTAATGAATACTTTCGGCATAGAAAATTCGACAGTTAATGTAGATAGCGGGGATATTCAGGAAATGTCTCTTAACACCCCTAATTTAGATATTATAGTCCGGACTTCGGAAACATTTATAAAGCAGGCCATACAACGATGAATAATGCAATAGTCAAAAGATATCCATTGGCAAACTCCTTTCCGATATTATTAATAGTTTGTCTGATATTGGAACAAGGTTACGGTCTTCTTCCAATACCTAGATACTTATTTATCGTGTTGGTGGGTGTTTTCTTCTTTTATTATAAAAAAGGAACATCTTACAGCAAGCCCATTTCCATCTTTGTAGTTAGCTGCTTTCTAAGCATCTTGTCGTGTATGTATTTTAGGAATGAAAGTCCTGTCAGTATTATGGGCGAATATAATATATATCTTATGATTGTATTTTATTTTGTCTTGTGCAAATACAATGTAAGTATTGAAGTTCTTGAAAAGGTATTGTTCTGGGCTTTTATCATATTCTGCTTTTGTTACTTATATCAAGTTTCAGTCTATCCCAAACTTGTATTTCTAGATAAAGACAATCAGTACAATGAAACTATAGATGTGTTGAACCGACGAATTCGAATGGTGGGAATGTCCATTAATTCATTGGGATATTTTTATAGTTTGAATAAAATCTTGGAGAAGAAAATGAACTATACACTTCCCATGTTGCTTTCATTGGTGTGTATGTTGTTATTTGGATTTAGAACTTTACTGTTCTTTTCTGCTGTATTTTCTATAATAATGATTATAAGATTTAACGGCTTTTCAAAGAAACTTGTCTTCTGGTGTGCATTAGGGGGATTAGGTGCTTATCTGCTTTATCTTACTCCTATCTTCCAAACGGTTTTTGAAAGAATGATGGAGAGGCAAGAATCCGACCAGACTTTTGGTAATAAAGATTATATTAGATATGCAACTTTGTTCCATTATTATGGTAATCATTATAAGAGTGCGGTAGAGATGTTTTTGGGTTCTGGATTATGTAACCGGGCATTGAGAACATCTTATTCTTTAGAAATTGTGAGAAATGAATCATACGGCTTGCATTATTATGATTGGGGATTGTTGGGAATTAGTTGGATGACCGGAGTACTTAGCCTGATTGGAATGTTATGGTGGTCACTAAAAGCGGCATTTGCAAAACTTCCCAAGAAATATTTATATATTTCTGTATGGTTCGGATACATTCTGACTTGTGCATTTACGTCTGCTGAATTTGTCCGTCAAGGATGTTTTCTGATACAAGCAATATGTTTATACCTCATTTATAAAATATCCTTGTATGAAAAGAATCGCTATAATGAATAATGGGACATTACCCATACCGTCAGTTTTGGGAGGTGCAGTAGAAACATTGGTTCAGCTCCTGGTTGATACCAATGAAAAAGAAAAGCAAATGCAGCTTGAAATTCTTTCTATTGATAACGTTAATGCAAGAGAAAAGGCAAAAGAGTATAGATATACCCATTTTCACTTTGTTAGTACTTCGAGTATTTTGAATCGAATGACAGACTTTCTAAAGCGTTGTTATAATTTTATAGCCTTACGGACAGGTCTGCCATTTATTGGATATTGTTATGCAAGCGCGTTGGTTCGTTTCATCAAGAATTGTAACAATATTGATGCTGTTCTTTTGGAAGGTTCTTCAATTAATGCTGATTATATAAAGAGGAAAACCGCATTGCCCGTTATACAACGCATACATAATGTACCGCCCCATAGCTTGCGTCATTGGGATGATTTGAATGCAAAATCAACAGACCTTTATTTGGGGATTAGCAACTATATATGCACTGTGTTGCAGAAAAATGTTGAAGGAAAATATGGTGCTGCCATCAAGCTATTATATAATTCAATTAATTTTAATCAGTTCAATGTAAGGACTACAAATGAAGAAAGACATACATTGAGAAAGTCATTAAATATTCCTGCAAATTCTTTTCTTTTTGTTTTCTCGGGTAGATTGAGAAATTACAAAGGTATAAAAGAATTGCTACTTGCTTTCTTGGAATCTAAAGATAAAATGCCTGATGCCTATTTGCTTATTGTCGGAAGTTTTGCATTTTCTTCTACTTACGTGTCCCTATTCGAAAAAGAACTTGCGTCTATCATTCATCAGTTGGGAGAACGGGTCATATTTACAGGCTTTGTAAAGTATGAAGTCATTCATCGATATTATCAAATTGCAAATGTGGGTGTATTCCCTTCCATATGGGAGGAGCCTTTTGCACTTACCTGCCTTGAGGCAATTGCAAGCTCCTTGCCTGTCATTATAACGAGAAGTGGAGGAATGCCGGAAATCGTTAATGAAGAGTGCGGCATTGTTGTGGAGAATGATGCGAATCTGGTTAATTCATTGGCTGCAGCAATGGAAAATATATATGGTATGGATAAAGCTAAATTAGAAAATATGGCTCAACATTCAGTATTGAGAGCTCAATCATTTGATAATCAACTTCAATACAAACAATTTGTTGAATACATCAATTCTGAAATATAGTATATGAAAAATATACTTATAACGTTTACGAATGCAATAGATCCCACAACTGGAGGAGTCGAAAGGGTATATCATAATCTTGTGCCTTATTTTAGGGAGCATGGATATAATGTGTTTGCTACGTATCAAAGAAAAACTGATTATGATAAAAATTCCGTCTATACCAAAGCGATATTTATGGAGTATTCTATTGATAATGTTGGATATTTTGATAAGTTAGACAAGGTAATGATGGAAATGGCTGTAGATATTGTAATTTGTCCATTTCCAAGTTATCAATTGTTCAATTACTGTTCTCGGTTAATTGATAAAAAGGTTTTCTTTCATGTACACAATGTTCCATCCAAATTGATGTATCCCAGTTCGGCAAAGTTGCCAAATATATTGAAAGAATCTTTTGTTGACAGATGCTTAAAACGTATACGTTTTGATTTGAGATATTTAGCATCATTCAGAAGAATTGAATTAAATAAAATGAAGATAGTCCTTCTTTCTGATTTCTTTAGGGATGACCTAAAAAGTTTTTATGATTTCAACCCTAAATGTATATGTGCTTTGCCCAATCCATTCTGTATTGATGAAGAATATCAATTGGATTATCAGAAGAAAGAGAAAATGATTCTATATGTCGGAAGAATAAATACTAGACAAAAGCGTTTTCAATCTCTTCTTAATATTTGGAAAAGACTGCAAAATGAATTACTCGATTATAGACTTGAAATAGTAGGAGGAGGACCCGAAAAAGAATTGTATGAGAATCTGGCTCATGAAATGCGTCTTAAACGTATCACATTTCATGATTTTCAAAATCCGACGGAATATTATAAAAAAGCCGTATGCAGTTGCATGACAAGTAACTACGAGGGATTTGGTATGGTCTTAATTGAAGCAATGCAGTATGGATGTGTGCCATTTGTTTTTAATTCATTTGCATCTCTACCAGATATAATAGATGATAAGGTCAATGGATATGTCATTACGCCATTCGATGAAGGTGAATATGTACAGAAGATAAAAGAATTTATATTGTTATCAAAAAAGAATAAAGAAATAATCAGCGTTAAAGCCATGGAAAAAAGCCGAGAATTTGATGTCAGACGAGTTGGTCAACGATGGATAGAACTTATTGATAACTATTAAAATAAAAGACCATGAACCATTTGAAAATTATTTTGATGTCTCTAATTGGTTATTTCTATAACAATATAGTTACATATATTCCATCTCACATAATACGTAAATATTGTCTTATAATGTTTGGTGGCAAGATAGGCCATCATACACGAATTGATATGTGTGGATATATAGGCAGAGTAACAAAACTAAATATAGGAAACTATACCCATATTAATAGAGGGTGTATTTTACAAGCATTTGGTGGTATAACTATTGGAAATAGTGTCTCGATTAGTCACCGATGCAACATTATTAGCGGTGGACATGATGTTAACTCTCCCACATTTGAAGGAGATCATCAACCTATTGTTATTGGTGATTATGTCTGGATTGGAGTGGGAGCGACAATATTAAAAGGGGTAACAATAGGTAAGGGGGCGGTAGTGGCAGCAGGAGCTGTAGTGACTAAAGACGTTCCAGATTATGCTATCGTGGGTGGCATTCCTGCAAAAATAATAGGCGAACGAAATCATGACTTAAAGTATCAGTGTATAAGTTCGAGGAGGTGGTTACTCTTACAATAGTAAATCTTCATGGAGATTAGCATCCGATGAAACGGATTATATATACTTCTGTCGATGAATATTGTGAATAACTTTATATCGTTAGTGTTTACCTTATACCCTATTTTGTATGAATAAGAAAAAAATATGTTGGATTACTCCAGATTGCTTCATTGACTGCGATTTGAATTATTTCAATATGCATGAAATTTTAAAGCATTATGATATTCATTGGATCGTACTTTTTAGTAGGAATAATAGGTTCAAAGAGTCAGACTTCGAACAAATAAGGAAAGAAAATATGAATTTGACAATTGAATTTTTTAGGTTCAATTATAAAATGCGCAATCCTAAGAATATTCTAATAAATATACGCCTTGGCAAAGCTATAAAAAGGCAAACTCCTGATATAATTTATATGAATGATAGTATCTATTCACCATGGAAATTGCCAATGTTTTATTTATTACCAAAGAGACATTATATTCAAACAGCACATCAAGGAGAAGTTCATATAGGTATGGGACATAAAAGACTATTAAATATACTGCGTAGATTGGTTTATTCACGAGTGAAATATGTTAATATGTTTTCTAAGTCACAAGCGGAGCTTTTTCAAAAACATTTTCCTAGTTCAAGGGTATTTAAGATTCCATTAGCCTTAAAAGACTTTGGTGTTCCTACCATTGTGAAACCTAAAGATGGTATTATTCGATTCCTTTCATTTGGTACAATTAATTATGCTAAAAATATTGATTTGTTAATAGATGCTGCATGTGTACTTTATGATAAAGGATATCGAAACTTTAGGGTATCGATTAATGGTATGTGTAAAGATTGGAGTTTTTATCAGACAAAAATTAAATATCCAGAGCTTTTTGATATAGATATTCGGTCAATAGATAATTCTGAAATAGCTAATCTATTTGCTTCCACTGACTATTTTGTTCAACCTTATAGAGTAGTGTCTCAAAGTGGCCCTACAAAAATTGCATTTAATTATAATATTCCAATTATAGCATCAAATTTATTAGGCTTTTCTGATGAAATTCTTGAAGGTGTGAATGGATATCTTTTTGAACCAGGGAATGTAAACGATTTAGTTCGTGTAATGGCTAATGCCATAGATAAGTATGCATGTGATTATAGTAAGTTGAAAGCTTTAATGGCAGAGCATACAGAACAATACTATTCGTTTGGAAGAATTGCGTCTCTGTATGTGAAAATGTTTGATGATGTATTGAGTAAATAAATCTTTAGATTGTTTCAAATGAAAGAAAGGTTTAAATCAGCTATTAAAGGAAATAGCTTTATTGTATGGCTACGGATTATATATGAAAAAATAGGAGAATCCTTTTCATTGACTTTGTATAATGGAAGCACAAATCAAACAAAGGATATATATAAGAAACAAGCTGAATTGCAAATCAGAATACATGCCTTGGAAAAGGGAATGTCTATTGGTAGAGTAAGGGTGGGATTTGGAAAAGAAAAGGCATTTTCTCTTATTGAGGATCTTGCGGATTTGCTAAAAAAAGGTGGCTCGAAACAGTTTGTTGTTGAATCTGTCTCCGTCTTACAGAAGTATATCGAATTTAATGAGAATATGGGTGCTGCTATGGCTGATATAGAGATAGCACTCAATAAATTGTGCTCTTGTTACAATATAAAAAGCAATGATGTTGGCGGAATATATAATCTTAGCTTAAAAGATGTTTCAAGTAAAACCCAATGTCCTTTTGATTCATTTTCTCAATCACGTTTTTCTATTCGTGATTTTGGTGATTCACCATTAGATATAGATAAAGTTTATGCTGCATTAAAACTTTGTGAACGCACTCCATCAGCTTGTAATAGACAGAGTTGGGTAATTCATGTGTATACAGAAAATAAGTTAGTTGAAAAAATGTTCAAGTTACAAGGAGGGAGCAAGGGGTTTTATGAACAAATGCAATGTGCTATTCTTATATGTGGTGATTTGAGGAATTATGGCTTTTATGAACAAAATCTACCTTTTGTTGATGGAGGACTTTATGCGATGAATCTTCTTTACTCCCTTCATTATAATGGATTAGCTACCATACCATTGACTATGGGACATAAATGGAGAGTCATAAAAAAGATAAAGCAAGAAATGAATATTCCCGGAAATGAGATTCCAGTTCTTTTGATAGGTGTTGGAACGTATAAGGATGACTTTAAAGTTGCAGTTTCGCATCGCTATTCATATAAACAGTATGTAAAATTTAATCAATAAGTGATGAGAATCGGATTACTAACATATCATCATTCTGCAAACTATGGTGCAGTAATGCAAAGTTATGCAACGTGTCGAGCCCTAAAAGAACTAGGTCATGAAGTTGAATTTATAAATTTCCGGCAAGATGAAAAAAGATCGAATAGTTCGATAATCTTTTATTTTAAGATAAAAGCGTTTGATAGATTTATGGAAACATTTTATCCTAGTGAAACAAAGGTGATTCAATCTATGGACGACTTAAATGTAATAGCTTCAAATTATGATTGTTTAATGGTAGGCAGTGATCAAGTTTGGAATCCGGGGATCAGTCAGAGTAAATGCTTGGCATACTTCTTGGATTTTGGAGAATCTGACATTCGAAGAATCTCCTATGCTTCTAGTTTTGGAATTTCAAAATGGCCTGAACAATATCAGAGTTTACTACCGAGCATAAATAGCTCTCTTCATAGATTTTGTAGCATAAGTGTTAGAGAAGAGACTGGAAAATATCTTTTGAATAGCTTATTTAAACTCAACTCACAAGTAGTTTTAGACCCTACGCTATTACATGCTGACTATAATGAAATAACAGGAAGTATAGTGAATAATGATGAGGTGATTTGTTATTTACTCAATAGAGGTAAACTACAATTGGAGAAAACAATCAGGCTATCGAGATCTTTGGGTAAAACACCAAAAATGATTTCAACCATTAGACCTACATTTGGTTTTAGGTATGTTTATCCACCATCGATTGAGAATTGGATTAGGTATATTGCCGGAGCTAAATTTGTAATAACGGACTCTTTTCATGGATTAGCCTTCAGCTTGATTTACAATAAACAGTTTGTTGTGATATCTCCTAGTAATGGGAAAAATAGTAGATTAAAGGATTTACTTAAATCTGTGGGTCTTGAAGATAGATATTTTGATGAAAATGATCCAATTATATACCGTGAACTGCAAAATAAAAAAATAGATTACAATAAAGTGAATTCAAAGCTTGAAATTTTAAAGAAAGTTTCATGGGATTATCTTAAAAATGCTCTTCAATAGAGGTATAGGCTATGGAAAAGAAACGAATTTGCTACTTAGTGTCCTCGCTATGCAACGAAGGACCTGTCAATGTAATGTATAACATCATTAAGAATATTGATTTCTTAAAATTTGAAGTCTCTATTATTACATTTGTTCCAGAGAAAGAAACGACAAGAATGCATGATTTCTCAAAATTACCTATAAGTATATATCAACTTTCGAAGAATAAATTTCTGAATCCAATTTCATTATATTTAAGGCTAAAAGACACTGTTAATGAGATTGAACCGAATGTGTTACATGCTCATTGTCCGCGATCTTTATATCTTATGGCATTTCTTCCAAAGAAATTTATTAAGATATTCACTATTCACAATTATCCAAATGAGTTTCAGATTGTATTATATGGCAAAATTAAAGGTGAAATTGTTATTTTACTTGATCATATTTTCACTCGTTGGATAAAAAATGGGATTTGTTGTGCTCCCAATATTAGAGAAGATTATTTAACTAATAAAGGTTGGGATTTTAAATGTATTCCTAATGGTTCCTCTATGCCTGTTTGGAAGTATAATGACGATGAAAAATCAAAATATCGAAAAGAATTTGGATTGAAAGAGGGGATGAAATATTTCATTTTTATTAGTCGATTCTCACAAGAAAAGAATCCTGATATTATCATCCATGCGTTTCGTTTACTCGACAGATCAGACATTGGACTTGTGATGCTTGGTAAGGGCCCCATGTGGGATGAGCTTAAAAAACAAGAAAGTACAAATATCATAATGCCTGGTTTTTCAAACAGGGTTTATGATTATATAATTGCATCTGATTTTTATATATCGGCTTCCAATACAGAAGGATTGGCGAATACCTTGTTGGAAAGTATGAGTGTTGGACTTCCTATGCTTTTGTCTGATATTCCATCGCATAGAGCAGTAATGAATATATTGGGAGATGATACAGGTATTCTCTACAATCAACACAATCAGAAAGAGTTGCTTGAAGGGATAACAAGAATACTGGAATTTGATAGTTTAAAGGCTTCAGAAAACATTCAATACGTTTACACTAAAGAGTTTACCTCTGAAGTAATGTCTAGGCGCTATCAAGAAGAATATATAAACCTTTTATAATGAGTAAAAAGTCTAAGAAAATTAATCATATACCTCATTAATGAAAAAGATACTAATTACAGGTGGAAGCGGATTTATTGGTACTAATCTGATAGAACATCTGTTAAAAAAAATAGATGCCGAACTTCTTACTCTCGATATTAATGAGCCTAAAATCGATTCTCACAATAGATTTTGGAAACGCGTGGATATTAGAGAGTATGAAGAGTTGAGGGAGAAAATTGTGGAATACAAACCGGATATAGTGATTCATCTGGCAGCTCGAACAGATTTAAGAGGCTTGACTTTGAAAGATTACGATGCCAATATGACTGGAGTAAGTAACCTGTTGAAAGCAATTGATGAAGCTGGTACAGTCCAAAAAGCAGTGTTTGCTTCATCAATGTATGTGTGTGAACCCGGATACATGCCTAAAGATTTTGAAGACTATGCACCTCATACACTTTATGGAGAAAGTAAAGTTGAAACAGAAAGAAGAATAAAGAAGGCAAATCCGTCTTATACATGGAGTATTATAAGGCCCACATCAATCTGGGGACCATGGTTTGGAGAACCTTACGATAAATTTTTCCATATTGTGATGAATCGTATGTATTTTCATATGGGCAAGAAAGCTTGTAAAAAGACGTATGGATATGTTGACAATGCTATTTATCAAATAGAATCTATCTTGAAGGCGGAGTCTGAAAAAGTGAACAGAAATGTGTATTATCTAGGAGACTACGAAGCCTATTCTATCACAGATTGGGCTAATGAAATAGCAAATATCGAAGGTATTAAAATTCCTCATGTCCCTTATTTTTGCTTCCGATGGATGGGATATGTGGGGGATTGTTTAAAAAAAATAGGGATCGCTTTCCCTATGACTAGCTTCCGACTGCATAATATGACAACGGACAATGTTCATAATTTGGAGCCTATAAAATCAATAGCTCCTCATTTGCCGGTATCTAGGGTAGAGGGTACCAAGGTTACTTTGGATTGGATTCATAAATATGAGTAAAAGAGATAGTATATGTTTTATTAATGGATAAAGCTGGTTTTATGAAAGTTTCAATTATAACTTCGTGCTTTAATCGTGCGACAACGATTCGTGGTGCCATTGAGAGTGTCTTAGCACAGGATTATAATGACATAGAATTTATTGTGGTGGACGGATCTAGTACGGATGGTTCGTTGGATATTATCCGAGAATATGCAGATCGTATCTCGATCATTATATCGGAACCTGACCATGGTATGTATGAGGCTATCAATAAGGGTATTCGTGTGGCTACGGGAGAGATAATCGGATTGCTGCATTCGGATGATTTTTTCTATGATAATGGGGTAATAGGGCGCATTGTAGAACGGATGAAACGGACACATGCCGATTTCTTGTATGGTGATGGTCTCTTTGTGAATCCTGATGATACGAACAAAGTGGTGCGCAACTGGATTGGGGGAGGGTATCGTCTTTGGAAAGTGCGTCATGGATGGCTTCCGCTTCATCCCACTTGCTATATTCGACGTGATGTAATGACGAGGCTAGGGCTTTATAATGAGAGTTATAAAATTGCAGCTGATAGTGACTTATTGGTACGTTATCTGTTAACTGGTGGACTCACGGTGACATATCTCAATGAGTACGTTGTGCGTATGCGTATGGGTGGACTTTCTACCGATAGTGCTAAACGTAAGAAGATGTGGGAAGAGGATATTAGGGTGTACGTCTCGCACGGATTATGGCCTACTTTGACTAAGTTGGAAAAGATGGCTTGGAAAGTACCTCAGTTTGTACTCGCATTACTGAAAAAATAGGTAATTATTCCAGATAAGAATTATAAAAATAAAGTGTATGCAGGAAGTCCAACGTTTCAACAAAGTCCTAAAATCTTTGGTCCTTTTGGGGGATCTTATTTTGCTGAACCTGCTTTTATGGGGATTTAATTTGTTTCTGGGTACCCGTTTCTGGTGTATTCATTGCGGCTCTATCTTTCAGGGTATGACTCTTATCACCCTGTGCTATTTACTTTGTAACATGCATTCAGGTGTTATTCTCCATCGTCCTGTGGTGCGTCCTGAACAGATCATGATCCGTGTCTTACGTAACATGGTTCCTTTTGTCTTTTTATCGGTTTGTACGTTGCTTGTTTTTCGTTTTCATTTTTCTCATTCCCGATATTTCGGACTGTTCTATGTTACACTGATAATTATCATTATTAGCTACCGTCTAATTTCCCGTCACTTACTGGAGCTTTATCGGAAAAAGGGAGGAAATGTCCGCAAAGTAGTATTAGTTGGGAGCCATGAGAATATGCAGGAACTTTATCATGCGATGACGGATGATCCTACGTCCGGTTATCGTGTACTGGGTTATTTCGAGGATTTTCCTTCGGACCGGTATCCCCAGGAGGTTCCATATTTGGGACAACCCAATGAAGTAAGTGTTTTTTTAGAAAAACATTCGGGAGAGATTAATCAGCTTTATTGTAGTCTTCCTTCTGTGCGCAGTGCGGAGATTGTTCCCATCATAAATTACTGTGAAAACCATTTGGTTCGTTTTTTTAGTGTTCCTAATGTTCGTAACTATTTGAAACGTAGAATGCATTTTGAGTTATTGGGCAATGTTCCTGTACTTTCCATTCGTTGTGAACCATTAGAGTCATTGGAGAACCGTATTGTCAAGCGCACTTTTGATGTTGTTTGTTCAGGGCTATTTCTTATTACGGTTTTTCCATTCGTCTATATATTCTTCGGAATCGCCATCAAGTTAAGTTCTCCCGGCCCTGTCCTTTTTAAGCAGAAACGCAGTGGTGAGGATGGTCGTGAATTCTGGTGTTACAAATTTCGCTCGATGAAGGTGAATACACAATGTGATACCCTTCAGGCCACGGAAAACGATCCCCGTAAAACACGTATCGGAGAAATAATGAGAAAGACGAGTGTGGATGAATTGCCACAATTCATCAATGTGTTGAAAGGGGATATGTCCATTGTTGGTCCCCGTCCACACATGTTGAAACATACGGAAGAATATTCCAATCTGATAAACAAGTTTATGGTTCGTCATTTTGTAAAACCCGGTATAACGGGTTGGGCGCAGGTGACTGGTTATCGCGGTGAGACGAAAGAACTCTGGCAGATGGAGGGTCGTGTGCAACGTGATATCTGGTATATAGAGCATTGGACTTTTTTATTGGACTTATATATTATGTATAAAACGGTGTATAATGCCATACACGGAGAAAAAGAAGCATATTAGAAAATTAAAACTTAGGAATTAAAGGGCGTTTAATTATGAATTTAAGAATTATGATGAGAAGACTTAACAAAAGAAATTTGTGGCTACTATTGTTGCCATTCCTATTGACTGCCTGTCAGTCTTATAAAAAAGTTCCCTATTTCCAGAATGTGGAGGTTGTGAACGAGGTAGAACAACAGGAAAAATTGTATGATGCCAAGATCATGCCCAAGGATTTGTTGACCATTGTGGTATCGTGTACTAATCCTGAACTTGCGATACCTTTTAACCTGACAGTTGCCAGTAATGCCGGAATAGCAGTGAGTACTTCGTCTTATGTGACTACTCAACCTGTATTACAACCTTATTTGGTAGATAATGAAGGAAATATAAATTTTCCTGTATTAGGAGAATTGAAGCTAGGAGGCTTAACGAAAAGGGAAGCGGAACAGCTGATTATAGATAAATTGAAGCCTTACATGAAGGAAACTCCCATTGTAACGGTCCGTATGGTAAATTATAAAATATCTGTTATCGGCGAAGTTACCCGTCCCGGTACTTTCACTATTTCCAATGAGAAGGTAAATTTATTAGAAGCTTTAGCCATGGCAGGTGATATGACAGTATACGGTCTTCGTGATAATGTGAAGTTGATTCGTGAGGATGCAAACGGCAAACAGCAAATTGTAACCTTGGATTTGAATAAGGCCGAAACCATTCTTTCACCTTACTATTGGTTACAGCAGAATGATATTGTTTATGTAACCCCTAATAAAGCAAAAGCTCGAAATTCGGATGTAGGCAACAGTACCAGTCTTTGGTTCTCTGCTACTTCTATTTTGGTATCTATCGTCAGCCTATTAGTAAATATTTTAAAATAATGATTTGCAATGAAAGAAACAGATTTCAACGAAGCACAAGAATCTAAGGAAGAAAATATAGACGTCAAGGAACTGCTGTTTAAGTATTTGATCCACTGGCCTTGGTTTGTGGGTACGGTTGTGGCGTGTTTGATTGCGGCATGGGTTTATTTATATATATCCACTCCCGTATATAATATTTCCGCTACGGTTTTAATAAAGGATGACAAGAAAGGTGGTAGTGCCGGAATGCTTTCCGGGTTGGAGAGTCTAGGATTGGATGGTATGGTCTCTTCTTCGCAGAATATTGATAACGAGATTGAAGTTCTCCGTTCCAAGACTATCGTTAAAGAGGTGGTTGAAGATTTGGGGCTTTATATTTCCTATACGGATGAAGATGAATTCCCTTCCAGAAACATGTATAAGACTTCACCAGTACAAGTGAGTCTGACTCCGCAGGAAGCTGATTTGTTGGAGGAACCGATGATTGTGGAGATGACATTGCAACCACAGGGAAGTATGGATGTGAATGTGAAGATTGCCGGTAATAAATATCAGAAACATTTCGAAAAATTGCCGGCTGTTTTTCCTACCGGCAAAGGGACATTGGCTTTTTTCCTGACGCCGGACTCGGTATTATCTTCTAAAAGGACATTGGAAGAAATTACAGATCCGGAAAAGACTACACGTAATATTACAGCAACAATTAATAGGCCTTTGGCTGTAGCGAAATGGTGTTGTAAGAATATGACTATCGAACCTACTTCCAAAACCACTTCTGTAGCTGTCATATCATTGAAAAATTCAAATGTACAGCGCGGCAAGGATTTTATCAATAAGCTGTTGGAGATGTATAATATCAATACGAATAATGATAAGAACGAGGTGGCGCAGAAAACAGCAGAATTTATCAATGAACGTATTAGTATTATTTCGAAAGAACTCGGTAGTACGGAAAAGGATCTGGAAAGTTTTAAGCGTGGAGCGGGTATTACAGATTTAACCAGTGATGCACAGATAGCTTTGACGGGTAGTGCTGAATATGAAAAGAAACGTGTGGAGAATCAAACCCAGATTAATTTGCTGCAGGATTTGCAGAAATATATGCAAAATGAAGGTTATGAGGTTTTACCTAGTAATATCGGGTTGCAGGATTTGAATCTTGCTGCTGCCATCAATCGATATAATGATGTGCTTGTTGAGAGAAAACGTTTGCTGCGTACATCAACGGAGAATAATCCTACTATTATAAATCTGGATACAAGCATTAGTGCAATGAAAGAGAATGTACAAGTCTCTTTAGATAGGGTGTTGCGTGGATTGTATATCACAAAAGCGGATCTGGATCGTGAAGCGAATCGTTATTCCCGTCGCATCAGTGAGGCGCCTGGACAGGAACGTGAGTTTGTGAGTATTGCTCGTCAACAGGAGATAAAAGCCGGGCTTTATCTGATGTTACTTCAGAAGCGTGAAGAGAATGCTATAACTTTGGCTGCTACTGCCAATAATGCAAAGATAATAGATGACGCTATAGCGGATGATGCTCCTGTGTCTCCTAGAAGTAAGATTACTTATTTGATCGCTTTGATATTAGGTCTTGGAATTCCGGTAGGGGTTATTTATTTACTCGAATTAGCTAAATTTAAGATTGAAGGTCGTGCAGATGTAGAGAAACTTACCAGTGCACCTATTGTCGGTGATATCCCATTGACTGATGAAAAACAAGGAGCTATTGCTGTATTTGAGAATCAAAACAACCTGATGAGTGAAACCTTCCGCAATGTCCGAACGAATCTTCAGTTTATGCTTGGAAATGACAAGAAGGTGATTTTGGTTACTTCCACAGTCAGTGGTGAAGGTAAATCCTTTATCTCTGGTAATCTTGCTATCAGTCTTTCTTTATTGGGCAAGAAAGTAGTAATCGTTGGTCTTGATATCCGCAAGCCAGGTTTGAATAAGGTATTCAATATATCAAAAAGAGAACAAGGTATAACTCAATATTTGGCCAATCCGGAAAAGAACTTGATGGATTTGGTACAGCTTTCCGATGTCAGTAAGAATCTCTATATTCTTCCTGGTGGAACAGTTCCTCCTAATCCGACTGAATTGTTGGCCCGTGATGGATTGGATAAAGCGATTGAGACTCTTAAGAAGAATTTTGAATATGTAATTCTGGATACAGCTCCTGTTGGTATGGTTACCGATACTTTATTGATAGGACGTGTGGCTGATTTATCTGTTTATGTATGTCGCGCGGATTATACTCGTAAGAATGAGTATACTTTGATTAATGAACTTATTGATGGAAATAAGTTACCTAACCTATGTACTGTAATCAATGGTTTGGATTTGAAGAAAAGAAAATATGGTTATTATTACGGTTATGGTAAATATGGTAAGTACTATGGTTATGGTAAACGATATGGCTATGGTTACGGATATGGAGAAACTAGCGATAATAAAGAGAAATAGAGTGCTTCAAAGTACTTTTAGAAAAAGTGAGATGAAGAATGTGTAGGTCCCTAACTTCATGCTACACACATGAAGATCCCTACATTTTGTGGTCAGGAAATACACAGCGGTGTATTCCTGATCAACGCCCTCATGTCGGTGTAAATCCGATGTGATTTCTATAATATCAACTGTCTGTGAAGATAGTTGATATTTTTTTTGTAATGCAATGACTGATGGATAATTTTTAGTAGCTTTGTGAAAAATATGATTGATATGGAAGATTTGCAAAGATTATATCCTATCGGGATTCAGACATTCTCGAAGATACGGGAGGGGAATTACCTCTATATTGATAAAACAGCATATGTTTATCGGATGACTCATTCGGCTTCCAGTTATATGTTCTTGAGCCGTCCACGACGTTTTGGGAAATCATTACTTACTTCTACGCTGCATAGCTATTTTTCCGGACGCAAGGACCTGTTTCACGGATTGGCTATGGAGAAACTGGAGAAGGAGTGGACGGAATATCCGGTACTTCACTTCGATATGAGTATGGCGAAACATGTGGATAAAGGAGGATTGGAACGTCTTCTTGATTTTATGCTTGCTGAATATGAACGTACGTTTGCTATTAACACAGTAGAGGGGGATGCCAATCTACGCTTAGTCAATCTTATTAAGCGTGCTTATGAGCAAACAGGTAAGAAGGTGGTTGTGCTTATTGATGAATATGATGCTCCTTTGCTTGATGTAGTACATGAACGGGAAAATCTGGATGTATTGCGTAACATCATGCGTAACTTCTACAGTCCGTTAAAAGCTTGTGATCCTTATTTGCGTTATGTATTTCTGACTGGTATTACTAAATTCTCACAACTAAGTATTTTTAGTGAGTTGAATAATATAAAGAATATTAGTATGGATGAGCCATACGCTGCTATCTGTGGAATTAGTGAAGATGAGATACGTTTGCAAATGAAGGATGATTTGGGAGAATTGGCAAAGAAATTGGAGATAACACCTGAAGAGGCTTTGATGAAATTGAAAGAAAATTATGATGGTTATCATTTCACTTCTCCTTCGCCCGATATATATAATCCTTTCAGTTTGCTAAATGCTTTTGCAGATGGAAAATTTGGATCTTATTGGTTTGGTAGCGGTACGCCTACGTATCTGATAAATATGTTGAAGAAGTTTGGCGTGGAACCTTCCGAAATTGGAAATAATAGGGTTTCGGTCGAGGATTTTGATGCACCAACAGAAAGGATGACAAGTATTATCCCGCTGCTATATCAAAGTGGCTATATCACTATTAAGAATTATGATGAGGAATTAGACTTGTATACATTGAATATTCCTAATAAGGAAGTGAGAATAGGCCTGATGAAAAGTCTTCTTCCACATTATGTCGGTAGTAAAGCTCCGGAAACCACGACAATGGTGGCGTATCTTTCCCGTGATATCCGTAATGGGGATATGGATACTGCATTACGCCGTTTGCAAACGTTCCTGTCCACTATACCGCAATGCGATAATACGAAATATGAAGGACACTATCAGCAGGTCTTTTATATCATATTCAGTTTGTTGGGGTATTATGTGGATGTGGAAGTTCGTACTCCTCGTGGACGGGTAGATATAGTGCTTCGTACGAAGACTACATTGTATGTGATGGAACTGAAACTGGATAAAAGTGCGGGTGAAGCGATGGAGCAAATTGATTTGAAGAATTATCCGGAACGCTTTGCTTTATGTGGATTGCCTGTCGTAAAGGTGGCTGTCAGTTTTGATAGCGAACGGTGTACGATTGGGGGCTGGGAGATTATAAATGCTTAAGTATGTGAAAAATATGATTGATATGGAAGATTTGCAAAGACTATATCCTATCGGGATACAGACATTCTCGAAGATACGGGAGGGGAATTACCTCTATATTGATAAAACGGAATATGTTTACCGGATGACTCATTCGGCTTCCAGCTATATGTTTTTGAGCCGTCCACGACGTTTTGGTAAGTCATTACTTACTTCCACGCTGCATAGCTATTTTTCCGGACGTAAGGAGCTGTTTCATGGATTGGCTATGGAGAAACTGGAGAAGGAGTGGACGGAATATCCGGTACTTCACTTCGATATGAGTACTGCCAAACATGCGGATAGTGAACAGTTGCTCCAAGAATTGAATCTGAAACTATATGGTTATGAACAGATTTATGGACGGCTGGAGGAGGAGGTTAATCCCAATCAGCGTTTGATGGGATTGATAAAACGTGCTTATGAGCAAACCGGCAAGAAAGTGGTCGTGCTTATTGATGAATATGATGCTCCTCTACTGGATGTAGTGCACGAATGGGAAAACCTGGATGTATTGCGTAATATCATGCGTAACTTCTACAGTCCGTTAAAAGCTTGTGATCCTTATTTGCGATATGTATTTTTGACTGGTATTACCAAATTCTCCCAACTAAGTATTTTTAGTGAGTTGAATAATATAAAGAATATTAGTATGGATGAGCCATACGCTGCTATCTGTGGAATTAGTGAAGATGAGATACGTTTGCAAATGAAGGATGATTTGGGAGAATTGGCAAAGAAATTGGAGATAACACCTGAAGAGGCTTTGATGAAATTGAAAGAAAATTATGATGGTTATCATTTTACATCTCCTTCGCCCGATATATATAATCCTTTCAGTTTGCTAAATGCTTTTGCTGATGGAAAATTTGGATCTTATTGGTTTGGTAGCGGTACTCCTACATATCTGATTAAGATGTTGAATAAATTCGGAGTGAAACCTTCCGAAATTGGATGTAAACAACTAAAGTCCTCAGCTTTCGATGCTCCTACTGAAACGATGACTGATGCAGTGCCTTTATTGTACCAAAGTGGGTATATCACTATTAAGGATTATAATAAGATGCTAGACCTTTATACGCTGGATATTCCCAATAAAGAAGTAAGGCTGGGACTTATGGAGAGCCTTCTTCCTTATTATGTAAATAACAAGACACCTGAAGCAACTACCATGGTGGCTTATCTTTTTTATGATATTCAGAATGGTGATATGGATGCTGCTTTACACCGTTTGCAGGAATTTCTGTCTACGATTCCCTACTGCGACAATACAAGGTTCGAAGGACACTATCAGCAGGTCTTTTATATCATATTCAGTTTGTTGGGGTATTATGTGGATGTGGAAGTTCGTACTCCTCGTGGACGGGTAGATATAGTGCTTCGTACGAAGACTACATTGTATGTGATGGAACTGAAACTGGATAAAAGTGCGGGTGAAGCGATGGAGCAAATTGATTTGAAGAATTATCCGGAACGCTTTGCTTTATGTGGATTGCCTGTTGTAAAGGTGGCTGTCAGTTTTGATAGCGAACGGTGTACGATTGGGGACTGGAAGATTATAGGATGCTGATTATATTGTTGATTTATAGTTTATTATATACTTAGGTAAATGAAAATAGCTCCGTAAGGGGCTTTTTTCTTTTCTATCCGGAATAAAAGCTTCACCTTTGCATTGTTGATCAACAAAACGTGAATAAATAAACTTGAATTTAAATCTTTAAAAAAACGTAGTATGAGTGTAATTTACAAAGTCATTACGCGGCCAACAGATCCGCGTGTTCCCAATTCTCCTAAGAGATATTATCCGCATCTGATCACTTTAGGTCAGTCCGTCAACCTGAAATATATTGCACAGAAAATGCAGGATCGTTCTTCGCTGTCTGTCGGTGATATTAAGAGCGTAATCCAGAATTTTGTGGAAAAAATGAAGGAACAGTTGCTGGAAGGTAAATCAATAAATATCGAAGGTTTGGGTGTGTTTATGTTGACTGCCCGTTCCAAGGGTGCGGAGTTGGCGAAGGATGTTAATGCTAAGAGTGTGGATAGTGTTCGCATCTTTTTCCAAGCCAATAAAGAGTTGCGTGTCACCAAAACTGCTACCCGTGCAGATGAGAAGTTAGACCTGATCAGTCTGGATGAATATCTGAAGAAAATTAGTGTTACTGTATCTCCCACAAATCCTGAAAAACCGGGTGAAGGCGAAGATGGTGGAGATGATGGTGGAGAGGCACCGGATCCCGCAGCTTAATGCCTTGACAATTAATAGTTGACGGTTAGAGTGTTCATTTAGTGTTTAATTTTAAAAAAGAAATGTCTATGAAAAAAACGTGGAGTATTATTTTGAAAGTGATTATTGCTGTTGCCGGTGCGATTGCCGGAGTGGTTGGTGTGCAGGCAGCAACGTTGTAATTGATTATCTTATAAATAGGTATATTTATGAATGAATAACAGGCGGGAGAAATCCCGCCTGTTTGTGTTTAGATATAATAAGAGAGCTACACTTCTTCGCATACTCTCATTTCCATTCCTTTATATACTACAACAATCTTATGCAACTGTGTGGTGCCAATAGCATTTTTTACTGTATCTGTATCAGCATAACGGTTGGTTTGAGCGATACCTTCTAATCGTAATTCATCCACACGATTTTCGGGGTCTTTGTATTTAGCATATTTCAACTCGATTATGTAGCTGTGTTTCATATCCGGATAAATATCTAATAATGGAGATAAGAAGATGTCAGCATATCCTTCTTGTGTATCTGCTTCCGAAATAGGGCGGTAGAACCGGTTTTGTGCAGTCATGGCTAGCGTGAAACCATGTACGAAAAATTCTCCTTTTTGCTTGTCGCGTTGGGAGGCGTAGCGTTTCAGGCAATCAGCTATGTAGTCAAAATAAGCTTTCCAGGTACCTCGATAAGCGAGCGAACTGGATAATTCATTTTTCTCATAATTACTGAAGCTTAAGTTGGCTTCATTGTAAGTGTTCAACAAATAGGTGTAAAGTTGTTCGCGAACTACCTGATTGGGAATGGTGAGTTTGCACTTTCCTTCATGTGTGCCACTAATAGTAAGCATGCCAAAATAATAGAGTAAGCTTATGAAATTGTCCGGATCAATGATACTGGCGGCTGGAAATCCTTTCTTCACTTCTCCAGTGATGTATCCTTGGCTTACTAAAGTCTGTATGATGGAAGCATCGTGCGCAAACTCTTTATCTTTGCGGATGAGCATACGCAATTTTTCGTAGTCAATACGGATGTTGTCTTCTACCATATCTTTCGGTATTTCACCGTTATATTCTATATAATTTTTGACGAAATAAAGCACCATATTGGAATTGTACATCGTATCTTTACCATAGCATTCCTGTGCAAAACAGTAATTGTCATACCATGGTTTCATGATTTCTATCAACTCATTGATGGTATGATTGAAATGCCCTGTATTAGAATAATAAGTTAACATTTCGCGAACCTCACTTTCTGTGAATCCCATCAGTTCGTTGAATCTTGGTGACAATGAGTAGTTAGTGCCGATATTGAAACCGCTGGTCAAGTCATCCATTGTCACGGGACTGACACCAGTGATAAAACAGCGTTTAATGCTGGAGTCTGTGCCGGATTTTATTTTATTGAAGAAAGCACGTAAATAACCTTCTTTGTGTGTCTCATCAGTGTAACGGTTTAAGCTGTCGACATCAGAGAGTATTGTATTGGTGAAATGGTCGTATTCATCAATGAAGAGATAAATCTTTTGATTGACACGGGCGCACTCCGTAAACAGATATTCGAATTGGCTGACGGCTCCGTCTTTTTCGTCCATTTTTTCTTTGATTCCTTCAGGTAAGTAGTCAGCATAAACATCACAGAAATAGTCAAATACGATTCTGCAATGTTCGTCCAGACCTTTGCGGTAGCTGTGTAAATCTCCACTTATTCCCGAGAAATTTAATTTTATTACCAGATAGCTATTGCGATCCTTTGTGGGATGCTTTCCAATATAAAGATCGCCAAACAAAGCGTCAAACTTATCTTTGGCACGTACATCATAATAATGTTGAAGCATATTCAAAGTCAGACTTTTTCCGAATCGGCGCGGGCGGATAAAAAAGAAAAAACGATCTGATTGCTCTATCAAGGGGATGTAAGAGGTTTTATCCACGTAATAATAATTATCCAAACGGATGTCCTCGAAGTTCATCATACCATAAGGTAACAACTTCCTGTCTGATGATACATATTTCATAATTAATGTCTTTTATATGAATGCACTTTGAATAAGTGTATACAAAGATACTTTCTTTCCGCTATTTTCCCAAACAAACGTTCTTTCTTTTTGTTTCGTGCTATTTGTTAGGAGTATCGCTCTATATTTTAACAAAATAGAAAATCTAATCAAACTCGTTGGCTGAATAGCGGATTTTATCTACCTTTGCACCTTAATTAAATGCGTTATTTTAAGCGAGAAAAAACATGATTCGAAAAATAATAAAAGCTCTTTGGATATTTTTGGCAGTCGTTGTGTTGGCTATTGTTGTCATCTTTGTCTCTATCTCAAAGGGTTGGATTGGCTATATGCCTCCTGTAGAGGAACTTGAGAATCCGAGCTATAAATTTGCAACGGAGATTTTTTCTGAAGATGAGAAAGTGCTTGGTACATGGTCTTACAGCAAGGAAAACCGGGTATACACGGCTTACAAGGATTTGTCACCCAGCATTATCAATGCTCTTATTGCAACGGAAGATGTTCGTTTTGTCGAGCATTCCGGGATTGATGCTAAAGCGTTGTTCCGTGCGTTTGTGAAACGTGGTTTGATGTTTCAGAAAAATGCAGGTGGAGGTAGTACCTTGTCGCAACAGCTAGCTAAACAGTTGTTTACGGAAAATGTGGCGAGAAATACACTTCAGCGTCTTTTCCAAAAACCGATTGAATGGGTGATTGCAGTGAAACTTGAACGTTACTACACCAAAGAGGAAATATTGAGTATGTATCTCAATAAATTTGATTTTCTGAATAATGCTGTTGGTATCAAAACTGCTGCATATACCTATTTTGGCTGTGAACCGAAGGACTTGAAGGTTGAAGAAGCAGCTACGTTGGTGGGTATGTGTAAGAATCCGTCACTCTACAATCCGGTTCGTTTCAACGAACGTTCCCGTGGCCGTCGTAATGTGGTGCTCGAGCAGATGCGTAAAGCCGGATATATCACAGATGCAGAATGTGATTCTTTGCAGGCTCTTCCGTTGAAACTGACATATAACCGTGTTGACCACAAAGAGGGACTGGCTACTTATTTCCGCGAATATCTCCGTGGCGTCATGACAGCACCGAAACCGGTAAGAAGTGATTATCGTGGTTGGCAAATGCAGAAATTCTATGAGGATTCTATCGCTTGGGAAACTAACCCGTTATATGGCTGGTGTGCGAAAAACAAGAAGAAAGACGGTACAAATTATAACATCTATACAGATGGATTGAAGATTTATACAACTATCAATTCACGTATGCAGCAGTATGCCGAAGATGCTGTAAAAGAGCATTTGGGTGATTATCTGCAACCTGTATTCTTCAAGGAAAAAGAGGGAAGTAAGAATGCCCCGTATGCAAGATCACTGCCGGAAAAACGAGTGGAAGAGTTGTTGACGAAAGCAATGAAACAAACGGAACGTTATCGCCTCATGAAAGAGGCGGGAGCTTCGGAACAACAGATTCGTAAGGCGTTCGATACACCGGAAGAAATGACTGTCTTTTCCTGGAAGGGTGATAAAGATACGATTATGACACCGATGGATTCAATCCGCTACTATAAATCTTTCTTGCGGACAGGATTTATGTCAATGGATCCGGCAAACGGACACGTGAAGGCTTATGTGGGTGGACCGAATTATGTATACTTCCAGTATGATATGGCGATGGTGGGACGTCGTCAGGTAGGTTCTACTATTAAACCGTATTTATATACATTGGCAATGGAGAACGGATTTTCTCCTTGTGACCAGGCACGCCACGTAGAGCAAACTTTGATTGATGAGAATGGGACTCCCTGGACACCACGTAATGCAAATGATAAGCGTTATGGAGAAATGGTGACTCTGAAATGGGGATTGGCAAACTCCGATAACTGGATTTCTGCATACCTGATGGGTAAGCTGAATCCGTATGATTTGGTACGCTTGATCCATAGTTTCGGTGTACGCAATAAAGCAATTGATCCGGTGGTTTCACTTTGTCTGGGACCTTGTGAAATTTCTGTCGGTGAAATGGTCAGCGCATACACGGCTTTTGCCAATAAGGGAATCCGGGTGGCTCCATTGTTCGTTACTCGCATTGAGGATAGTGATGGCAATGTCATTTCTACTTTTGCACCGCAAATGGAAGAAGTGATAAGCGCGTCGAGCACTTACAAGATGCTGGTTATGCTGCGTGCCGTTATCAATGAGGGAACGGGTGGACGTGTTCGTCGATATGGAATTACCGCCGATATGGGTGGAAAAACAGGAACGACCAATGATAACTCCGATGCCTGGTTTATGGGATTTACTCCTTCACTGGTATCCGGTTGTTGGGTAGGAGGGGACGAACGTGATATTCACTTCGGTAGAATGACCTATGGACAGGGGGCTGCTGCAGCTTTGCCTATCTGGGCGATGTATATGAAGAAAGTATATGATGACCCGACTTTAGGATATGACCAGCAGGAGAGATTCAAACTTCCTGAAGGATTTGACCCGTGTGCCGGTTCGGAAACTCCTGATGGCGAAGTGGAAGAAAGAGGACTGGACGATCTGTTCAATTAAAGAAGTGCACAAGTATATTGTTTGCATAGGGAGTAATTACAATAGGAAAGAGAACCTGACTTTTGCCAGACAGAAGTTGACTGAATCGTTCTCTTCTATTTGTTTTGCTCCCGAACTGGAAACTAAACCTTTGTTTTTTAAGAATCCGGCTCTGTTTTCCAACCAAGTGGCTCTGTTCTATTCCGATAAGGATGAAGAGACGGTGAGGAATATGCTGAAAAATATAGAACAGAGGTCCGGGCGTCGTCCGGAGGATAAGAAAGAGGAAAAAGTATGTCTGGATATTGACATGCTTTTATATGATAACAAAATATTAAAACCGGAAGATTGGCAAAGGGGATATATACAACAGTCATTATCAGCTTTCCATTCTTCATTATTTATTAAGTAGATGAAATTTCTTGGAATTATACCTGCCCGCTATGCATCCACTCGTTTTCCTGCGAAACCGTTGGCTATGTTAGGCGGAAAAACAGTCATACAACGTGTATACGAACAGGTGGCAGGCGTTTTAGATGACGCCTATGTAGCTACGGATGATGAACGCATTGAAGCTGCCGTTAAGGCGTTCGGGGGAAAGGTTGTGATGACTTCCGTTCACCATAAAAGTGGTACGGATCGTTGTTATGAAGCTTGTACCAAGATTGGAGGTGATTTTGACGTCGTAGTGAATATACAAGGAGATGAGCCTTTTATTCAGCCTTCACAACTGGATGCGGTAAAGGCTTGCTTCGAGGATGTAACCACGCAGATTGCTACATTGGTGAAGCCTTTTACTGCCGATGAACCGTTTGCCGTACTGGAAAACGTGAATTCACCGAAAGTGGTAGTCAACAAGAACTGGAATGCACTTTATTTCAGCCGTTCTATCATTCCTTATCAGCGTAATGCCGAGAAACAGGACTGGTTGAAGGGACATACCTACTACAAGCACATCGGATTGTATGCTTATCGTACAGAGGTGCTGAAAGAGATTACCATGCTTCCACAGTCTTCTTTGGAGTTGGCCGAATCTTTGGAGCAGCTTCGCTGGCTGGAGAACGGATACAAAATAAAGGTAGGTATCAGTGAAGTGGAAACTATTGGAATTGATACGCCGCAAGACTTGGAACGGGCAGAAGAATTTTTGAAGAATAGAAGTTAATCTTATGGATCGTACGATACAACCTGAAATACAAACCCTGAAAAATTTTCGTATACTTCCTCCTGTTCGAATGACGTTGCCAAACGGCATTCCGTTGACTGTTATTAATGCGGGTGAACAGGAAGTGGTACGCATAGATGTGCTTTTTGCCGGGGGACGCTGGCAGCAGTCGCAGAAACTGCAAGCTCTGTTTACGAACCGGATGCTGCGCGAAGGCACGAAAAAATATACGGCTGCTACCATTGCCGAAAAACTGGATTATTACGGCTCATGGCTCGAATTGTCCAGTTCGTCGGAATATGCATATATCACTGTTTATTCGTTGAATAAGTATTTGGCGAAAACATTGGAGGTGGTGGAATCCATGATTAAAGAACCGCTTTTCCCGGAGAAGGAATTGCATACTATTCTCGATACCAATATCCAACAATATCTGGTTAATACTTCCAAAGTTGATTTTCTGGCACACCGCAGCCTGTTGCAGTCACTTTACGGTGAACAGCATCCATGTGGTAAAATTGTGGTGGAGGAAGATTATCATGCCATCACTCCGGAAGTGCTCCGTGAATTTTATGAACGGTATTATCATTCGGGTAATTGCTCTATATTCTTGTCCGGCAAGGTGACGGAGGATATTATCAGTCGGGTGACAGATACATTCGGCACTTCTTTCGGTCAACATCAGCAGCAGGTGTCGAGATTAAGTTTTCCTTTTACTGCTGTTCCCGAAAAGAGGATTTTTACAGAGCGTGAAGATGCTATGCAGAGTGCTGTGAAGATGGGATATACGACCATTACCCGTAATCATCCTGATTATTTGAAACTTCGGGTACTGATGACTTTATTCGGAGGTTATTTCGGCAGTCGGCTGATGTCTAATATCCGTGAAGAGAAGGGATATACTTATGGTATTTCGGCAGGAATCATGTTTTATCCGGATAGCGGACTGTTGGCTATCTCGACAGAAACGGATAATGAATATGTGGAACCGTTGATACAGGAAGTGTACCATGAAATAGACCGCCTGCATCAGGAACCTGTATCAGCCGAAGAACTGACTATTGTGCGCAACTATATGTTGGGAGAAATGTGCCGTAGTTATGAGTCGCCTTTCTCACTTTCGGATGCGTGGATCTTCATTGCTACTTCCGGGCTGGATGATGACTACTTTTCACGTTCTCTGCTGGCTGTGAATGAGGTTACTTCGATGGAAATACAAGATTTGGCACAGCGCTATTTGTGCAAAGAGACATTAAAAGAGGTCATTGCAGGTAAAAAGTTGTCATAATTTGCTTTCCGAAAGTGGGCTGTTTGGGATAGAAATTGTATCTTTGTCCAAATTGTAATTCTAAAATGAGTAACGACTAAAACCAATGAGGAAATATCTATATACTACACTTTTGCTGGCTCTTCTTGCACAAGAGGGAGTGATGGCACAAGAAAATGAAGGAAAAAAAGGCGGATTTTTCGGAAAAATTAAAGATACATTCTCCACTGAAATAAAGATTGGCAACTATACTTTTAAGGATGGCAGTGTCTATACGGGAGAAATGAAAGGACGAAAACCGAATGGAAAAGGAAAAACTGTCTTTAAAAACGGTGATGTCTTTGAAGGAGAATATGTGAAGGGAAAACGTGAGGGATATGGAATTTATATGTTTCCCGACGGAGAAAAGTACGAAGGACAGTGGTTTCAGGACCAGCAGCATGGAAAGGGTATTTATTATTTTATGAATAATAACCGTTACGACGGTATGTGGTATCAGGATTATCAGCATGGTGAAGGAACAATGTATTATCATAACGGTGATTTGTATGTAGGTAAATGGGTGAATGATAAGCGTGAAGGCGAAGGTACATACACTTGGGCGAATGGTGCCCAATATACCGGTCACTGGAAAAATGATAAGAAGAATGGCAAAGGTATCATGAACTGGGACGACGGCTGTAAGTATGAAGGAGACTGGAAAGATGATGTCCGTCACGGAAAAGGGGTGTTTGAATATACCAATGGAGATAAATACGACGGTGACTGGGCAGATGATATCCAACATGGGAAAGGTACTTACTACTTTCATACGGGCGATCGTTATGAAGGTTCTTATCTCTTAGGTGAACGTACCGGTGAGGGAGTTTATTATCACGCTAACGGTGACAAATATGTTGGTAATTTCAAAAATGGCATGCAAGACGGAAAAGGTACTTTTACCTGGGCGAATGGTGCTGTATATGAAGGAAGCTGGAAAAATAACAAACGTGATGGTAAGGGAGTCTATAAATGGAGCAATGGCGATGTTTATGATGGTGAGTGGAAAGATAACCGTCCCAATGGACAGGGTACTCTGAAAACCGTTGCTGGTATGCAATATAAAGGTGGCTTTGTTGATGGATTGGAAGACGGACAAGGCGTACAAATCGACAAAGATGGTAATCGCTTCGAAGGCTTTTTCAAACAAGGAAAGAAGAATGGTCCCTTTGTAGAAACAGATAAAGATGGGAAAGTGATTAAAAAAGGAACCTATAAATTTGGAAGACTTCAATAGATGATAGGTGATAAATGATAGTGGGCTGCGCATTGCGTGGCCTCTTTTTTATGGTACAAAGAAAAATGGATAATAACCCAAAGCGGTCATTATCCATTTTTAATTTCCTGTTGAAAGTAACTTCAACTATCATTTATCACCTATCATCTATTAAATGATGTATTGTGAACTGATAGATTCGTTATTCATCACTCGTTTGATTGTTTCTGCAAACATATCGGCAATGCTTAACTGTTTCACTTTCGGGCATTTCTTTGCGTAAGGGATGCTGTCGGTAAATACCATTTCAGTCAGGGCAGACTCTTGTACACGGAAAGAAGCCGGATCAGACATTACACAGTGGCTGGCGATAGCACGTACAGATTTGGCACCGGCTTCCAGCATGATGTTGGCTGCTTTGGTGATTGTTCCTGCCGTGTCTACAATATCGTCGATCAATACAACGTTTTTACCTTCTACATCACCGATGATTTGCATAGATGCTACTTCATTGGCTTTTTCACGTGATTTGTTGCAAAGTACCAATGGCACACCGAGGTATTTGGAGAAAGTGCTGGCACGTTTTGAACCTCCTACGTCCGGTGTAGCAATAACCAGGTTTTCCAGTTGCAATGACTGGATGTAGGGGAGGAATACTGCTGATGCATACAGGTGATCTACCGGAATATTGAAGAATCCCTGAATCTGGTCTGCATGCAAGTCCATCGTAATCAGGCGGTCGATACCTGCAACAGATAGCAGGTCGGCTACCAACTTAGCGCCGATAGATACACGCGGTTTGTCTTTTCTATCCTGACGTGCCCATCCGAAATAGGGGATTACGGCCACAACGCTCTTTGCAGATGCACGTTTAGCAGCATCGATCATCAGGAGAAGTTCCATTAAGTTGTCTGAGTTAGGGAAAGTGGATTGAACCAGGAATACGTGTGCGCCACGAATTGACTCTTCATATGAAACAGCAAATTCGCCATCGGCAAAATGGGTAATGTTCATATTTCCCAGAGGACAATCCAGGCTTGCGCAGATTTTTTCTGCAAGATATCTCGAGTTTGTTCCCGAGAATACCATAAAGGGTGCTTTTTCGCTCATTTTGTAATAGATGTTACCTATTTGTTAATTTGCCTGCAAAGGTAGGAATTTCTCTTATTATTTAGAAGGACTTATTGTATAAAAAATATTTTTCTCTCCAACTTATCGGAAATATTTGTAGATTTGCTTTCTGAAAACAGTTAATAGTCAAAAATGAGTTCACGCTTTCCTTTATATATAATAGGTATAGTGTTGTTTGCCTCTTTTTTTTCGTGCACTGATATGGTGCCGACCAAAGAGGTGCGCCTGATTGATTCATTAAACGGGAAAGCGTATGCTTATCGTTATCGAAGCCTGGATTCTTCTTATAAATACGCCAATGAAGCCTATCGGCAGGTGAATTTCTACAAGTCGGGGAAAGCGGAAGCATCCAACAACCTGGGATTCTGTGCTTTTATGGCTATGGACTTTGACCGGGCGGAAGCGTTGCATAAGGAAGTATATAAACTGACTAAAAATGAACTCGAACTGTTGATTGCCGACATCGGACTGATGAAAATCTGTCAGCGGACGGCTATGAACAAAGAATTTTATGATTATCGTAACAGTGCGCTCAAGCGCATGAAACGTATTCGTGAAGAGAGTGACCTGTTTGCTGATCGTCACGAAGCACTCCGGCTGGATTATGCGTTCACCGAATTTTTCATCGTTTCTTCTATTTATTACTACTATCTGCAGCAACGGCAGGAGGCCATCACATCTCTCAACCGGATTCCCGAAGATGAAGCTTTGACAGATACTAATCAGTTGCTTTATTATCATTATATAAAAGGTTCGGCCTCATTGGTAGAAGCAACTAAGCCGGAAGACCGGAAAATGCGTGAGTTCGACCAACTTTATATTACGTGGCGGACAGCTGTTCAGACCAATCATCCTTATTTCGAAGGAAATGGTCTGCAAGGATTGGCTAATCTGATGGTTTCACCTAATAATTTCGAACTTTTCCGGACGAGAAGGGGATATGCGCTGGATCAGTTTGGTTTTCCGGTAGATTCGCTTTTGCCTTTGCGGATGGCACAGCGTGCGCTTGAAAAGTTCCGTGAGTATAATGATTTGTATCAGATTGCCGGTGCGTATGTGTCTATCGGTAAATATATGAATGAGCACGGACGTTATTCGGAGGCATTGGATACGCTTGCAAAAGCGTTGGATTGTGTGAATCAACATCACATGCTCTATTATCATCATGCGGCGGATACATTGGATAAACTATATGTTTTTGTAGAAGGAGATACGACTTATACCGGGGTTCCATGGATTATGCAGGAAGATGTAAGAACGGTACCTGAATGGATCTCAAGGATTCGGGAGCAATTGAGTGTGTCGTATGCGGGGCTCGGGATGAAGTATGCTTCTGACTACAACCGGAATATATATCTGGATATTTTGAATTATACCCGTCAGGATAAGGAGTTGGAGAGCCGTTATCTTTCATTGGAAGCCGATTCACGACAAATGACGCTTGTACTTTCTTTGGTTATTGTCGGACTTGTATTGGTGGTTATTCTTTGGTGGTTTTTCAATAAACGGTCTAAAATAAGGAATCAGGTAGACGTGGAGCGTCTGCAACGGATTCTGACTCTTTGCCGGGACATAACTTCGTCTATTCCGATGAATGTCCCATTAATTCAGCAAGGTATCGATCAATTGTTCGGGAAAGGACGTCTTCAACTGGAAATTTCGGAGGAGGGAAAAGCGGCACTGGTTCCTCTGCATCGGTTGAACCGTGATGAAAAAGCGTTAGTGCATGTGCTTGAACCGTATATTGTTTGGGCTGCGGATAATGAGCAGATGGTGGAAGCGTTGAGTGACGAGCGGATGCAGTTGGAAAAGCAGCGGTATGTTTACGAACAACATATTGCGGGAAATAAACGCCAGAATCTTATAAAGAAGGCTTGTCTGGCCATTGTCAATGGTATTAATCCTTATATCGACCGTATCTTGAATGAGGTGCATAAGTTGACGGAGAGGGGATATATTGATCATGCGAAGATTAAGAAAGAGAAGTATCAATACATTGATGAGCTGGTAACTACGATTAATGAGTACAACGATATTCTGGCTCTTTGGATTAAGATGAAGCAGGGAACGCTTAGCTTGAATATTGAAACTTTCAGTCTCAATGAACTGTTTGAGTTGCTAGGCAAGGGAAGACGTGCTTTTGAAATGAAAAATCAGAAGTTGGAAATTGAACCGACTACGGCTATGGTGAAGGCTGACCGGGCACTGACTTTGTTTATGATTAATACGCTGGCTGAAAATGCCCGTAAATATACTCCGGAAGGAGGAACCATTAAAGTGTATGCCCGCACTACGGAGGATGCCTATGTCGAGATCTCTGTGGAGGATAACGGAAGAGGTATTTCCGAAGAGGATGTGGCGTATATCATTGGTGAGAAGGTGTATGATTCCCGTGTGATCGGAATGAAGAATGCAGCCGATCCGGAAGTGTTGAAAGAGAACAAAGGTAGTGGTTTCGGATTGATGAATTGTAAGGGAATCATTGAGAAGTATAAGAAAACGAATGATTTATTCCGGGGATGCGTCTTTGATGTGGAGAGCGAACTGGGGAAAGGAAGTCGTTTTTATTTTCGTTTGCCTTCGGGAGTGCGTAAAGCGATGGGGGGATTGCTGCTTTGCTTGTTATTTCCGTTAGGGATGGTTTCTTGTCTGCATGATCCGATTCCTCCCATGTTGCAGGATGGCGATTCGATTGTAGTAGTTACGGATTCTGCGTATGAGGATTTGCTGGATGTAGCATCGGATTATGCGAATGCCGCCTATTTTGCTAATGTGGATGAAAATTATGAGTTAGCTTTGCAATATATAGATTCTGCCATGCTTTTTCTGAATGAGCATTATGAAAAATATGCGCGTCCGGATCGTCCACATCGGTATATGAAGCTGGTAGGTGAGGGAACGCCTGCTGAAATCAGTTGGTGGAACGAACTGTTTGATTCGGATTATCATGTAATTTTGGATATCAGGAATGAGGCGTCAGTAGCTTTTCTGGCTTTGAAACAGTTGGATGCATATAGTTATAATAATTCGGCATTTACGGATTTGTATAAGTTGCAGGGAGAGGATCAAACTCTCGAAGCATATTGCCGGCAGTTGGAGCGTTCGAATACTAATAAGACGGTAGGAATTATTTTATGCTTTGTTTTATTGATTGTTTCGTTGGTCGGATATTATTTTCTGTACATGAGAAAACGTTTGCAGAATCGTTTGAATCTCGAACAGGTACTTGAGATTAATCAGAAGGTGTTTGCCGCATCTTTGGTGAGACCGCAGGAACAGGAAAACGCAGAGGCGCTTCAACGGGAAGAGAGTACGCTTAAAGAAATTCCACAGCGGATTGTGGATGAAGCATTCAGTTCGGTAAATGAATTACTGACGATTGACCGGATGGGGATTGCTGTTTATAATGAAACGACGCACCGGCTGGAATATGCTTCTCGTCCCGGACAGGAAATGCCGGAGATGGTAGAGCTGTGTTTTAGTTCCGGGAAATATTTTTCCGAACAGCATCTTCAGGCAATTCCGCTGATGGTGGAAGCAGGAGGCGAGCATCAATGTGTCGGTGTGCTTTATCTGGAGCGCAGGGAGGGAACGGAACAGGAGACGGATCGACTGCTTTTTGAACTGGTAGCTCGTTATGTGGCTATTGTCGTGTTTAACGCAGTGGTGAAGCTGGCTACAAAATACCGGGATATCGAGTCGGCACACGAAGAAACACGCCGGGCTTCTTGGGAGGACAGCATGTTGCATGTACAGAATATGGTGCTTGACAACTGTCTGTCGACTATTAAACATGAGACGATTTATTATCCGAATAAGATCAAACAGATTGTAGGGCGGTTGAATGCGCAGAATCTTTCGGAAACGGAAGAGCGTGAAGCGGTGGAGACTATGACGGAATTGATTGAATACTATAAGGGAATCTTTACGATTTTGAGCTCGTGTGCTTCCCGGCAATTGGAAGAGGTCACTTTCCGGCGTACGGTGATTCCGGTACAGGAGCTTTTGGGTGCTGCCGGAAAATATTTCAAGAAGTTGATGAAGAATCGGCCGGAGAGGATAGAATTGGAAATAGAGCCGATAGAGGCGAAGGTGATAGGAGACGTGAATCAGTTGCGTTTTCTATTGGAGAATTTGATTGATGAAGCATTGACTGTGCGTGAAGATGGAGTGATACGTCTGCAAGCACGCAAGGATAATGAATATATTCGTTTCCTCTTTACGGATACGAGACGCGAGAAGAGTGTGGAAGAGTTGAATCAACTATTTTATCCGAATCTGGCACGTATGACTTCCGGTGAAAAAGGGGAGTTGAGGGGAACGGAATATCTGGTATGCAAGCAGATTATCCGCGACCACGACGAATTTGCGGGACGTAGGGGATGCCGTATCAATGCCGAGCCGGCTGAAGGCGGCGGGTTTACGGTTTATTTCACTATTCCGCGCCGATAAAAGGAAAACACATAAAAGTTATTAGATAAGGAACATGGAAGAACAGAAGTTTAAAGTTATTATTGTAGAGGATGTAAAACTGGAGTTGAAAGGGACAGAAGAAATATTCCGTCATGAAATACCGAATGCGGAAGTGATCGGCACGGCAATGACGGAAAGTGAGTTTTGGCCGTTGATGGAGGCCCAGCTTCCCGATCTGGTATTGTTGGACTTAGGACTGGGAGGTTCTACGACCATTGGTGTTGATATTTGCAAGAATATATTCAAACGTTACAAAGGAGTTCGGGTACTGATCTTCACGGGTGAGATTCTGAACGAAAAATTGTGGGTGGACGTATTGAATGCCGGTGCCGATGGAATCATCCTCAAAACGGGTGAGTTACTGACGAAAACAGACGTTCAGGCTGTGATGGACGGAAAGAAATTGGTATTTAACTATCCGATTCTGGAAAAGATTGTAGATCGTTTCAAGAAATCTGTAGCCAACGATGCCAAGCGTCAGGAGGCTGTCATCAGTTATGATATTGATGAATATGACGAACGTTTTCTCCGTCATCTGGCATTAGGTTATACGAAAGAGATGATTGCCAATCTGAAAGGAATGCCTTTTGGTGTGAAATCATTGGAGAAACGGCAGAATGATCTTATCGGACGTCTTTTCCCGAATGGTGAACGGGTGGGAGTGAATGCTACCCGGTTGGCAGTACGTGCATTGGAATTGCGTATTATTGATCTGGATAATCTGGAGCCTGACGAAGAGTAAATTAAGTATTAGGTATAAAGTATTATATGAAGAATAAATGGCGCATGCCCCATCCCGCTACGATGTTCCTTCTGCTGACAATGGCAGTGGTCTTTCTTTCATGGATATGCGATATCTATGGATTGAAAGTGACATTGCCGCAGACAGGTGAGGATATCCGTGTACAAAGCCTGTTGAGTCCGGAAGGAATCCGTTGGTGGTTGCGGAACGCTATTAAGAACTTTACGGGCTTTGCTCCGTTGGGCATGGTGATTATTGCTATGTTCGGATTGGGAGTGGCACAACATTCCGGTTTTATTGATGCATGTATCCGCATGGGGGTGGGAAACCGGCAGGAAAAGAGGAAAATCATTTTGTGGGTGATTGTGCTTGGTTTGTTGTCGAATGCCATTGGTGATGGTGGATATATCATTTTATTGCCTATTGCTGCTATGCTGTTTCAATGGGTGGGGCTTCATCCGGTTGCAGGGATTGTTACGGCTTATGTTTCCGTTGCGTGCGGGTATAGTGCTAATATTGTATTGAGTACGATGGACCCGTTGTTGGCGCATACCACGCAAGAGGCTGCATTGGCACAAACGGGTTATCAGGGAAATACGGAACCTCTTTGCAATTACTTTTTTATGAGTGCTTCAACAGTAGCCATTACGGCTATTGTGTATTGGATTACTCAAAAATGGCTTCTTCCTACGTTAGGTAAATATGAAGGCAGTATGAAAGTGGTGGCTTACCATCCTCTGTCTCGTAAAGAGCGGCGTGCTATTATGATTTCCATTGTTGTGGCAGCTATCTATGTGGCTCTTATCTTGTGGCTTACTTTTTCTTCTTATGGAATTTTGCGGGGTGTGAACGGTGGTTTGATGCATTCGCCTTTTATTGCCGGTATTTTGTTTTTGCTTTCTTTGGGAGCAGGTATTACGGGAATGGCTTATGGATTCAGTTCCGGGCGGTATCGCACTGATAATGATGTGATTGAAGGACTTACGCAGCCGATGAAGCTTCTTGGAGTGTATTTCGTTATCGCTTTCTTCGCTGCGCAGATGTTTGCCTGTTTTGAATATTCTCATCTGGATAAATGTCTGGCTATCATGGGTGCTGATCTGCTTTCTTCGTTTGAACCGGCTCCTTTGTCTGCTCTTGTCCTGTTTATTCTGTTTACGGCATTGATAAACCTGATTATGGTATCTGCTACTTCCAAATGGGCTTTTATGTCTTTTATCTTTATCCCGATGTTTGCACAGATGGGAATTGCTCCGGATATAGCACAATGTGCTTTCCGTATCGGAGATAGCTCGACGAATGCCATTACTCCTTTCTTATTCTATATGCCTCTGGTGCTTACCTATATGCGGCAGTATGATAAGCAGATTACGTATGGTTCATTGCTGAAATATACCTGGAGATATTCATTAGGCATTTTGGTTGTCTGGACATTGTTGTTTATCGTTTGGTATTTGTTGAAAATACCGATGGGATTGTAGGGCTAAGGAATGATTGCCGGGCTCCGGTTTATCTGATTGGAATTTTGTTTTTCTGAATTAATCGCTATATTTGCACCGTTCCTTAAAGAAAGACAACGAATGAATCTACCAGAAATCTCTGAAAATCTAATTGAACAGTTAAATCACGGTAATACAAAAGCATTTGATAAAATCTATCATACCTACTATCTTTATTTGTGTGCGATAGCCGTTTATTATGTGCATGATAAAAGGGTGGCAGGGGAGATTGTGAATGATGTCTTTGTTGCTTTTTGGCAGAATCGACATCATATTACTCATCCTGCTCTTCCGTATTTGCGGCGTGCCATTCAAAATGCGAGCATCAGTTATCTGCGCTCTTCTTACTTCAACGAAAAACAGATGACGGAACAGATGGAAGAAATCTGGGCTTTTCTCGAAAATCATATTCTTTCTTCCGATAATCCTTTGCAGGCATTGGAGCATAGCGAAATGAATACCATCATCATGAAGAAGGTGGAGGAATTGCCTGCCAAATGCCGTGCCATATTTAAAGCAAGTTTGTATGAGGGGAAGACATATAGTGAAATTGCCGAGGAGCAGAATATTAATGTGACCACTGTAAGGGTACAGATGAAAATAGCATTGACTAAGCTGCGCGAATCACTAGGTACTCCTTATATGATAGCTATTTTGATGTTTCTCTAAAAAAAATCGCTTTTCTTTTAAACGTTTCTTTTTTTATTGCGTATCTAGTTATATACACCCATAGAAAAAGTACGTTTATGAATGACTCTTATCATATAGAAGAATTGGAAATCCGGATAAGCAACTATCTGTCCGGTAACTGCACCGAAGAAGAGAAAGAAGCTCTGTTCGCTTATCTGGCTTCCAATGAAGATGCTGCTAAAATTTTCCGGGAGATGTCCGCAGTATGGGCTGTTTCTTCTGTGCCTGCATTTGCGAAAATAGAGGATGCTAATTTATCACAGATAAAAGAAAAAATAGCGGCTGCAGAGATGAAGCCTGTCCGTTCGCGGAAGATAGTTCCTGTGTGGCTGAAGGTGGCTGCTGCAATTATTTTGTTGTTGGGCTGTAATTACTTCTGGTACACTTATACTGAAAATCTTACGGAAGTATATACGAATGCGGATTCTCCTTATGAAATTAAAGTGCCGGCCGGTTCGCGGACGAATATTGTGCTTCCGGATGGAACAGAGGTTTCATTGAATGCGGGTTCTGTGTTACGCTATTGTCGCGGGTTCGGTATTCGTGAACGTGATGTTACGCTTGATGGCGAAGGATATTTCAAGGTGGCGAAAAATGAGAAGATTCCTTTCTTTGTAACGACGAATGGTGTGCAGGTAAAGGTGGTGGGGACTGTTTTTAATGTCCGTGCTTATGATGACGATAATTATGTAATGGTATCTCTGTTGGAAGGTCGTGTCAATTTAGCCACTTTGTCCGGTTCGGTGATGAAGTTATTCCCTAGCGAACAGGCTTTTTACGATAAGAATACGGGCCGCATGGAGAAAATGAAATCAAATGCTAGTTCTGCCTGTGACTGGTTGGATGGTGGCCTGACATTTGAAGATGCTCCATTTGCCGACATTGCACACCGTCTGGAGCGCAAATTCCAGGTGAAGATCAGTTTAGGGAGTGAACGTCTGAAAGCGGAACGCTTTTCCGGATGTTTCAATAGTAATCAAAGTATCAATGATATATTGGGAGAAATCAACGTTGAGAAGCAATATACATGGAAAGTTAGTGGAGACACTATCTTTATAACTGACAAGAAAAAGGAGGTAAAATAAGAAAAAGTAAAGTATGATTGAGAACTTAGTCGATAGATATATCGGCGGTTCAGCGTTGTATAGAAAGATATTATGTTAACCTTTAATAGTGAAAAATATGAGATTAATAGTAAAAAGAATATTATTAATGCTTCTGCTTTTGTCTGTAGGAAATGCTTTGACTGGTGGTTTCCAGCTATCGGCACAGGTACAAAGTAAAAGTTTCAGTGTGAAAGTAGATAATATTACTTTAAAAGAAGCCATTGAAGTAATAAAGAAGCAAGGCAATTACTCTTTCCTGATTCGTAATAATGACATTGATTTGAATAGGAAAGTTTCTGTGAATATAAATAACGGTACTATTAATGATGTGATGGGACAATTGCTGGCCGGAACGGACGTCAGGTATGAAGTGAACGGAAACCGGGTGATTATGTTCCATGCAGTGACACCGCAGAAAGAACAGGAAAAAGCGTTTGTCTTAAAAGGACGGATCACTGATCCTACAGGTGAAGGGGTGATTGGGGCAAATGTGAAAGTGGTCGATTCTACGGAAGGTACCATTACGGATATGGATGGCAATTTCTCCTTGATGGTTACTCCGAATGCCCGTTTATCCATATCGTATATCGGCTATGCCACACAGGAAGTGGTGGTAAAAGATCAACGTCCTCTCAATGTAACTTTGAAAGAAGATACCCGGTTAATAGACGAAGTAGTAGTTGTTGGTTACGGCGTACAAAAGAAAGCGAACCTGACAGGTGCGGTGAGCAGTGTGAAGATGGATGATGTTTTAGGTGACCGTCCGGTGGTGTCTGTGAGTGACGCTTTGAAAGGGGCAATGCCCGGTTTGCAGATTACAGGTAATTCTGGAAGACCCGGTGAAGAAATGAGTTTCAATATTCGTGGTGTCAACAGTCTGGATAAGAATGGAAAACCGCTGGTACTGGTGGATAACGTGGAGATGGATATTAATATGCTCGATCCGAACGATATCGAATCGGTGACTGTTTTGAAGGATGCGGCATCTTCTGCTATTTATGGAGCACGGGCAGCTTTCGGGGTGATTTTGATTACTACAAAGAAAGGTTCGGATGCAACTAAACTCTCTATTAATTATTCAAATAACTTTTCCTTCAGCAGGCCCGCTAATATGCCTCACAAGGCTACTCCGCTCCAAACGGTACAGGCTTATAAGGACATGGGGACAATCAATTATCAAAGTGGTCAGAACGTAGATACTTGGTTGGGACTTTTGAAGGAATATAATGCTAATCCGTCTGCATATCCGGATGGTTATGCAATGGTGGACGGGCTGCGTTATAGCTTGGCAGAAACTGATCTTTTCGATGATATGATGGAGACTGGTTTCCAGCAAACTCATAATATCTCGGTAGGTGGCGGTACGAAAGATATTTCTTATCGTTTCTCCTTTGGTATGGTGAATGAAAATGGGGTACTGGCTTCGGATAAAGATACGTACAAGCGTTACAATGTGTCTTCTTATCTCCGTTCAGATGTGTTTTCATGGATTACTCCGGAATTGGATATTAAATATACGAATTCCAACTCTTCATTGCCGGAAACTTCCGGAGGATATGGTATATGGGGAGCAGCAGTCGCATTCCCTTCTTATTTCCCTACCGGAACAATGAATATCGACGGTGAAGAATTACCGATCAATACTCCTCGTAATTTGATTGACCTGGCATATCCGACCACTATTCAAAAGAATAATCTTCGTATTTTCGGAAAGGTAACGATCAGTCCTTTGAAGAATGTGAAGTTGATTGGTGAGTACACATTCAATCATCTAAGTAACGAGAAAACGAAATTTGAGAAGAAGTTCTATTATGCACATGGAGGCAATTTTGTGAAAGAGGTTTCCACTGCCAATTCCAAGTATGAATACTCCAATGGTATTACGGATTATAATGCATTGAACTTCTATGCTAACTATAACAACTCATGGGGCAAACATGATGTAACGGTGATGGGAGGTTTTAATCAGGAAAGTAGCGACTACCGCTATGCGGAGATGTCGCGTATGAATATGATTAATGAAGATCTGCCGTCTATCTCGCAGTCGACAGGTGATTATTTTGCTAAAGATAAATTTGAACGTTATACGGTAAGAGGGTTGTTCTATCGCATCAACTATTCGTTTGCCGGCAAGTATTTGCTTGAAACGAACGGACGTTATGACGGTTCTTCCAAATTCCCGAAGAATAGCCGTTTCGGTTTCTTTCCTTCTGTTTCCGCCGGATGGCGTATCAGCGAGGAAGCATTTATGAAACCTTTGAATTCAGTTCTTTCTAACTTGAAATTGCGTGGTTCTTGGGGTAATATCGGAAATCAGAGTATCACTCCTTATGCATATATTCCCGGTATGGATGCTGAACAGGCTTATTGGACTGTTTCCGGTATTAAAGTTACTACTTTGAAACCTGCTGCATTGGTCAGCAATAGCTTTACTTGGGAGAAAGTTACGACAATTGATGTCGGATTCGATCTTGGGCTATTGGATAACAGACTAAATATGGTGTTCGACTGGTATAGAAGAGATACTAAGGGTATGCTTGCTCCGGGTTCTGAACTTCCGGGTGTATTAGGTGCAAGTGCTCCTTTACAAAATACGGCTGACCTTCGTTCTAAAGGATGGGAAGTTTCGGTTGACTGGAATGACCAAATCGGAAAAGTGAAATATAGTTTAGGTTTCAATCTTTACGATTCGAAAACAAAGATTACTAAATACAATAACGAAACAGGATTATTTGGTAAGGACAAGAATGATAATGAAACATATCGTGTAGGAATGGAGCTGGGTGAGATCTGGGGATATGTAACCGATCGTTTGTATACAGTAGATGATTTCGATGCGGAAGGTAAATTGAAACCGGGTATTGCCAAAGTGGAAGGGTATAATCCGAATCCGGGAGATATATTATACAAAGATTTGGATGGTAATAATATTATCAACAGTGGTACCAGTACAACGAAAGATCCGGGAGACCGTAAAATCATCGGTAATAATACCCGGCGTTATCAGTATGGTATTCATGGTAGTGCAAGTTGGAACGGTTTTTCTCTGTCATTCTTGCTGCAAGGAGTTGGTAAACGGGATTTATGGGTGATGAACGATCTGTTTTATCCACATTATGATGCTTGGACTACCGTTTATGATTCACAGTTGAATTACTGGACTCCGGAAAATACGAATAGTTATTTCCCCCGTATTTATGAGAAAGCGGCCGGAAATACAGATGCCAATACACGTGTACAGACTCGTTATTTACAGGATGGATCGTATTTAAGTATTCGTAATATAACACTTTCTTATAATTTTCCGTCCAAGTGGATGAGTAAGATTGGAGTTAATAATCTGGCTGTGTTCTTCAGTGGTGAGAATCTTTATACGTTCGACCACTTGCCGAAGGGACTTGATCCGGAACGTTCTGTCACGGATGATTTAGGACAACGTGGTTTTACCTATCCGTATATGAGACAGTATTCGTTCGGTATAAACCTTTCATTCTGATTGTTTCACAACTTAAAGAGTAATTATTATGAATAAATATATACTATGTGTAAGCGTTAGTTTTTGTTTGTTGATGTCGTCTTGTCTGAATGACGAATTTCTGGAGGTTTATCCTAAAGGACAGCAAACAGAAGCATCGGTCTTTACTACTTATGACAACTTTAAAACGTATACATGGGGATTGTATAACGTGTTCTTCGGATATACGTATGATACAGGGCAAACGGATGAAATTTTCCGTGGTGATTTTGAATCGGATAACATGATAAAAGGATTGGATGGATATGAAGGTCAGTGGGCATATCGCAAAGCAAAGGCTACGGATGAATCTAAAGATTGGGATTACGATTATATCCGCCGTGTTAATCTGATGCTTGATAATATCGATCATTCGGAAATGAATGAAACCGAGAGGGAGCATTGGAGAAGTGTGGGATATTTCTTCCGTTCTTATAAATACTTTCAGATGCTTTCTAAATTTGGTGATATTCCCTGGGTAGAGCATGCTTTGACAGAGGAAAGTCCCGAGCTTTATGGAAAACGTGATAGTCGTGACCTGGTGGCTTCCAATATTCTGTCTAATTTGAAATATGCGGAAACACATATTGGCAGTAATATCGAAGCGGATGGGAAAAATACAATTAATATGTATGTGGTGAAAGCTCTTATTTCCCGTTTTGCTTTATTTGAAGGAACTTGGAGAAAATATCATGGTTTGTCGGGGGCAGATACTTATCTGGAAGAATGTGCCCGTGCTTCTGAAGAGGTGATTAAGCAATATCCGAATGTGCATCCTAAATATGATGAGTTGTTTAATTCGGAAACACTGGATGGAGTGACAGGTATTATTTTGTATAAGGCTTATGAAACCGGACAGTTGATGCATGGTTTGACCCGTATGGTGCGTACAGGTGAATCTTATATTGAGGCAACGAAAGACGCGGTAGACAGTTATCTCTGTACGGATGGACGACCGGTTAGCACGACGACTAGCCATTATGGGGGTGATAAGAATATGTATGGACAATTCCGTGATCGTGATTACCGGTTGTATTTGACGATCTGTCCTCCATATATGGTGAAGAAAGAAAACGGACCCAGTACGGCTGATTGGAAATATACGGATAATGCACAGGACAGAGAATTTATAGATTTAATGGCTACGATTTCCGGTGAAACTTATCATCGTTTGCCGTCTTCCAACTTTAAAGGATTCACTGTGCAAGGACAACCTCACTTTAAGAATATGAACTGGGGACAGGGCTGGAATGCTTCCCAAATGGGCTTCTGGGTATGGAAATATTATAATACACATACTGTAGCTACCAACGCGAATGGGGTGAATACAACAGATGCCCCGCTGTTCCGTATAGGTGAGGTGATGGTAAATTATGCCGAAGCGATGTGCGAATTGAACAAGTTAGACCAGGATGCTGCGGATAAGTCTATTAACAAACTTCGGGCAAGAGCTAATGTGGCGAAAATGGTGGTAAATGATATTAATGATGCTTTTGATCCGAAGCGTGATCCTTCCGTTCCTGCTCTCTTGTGGGAAGTGCGTAGGGAGAGACGAGTTGAGTTGATGGGTGAAGGTTTCCGTCTGGATGATTTGCGCAGGTGGAAGAAAGGAGACTATGTTAACAAACAACCGCTGGGTGCTTATGTGACAGGGGCTTCGGCCAAGAATTTGAAAGTAACGGGTGGTACAGGTGCTGATGAAGGATATGTTTATTTCTTTGATACCCCGCTTGGATGGCAGGAACATTATTATCTGTATCCGTTGCCTTTGAAGCAATTGGCTTTAAATACGAATCTGGAACAAAATCCGGTATGGACAAAGTAATTTTAAATTAAAATGATGCACAAGACCTGTAATATTTTAGTATATTGCAGGTCTTGAAAATTTAAGGTAGAAAATGAAAAATAGAATATCAGTAAAATATGCGTTTTTTTGTGGAACAGCTTGCTGCATCTCATCTATATTACGGGCGCAACAGGATGTATCTCGAATGAATGTGCTTTTTATAATGGCTGATGATATGCGTCCCGAACTGGGGTGCTACGGGGTGGATGTAGTGAAAACTCCTAATATGGACCGTTTGGCGGCAAGTGGAGTCTTGTTTCAGAATGCGTATTGTAATATCCCAGTGAGTGGGGCATCCCGGGCTAGTTTATTGACGGGGGTATACCCTCATTATCCCGATCGCTTTATTAGTTTTTCCGCCTATGCCAGCAAAGATTGTCCCGAAGCAATACCTATTTCAGGATGGTTCACCCGGAATGGTTATCATACTATTTCGGACGGCAAGGTGTTTCATCATATCAGCGATCATGCGGATTCGTGGAGCGAGGCTCCTTACCGGAATCATCCGGATGGATATGATGTATATTGGGCGGAATATAATAAATGGGAACTTTGGATGAATTCGGAATCGGGAAAAACGATTAATCCGAAAACGATGAGGGGACCTTTCTGTGAATCTGCTGATGTTCCTGATACTGCCTATGATGATGGGAAACTTGCAAACCGGGCTATTCGTGACTTGAAAAGGATGAAGGAGACCGGCAAACCTTTCTTCTTGGCTTGTGGTTTCTGGAAACCTCATTTGCCGTTCAATGCTCCAAAGAAATATTGGGATTTATATAAACGGGAGGAAATACCTTTGGCTACCAATCGTTTCCGGCCTGAAGGATTACCGGAGCAGGTTCGTAATTCGGGCGAGATATATGCGTATGCACGGGTTACGGATACGAGTGATATTGACTTCCAACGGGAGGTAAAACATGGATATTATGCTTGTTTGAGTTATGTGGATGCACAGATCGGCAAGGTATTGGATGCATTGGATGAACTGGGATTATCGGATAATACAATTGTGGTTTTGTTGGGGGATCATGGCTGGAATCTGGGAGAACATGATTTTATAGGTAAACATAATCTGATGGATACTTCTACTCATGTACCGTTGATTGTCCGTGTGCCGGGAATGAAAAAGGGAAAAACAAAATCGATGGTGGAATTTGTTGATTTGTACCCGACTTTATGTGAACTTTGCAAACTTCCTGTTCCCGCTGAACAGTTAAGTGGACAAAGCTTTGCCGGGGTTTTCAAAAATCTGAAAGCTAAGACGAAAGATGAAGTTTATATTCAGTGGGAAGGAGGAGATAATGCTGTTGACCGGCGTTATAGTTATGCGGAATGGATGAAAGGCGACGTGAAGAAAGCCAGTATGCTGTTTGATCATCAGATTGACAGGAAGGAAAACAAGAACCGGGTAGATGAGAAAAAATATAAGAATAAGGTCGAATCATTATCTTCTTTTATCAGAATAAAGAAGTCATCATTAAAGAAATAATATGAGAACAGTTTTTTTACACTCCAACCGTTTGGTATCGGTTGTTTTATTTATGCTTTATGGTATGTCGATGTTTGCCCAGCGACAGGATATCTTGTTAAATAACGATTGGAATTTCCGGTTCTCGCATCAGGTACAGAAGGGAACAGAAGTAAGAGTTGATTTGCCTCATACTTGGAATGCACAGGATGCTTTGTCCGGTAAGATAGACTATAAACGGGGAATTGGCAATTATGAGAAGAATTTATTTATTCGTTCCGAATGGAAAGGAAAACGTCTTTTTATTCGTTTCGAAGGAGTGAATAACATTGCGGATGTGTTTGTCAATCGTCGTCATATAGGTGAGCATCGTGGGGGATATGGGGCTTTTATCTTTGAGATCACTGGAAAGGTGGAATATGGAAAAGAAAATTCTATATTGGTACGAGTGAATAATGGTGAACAGTTGGATATTATGCCTTTGGTCGGTGACTTTAATTTTTATGGAGGTATTTATCGGGATGTACATTTGCTGATTACTGATGAGACGTGTATTTCTCCTTTGAATTATGCTTCTCCCGGAGTACGTCTGATACAGGATAGTGTAAGCCATAAATATGCTAAGGTGCGTACTGTTGTTGATTTATCAAACGGAGATAGTGGTAATCGGGAAGTAGAGCTTAATGTACGCCTGTTAGATGGTCAAAGGGTGGTGAAAGAAGGAACAAAGAAAGTGAATCTTTCTGGAAACGCAGCAATGCAGCAGGAATTTACATTTGAAATCGATCAACCTCATTTATGGAATGGCCGTCAGGATCCTTTCCTTTATCAGGCGGAAGTGACTCTTTCCCGGAATGGTCAGATGGTAGATCGCGTCACACAACCGTTGGGACTTCGTTTTTACCGGATCGACCCTGATAAAGGTTTTTTCCTGAATGGAAAACATTTACCTCTTCAAGGCGTTTGCCGTCATCAGGATAGAAGTGAGGTGGGCAATGCATTGCGCCCGCAACACCATGAGGAAGATGCGGCATTGATGTTGGAGATGGGAGTGAATGCTGTTCGTCTGGCGCATTATCCGCAGGCTACTTATTTTTATGATCTGATGGATAAGAATGGTATTATTGTATGGGCTGAAATACCTTTTGTGGGCCCTGGTGGATATAATGATAAGGGGTTTGTGGATTTACCTGCTTTCCGTGCCAACGGAAAGGAACAGCTCAAAGAGCTGATTCGCCAACATTATAATCATCCTTCTATTTGTGTATGGGGGCTATTTAATGAGTTGACGGAGTTGGGAGATAATCCGGTTGAGTACATCAAAGAATTAAATGTGCTGGCACATCAGGAAGATCCTACCCGACTTACGACCTCTGCAAGTAATCAAATGGGAGATTTGAATTTCATAACGGATGCTATTGCCTGGAACCGTTATGATGGATGGTATGGTGGCACTCCCGCTGATTTGGGGAAATGGTTGGATCGAATGCATAAGGATCATCCGGAAATATGTATCGCTATCAGTGAATATGGTGCCGGCGCAAGTATTTACCATCAACAAGATTCGTTGGTTAAAACTGTACCAACCAGCTGGTGGCATCCAGAAAACTGGCAGACGTATTATCACATTGAAAACTGGAAAACAATCTCTTCCCGCCCTTATGTATGGGGGAGCTTTGTATGGAATATGTTTGATTTTGGCGCTGCACATCGCACTGAAGGAGACCGTCCCGGAATTAATGATAAAGGTTTGGTTACCTTCGACCGGAAAGTTCGTAAAGATGCTTTCTACTTCTATAAAGCTAACTGGAATGGGGAAGAACCAATGCTTTATTTGACAGGCAAGCGTAACACGGCGCGTACACAACGTTTGCAAACAATTATTGCTTTCACGAATCAGTCAGGAGCCGAATTGTTTGTAAACGGTAAGAGTTATGGTAAAGCAACACCGGATTCGTATGCTATTCTGGAATGGAAAAATGTGGAACTACAACCTGGTGAAAATGAAATAAGGGTCGTCTCCACTAATAAGAAGTTACCTTTGAGCGATAGCTTTCATTGTAGATTGTGATAGGTACAATTGCAGCTAAGAGAAAATCAGGCACGTTCTCTCGTACAAATATACGCAATAATTGGGATTTGAGTGCGTTGCGTGCTTCATCTGTTGTTCAGGCATTACAGAATATTTATGGTATAAATCCCAAACGCCTGGCAGCTGCCGGTCGAGGTGAATTTAATCCGGTAGCCGGTAATGATACGGCAGCAGGAAAAGCTCGTAACCGCCGGAACGAGATCATTATAACTCCTAAACTGGATCAGTTCATGGATTTGATTGATCAGGCTCCTGGTAGTTCTTCATCCGATACAATTGCTAATGAGGATGTGAAAGAGTAGAAAAGACCTTCACTTAGAGATAAAATAAAAGCGATGAATTTAAATTCATCGCTTTTATTTTAAGTGGTTAACATAAGATTTTGTAGGATTTGGACTAAATTATAAAACTCATTTTCTTTACAATAAAGTTTAAACATTAAGTAGCACTACTGTATCTGATTGATAGATGAGGTGGTTCAGAGTTGCGGTCCGAAAACGACAAGTGCTTTGGCAGCGTCATTATCGCAATACTGCTTAAAGTTTTCCCTATACATACCAGCCAATTTCTTTGCTTTTTCTTTCCATTCATTGACATCGGTGTAAGTATTACGAGGGTCGAGAATGCCTTCCGATACATTTTTCAATGCTTTGGGTACATTCAGGTTCATGATAGGAATATGAATCGTATCCACTTCATCAATAGAACCATCGATGATGGAGTCGATGATAGCACGGGTGTCTTTGAGAGAAATTCGTTTACCCGTACCGTTCCAACCAGTATTTACAAGATAGGCCTTCGCACCGTGTTCTTTCATCCGGGCAACGAGTGTTTTTGCATACATGGTGGGATGTAATGTCAGGAAAGCTTCACCAAATGCTGGCGAGAATGATGGTATAGGTTCGGTGATGCCCCGTTCAGTACCTGCCAGTTTGGATGTAAAGCCACTCAGCAAATGATATTGAGCTTGGTTCTCGTCAAGGATAGAAACCGGGGGTAATACGCCAAATGCATCGGCAGACAGGTAAACGATTTTTTTTGCATGACCAGCTTTGGAAGGAAGTACAATCTTATTGATATGATAAATCGGATAAGATACACGTGTATTCTCTGTTCTTGATTTATCAGTGAAGTCTACACTTACCCGCAATGTGATAGAAAATGTAGCATCTCGAAGCGGGATTAGCCTCCAGCCAATGGCGGAAATAAATGATACTAATCTTTTGCTGCAAATGGTGCGCACTGGAGATTGGATTAGTGTTCTTTCACAGCATAGCGTTGATAATCAGCCTGATTTAAAAGCTGTGCCTTTGAAAGAAAAGGGAGGAGAAATGCACGTATACTTGTTTCAATTGAAAGGTAGGTATAAGAAATTGGTTACACGGAAATTTATTGAGATTATTCAAAAAGTAATGTCCCAAAATAACCTTATTCAGGCTTAGTTGGGAATTGGGGGATTTGGTTCAAGATTACAGGATTTCTAAAAGATGATTCATAGCCATGCCGTCATGAGCTAATTATTGTTTTGTCCAAAATGATTTATATCGGTACGGAAATGAATGAAACAGTGCGAAAATGAGTGAAACTGTACGGATTCGGTCATACATAGTGGAAAAATATCTATCATACTATCATTCATTTTAATAATATTCTAATTATCAAAAGAATAAGTATGATAGATAGCTCTAAAAAAATGTATCTATCATACTTTTATCAGCAAAAAGGGATATCTATCATTCCTGTACTGTATCTATTTTAGTGTAGCATTAGGTGAGATAATCCATTTAAAGACATACGAATGCACACTTTATAGGATGATAACCTGTATTTGACAGCTTAATTATTTATGAGGAGCGGCAGTATTTCTATAGTTCACAAGTGTGTGCCGTACAGCCCACGCATGTAAACCATACAGCCTACATATGCAGGCTATACAGCCCACACTTGTGGGCTATAAACTTATCGCCGTTTAAGTGGGATTTTTGAGCTGCGATATTCGGATTTATATGGTTTCATCGTGATAAAAACAAGCCGTCTTATGCTTATTATAGAATATTTATACGGCTATTTTGTAGATGATAGATAACCCGTTTTTACTGGTAAAAGTATGATGGATACATTTTTTTAGAGCTATCTATCATACTTATTCTTTTGATAATTAGAATATTACTAAAATAAATGATAGCATGATAGATAGTTTTTTTATTATGTAATGTTTAGTTTAAACCCCTATACAATGAATTAGTTCAAATCTGGTACGGAAATGAATGAAACACATTCCCCAACTTTTCAAACGGCCCCCGTTTTCGGGGTGACCCTCCAATTGTTTGCATGAAATTCGAGACTCTTTAGATAAAAAGAAAAGGATTGATAATTCTTGAATTATCAATCCTTTAAGTGATTCCGAAGCGATTCGAACGCTTGACCCACGCCTTAGAAGGGCGTTGCTCTATCCAGCTGAGCTACGGAACCAGCCTTATTTGCGGATGCAAAGGTAGTGCTTTTTATGAAAATTCAAAAACTTTCCGGCATTTTTTTATTCATATATTTCTTTGTGACTATGAATCAGTAGTTTATAATAGAGATGAATTTTGTTTATTTATATGGTTTGGGAGTATTAAATAGAAAAACGCCATTTTTACGAAGAATAACGAACGTTATATAGGTTTCAAAAAGCTCAAAAAAATAAAATAGGGTTGTGTTTTTCTATTATAACTTCTACTTTTGAACGATAAACAACTAAAAAACACATAAAGTTATGAAGAAATTGATTTTTTTATTTGCATTTTGTATTGTAGTGACTAATGTTTTTGCACAAACCGACCCAGAGCAATTGAAAAAAGAAGGAAATGATGCATTTAATGCTAAAAATTATCCTGTAGCGTATGCGAAATTCAGTGAATATTTGAAACAAACGAATAATCAAGATTCTGCAACCGCTTATTATTGTGGTATAGCTGCCGATGCTGTGAAGAAGTATCCGGAAGCTGTGAGTCTTTTTGATATAGCAATTCAAAAGAAGTTCAATATCGGAAATGCTTATGCTCGCAAAGCTTTGGCTTTAGATGCACAAAAGAAGACTGCTGAATATGTAGCTACATTGGAAGAAGGATTGAAAGTAGATCCTAAGAATACAACAATGGTAAAGAATTATAGCCTTCACTATTTGAAAGCAGGACTTGCTGCACAGAAAGCCGGAAAAGCAGAAGAAGCAGAAGACTGTTTTAAGAAAGTAATTCCTTTGGATCACAAGCAGTATAAAACAAATGCATTGTACAGTTTAGGAGTTCTGTGCTATAATGATGGCGCTAATATCCTGAAGAAAGCTGCTCCTTTGGCAAATTCTGATGCAGATAAATATGCTGCAGAAAAAGAAAAAGCTGATGGTAGATTTAAAGAAGCATTAGACTATCTGGAAGAAGCTGCTAAGATCTCTCCGGAAAATGAAAATGTGAAGAAGATGCTTCCTCAAGTAAAAGCTGTTATGAAGTAATTTTACCAATCTTATAAATGATAAAGGGTTGCCGATATGACACGTCGGACAACCCTTTTTTATTGCTATCTTTTTCTAATCTATACTTTTTGTGTACATTTGCTTTTTCTAAACGTAGAAGTATTTTATGCACTTATATAATAAGGAACAGGCTATCAAACGAATGAATCAGTTGGGACAACTCCATCGTCCTTTCATTTTCATTATAAATTATCTACAAGATGTGTCTTATATAGAGGAGGTTGCTGCTGTTGATTCTACTGAAGTTTTGTATAATCTGAATGGATTTACCAATCAGACCATATCAGATGAAGATGACATGGCTACTTACTCTGCAAAAGCAATGCCTTCACTACATTGGCAGCCTTTTGCAGAATCTTTCTTTTCCTATCAACGTTCGTTTAATATCGTGCGACAGAACATCCTGGCAGGAAATAGCTTCCTTACAAATTTGACGTGTCGCACTCCGGTAGAAACCAATCTCACTCTGAAAGATATTTATTTTCGCTCAAAAGCGATTTATAAGTTATGGGTTAAAGACCGTTTTACGGTTTTCTCTCCTGAAATATTTATTAGAATTCATCAGGGAAAAATTAGCTCATATCCGATGAAGGGAACCATTGATGCTTCAATTCCCTCCGCTGCTCAATTATTAATGAATGATCCGAAAGAGACTGCCGAACATGCTACCATTGTAGATCTGATTCGTAATGATTTAAGTATGGTTGCCAGCCGAGTGTCAGTTTCCCGGTATCGGTATATGGATAGGTTACAGACTAATCGGGGAGCCATTTTTCAGACGAGTTCTGAAATTCAGGGTATATTGCCCGAAAATTATCAGGAGCATTTGGGAGATATTATTTTCAGATTACTGCCAGCCGGTTCTATTACCGGTGCTCCAAAGAAAAAGACGATGCAGATTATCCAGGAAGCTGAAACCTACGACAGAGGATTTTATACAGGAGTTATGGGATATTCTGATGGCATTGATTTAGATAGTGCTGTTATGATACGTTTTGTAGAACAGGAAGGGGAAAAGATGTATTTTAAAAGTGGAGGTGGGATTACCTGCCAGAGTGATGTGGAAAGTGAGTATAATGAAATGAAACAGAAAGTATATGTACCCATTTATTGAGACTATCCGGATAGAGGATGGACAGATTTATAATCTTGATTATCACACAGAGCGCTTTAATAAAACCCGTGCAGCTTTTTGGAAAGACTGCACTCCGCTGGATTTACGGGAATTTATATCTCCGCCCACTTTAAATGGAATTCATAAATGCCGGATTGTATATGGAAAAGATGTGGAAGAAGTTACGTATGCGCCTTATCAGATGCGACAGGTTTCTTCTTTGCATTTGGTTGTGTCTGATACCATTGATTATACTTATAAAAGTGCGCATCGGGAAGAACTGAATGCTTTGTACGCTCAAAGAGGAATGGCGGATGATGTTTTAATTGTGAGAAATGGCTATCTGACAGATACCTCTATAGCTAATGTTGCTCTCTATGACGGAGATACTTGGTTCACACCGGCTCATCCGTTACTCCGTGGGACGAAACGAAGCGAATTTCTGGACAGGCAGCTCATTATTGAGAAAGACATTCCGCAAATATGTTTGAAAGACTATTCCCATATCATGTTATTCAACGCAATGATTGACTGGAAACGCATTATATTGCCTATAAATGAGAAACATTTAATTCTATAAACTATAATTAACTGAAATATACAGAGAACTGCTGAACAAATGTCTCCTTTGTACTGTTATATTTATGTGTTTTTCATAGTATTAGATATAAGATTAATTAAAGAGATTGTACTTCACTTGTGAAAGCTAAAGTACGTCAGAGACAGAAGAGTCTGTTTTTTTGATAAATGTGTTAGAGCATCGGTTTTACCAGGCCGATGCTTTTTTTATGTCCTTTTACCCCCTTTTGTAGTTTATATGAAATAAAATTTGTACGTTTGTAGAGTAATAATAGAAAATGATAAAGATGAACATACCCGTTATCTTTCAGTTTTTAAAAGATCTTTCCGCGAATAATAATCGTGAGTGGTTTAATGAGCATAAGGCAGAATATGAAACAGCCCGTGCCGAGTTCGACAACTTTTTGGCAACAGTGATCGCCCGTATTTCCTTGTTTGATGAAACTATCCGGGGGATTCAGCCCAAAGACTGTACTTATCGTATTTACCGGGATACCCGCTTCTCTGCGGATAAAACACCTTATAAAATACATTTCGGAGGTTATATCAATGCCAAAGGAAAGAAGTCCGATCATTGTGGATATTATGTACACTTGCAGCCGGATGGTTCTATGCTTGCCGGAGGAAGCCTGTGTCTGCCTACCAATATCCTGAAAGCAGTGCGACAATCTATCTATGATAATATCGAAGAGTTTGTTGCGATCGTAGAAGATCCGGAGTTTAAGAAATACTTTCCGGTGATAGGAGAGGATTTTCTGAAAACAGCTCCGAAAGGTTTTCCGAAAGATTTCAAGTACATTGATTATTTGAAATGTAAAGAATATGTTTGCTCTTATAATGTTCCCGATAACTTCTTCACCCGACCGGATATGTTGGAACAGATAGACAAAGTGTTCCGGCAATTCAAACGGTTTGCCGATTTTATAAATTATACAATTGATGATTTTGAATAAATAATGCCTAGAATATAAACTTTAAAATTTAACTTATATGGTAGTAGATACTTTAGAAAATCTGGAGAAATATGCGTCTTTAAACCCTCTGTTTGCACAAGCTATTGAATTCTTGAAGTCTCATGACCTCCAAGCCATGGAAGTTGGTAAGACAGAACTGAAAGGAAAAGATCTGTTGGTGAATATTGCACAAACCAAACCTAAAACAAAAGAGGAAGCCAAACTGGAAACTCATAACGAATTTATTGATATTCAAATCCCATTGTCGGGAACAGAAATAATGGGGTATACTGCTGCTAAAGACTGTGTTCCGGCAGATGCACCTTATAACGCAGAAAAAGATATTACTTTCTTCGAAGGATTAGCAGAAACATACGTTGCCGTGAAACCGGGAATGTTTGCTATCTTTTTCCCGCAAGACGGTCATGCTCCCGGTATCACTCCGGATGGTGTGAAGAAAGTAATTGTAAAAGTAAAAGCATAATCCTAATTCAATTCTGATATGGAAAAGACACTTAATCTCATAAAAAACGATCCCTGGCTGGAACCTTTTGCCGGTGCTATTACCGGGCGTCATCAGTATGTATTAGACAAAGAAGCTGAATTGACGAATAAGGGGAAACAAACCCTTTCAGATTTTGCATCGGGGTATCTTTATTTTGGATTGCATCGCACCGATAAGGGGTGGACTTTCCGTGAATGGGCCCCCAATGCTACTCATATTTATATGGTGGGTACATTTAATAACTGGGAGGAGAAAGCTGCTTATAAGCTGGAAAAACAAAAGAATGGCAATTGGGAAATCAATCTGCCGGCAGATGCCATTCATCATGGCGATCTCTACAAACTGAATGTATATTGGGAAGGCGGACAAGGCGAGCGTATTCCTGCATGGGCTACACGTGTGGTACAGGATGAACAGACCAAAATATTCAGTGCACAAGTCTGGGCTCCGGAGAACCCCTATAAATTCAAGAAGAAAACATTTAAGCCCGACACGAATCCGCTGTTGATTTATGAATGTCATATCGGAATGGCACAGCAGGAGGAAAAAGTGGGCACATATAACGAATTCCGCGAGAAAATACTTCCTCGTATTGCTGAAGAAGGATATAATTGTATCCAGATTATGGCTATTCAGGAACATCCATATTATGGAAGCTTCGGCTATCATGTATCCAGTTTCTTTGCTGCTTCTTCGCGTTTTGGTACCCCCGATGAATTAAAAGCACTGATTGATGCTGCTCATGAGATGGGGATTGCTGTGATTATGGACATCGTTCATTCACATGCAGTGAAGAATGAAGTAGAAGGATTAGGAAACTTTGCCGGTGATCCGAATCAGTATTTTTATCCGGGCGCTCGTCGCGAACATCCGGCTTGGGACTCTCTCTGCTTCGATTATGGCAAGAATGAAGTAATCCACTTCCTGTTGTCAAACTGCAAGTACTGGCTGGAAGAATATAAGTTTGACGGATTCCGTTTTGATGGAGTGACTTCTATGTTATATTACAGCCACGGATTGGGTGAAGCCTTCTGTAACTATGGAGATTATTTCAACGGTCATCAGGATGATAATGCGATTTGTTACCTGACACTGGCTAATGAAGTGATTCATCAGGTAAATCCGAAGGCGATAACCATTGCGGAAGAAGTTTCCGGTATGCCGGGACTGGCTGCCAAAGTGGAAGATGGCGGTTATGGCTTCGATTATCGTATGGCTATGAATATTCCGGACTACTGGATCAAGACAATCAAAGAAAAGATCGATGAAGACTGGAAACCTTCCAGCATGTTCTGGGAAGTAACCAACCGTCGCCAGGATGAAAAGACCATTTCGTATGCAGAAAGTCATGACCAGGCATTGGTAGGAGATAAGACGATTATCTTCCGCCTGATTGATGCTGATATGTACTGGCACATGCAGAAGGGAGACGAAAATTATGTTGTCAACCGTGGTATTGCTTTGCATAAAATGATTCGTTTGCTGACCTCTTCGACTATCAACGGAGGTTATCTGAACTTTATGGGAAATGAATTCGGGCATCCCGAATGGATTGATTTCCCGCGTGAAGGTAACGGATGGTCGTGCAAATATGCCCGCCGCCAATGGGATTTGGTGGACAACAAAAATCTGACCTATCACTATATGGGTGATTTTGATAAAGAAATGCTGAAAGTTCTCAAGAGTGTGAAAGATTTCCAGGCAACACCAGTTCAGGAAATATGGCATAATGATGGCGATCAGGTATTGGCATACGAACGTAAGGACCTTATATTTGTCTTTAACTTTAATCCGAAGCAGTCGTTCACTGATTATGGATTCCTGGTAACTCCGGGAGCTTATGAAGTGATACTGAACACGGACGATGTTGCATTTGGAGGAAACGGTTTGGCAGACGACTCTGTCGTGCATTTCACTATTACCGATCCGTTGTACAAGAAGGAAAAGAAAGAGTGGTTGAAACTCTATATTCCTGCCCGTACCGCCGTAGTACTTAGAAAGAAAAAATAATTTTATCTTTAAATCAAGAAGCCCCCGCAGATATTCAATAATATTTGTGGGGGCTTTCTCATTTATTACCCTGTTCTATGATTCAGTTCCTAGTTTTCCAGAAAGGTACTTGGCCCGAGAATGTCATACATATCACTAACGTTGCGCGTTTTGAGCAATACCCCTTGTGGAGTATAGAATAACTGATATTTGATGTCAACATTATCTTGCCCTACCTTAATTACTATAATGGCCTGCCATTTGGGAAACTCCACCATTGTCACATTATCTACCACCCAATTTGCGTATGGCCCGGATACAAAGGCATTATAGACTGTTGGAGTGAGCCGGTCGAGACTGACAAGATCTGTCTGCGTCATCACCCATTGTCCCCGGACGTCAAACCACACATTTTTAGTAAATCCATTCATTGGAAAGTTGGCACAATAATATCCATCGTCTTGTGACCAGGCGACGCCATTTGCTTTGGGATACATTTTCTTGAAAGTTGACTGTACATTGCCGGGAGGGGTATCTCCAAAGGCAGATGTAGATAATAGTAGAAACAATGCGATAGCACAAATCATAAATTTCTTCATAAGCTTTGAGTTTAGAGGATTATTTATCTAACTAAACAGCCTTTGAGAATATTTGTTTGAGTGATGTGCATAAAATAATCCCCCGGTCATTCATAAGTGACCGAGGGATGAAGGGTATACAGGTCTTAGTCTTTTTACTTAAAAAGTAATCTTTAAAATCTTTCCGTTATAGCCTCCTACTGAAACATCCGTGGGTTTATAAGGTAATAGGCTGATTTCTTCTTTAGCACCCGTCATCAAATCAGTGGCCTGATATGATTCCATTTGAGGAATCTGTAAAAAGTCGAAAGCATGTGAAGGCACATTGATAGCAACATCTACCAGTTGACTGTCGAAATTAATAATGAAAAACAGAATCTCATTTTTATATTTTCGCATAAAAGTATATTGCTTATGCTCATTGAAACGCCATCCGTTTATATTGGCATACATTAAGTCAAAGAATACTCCCTTGCTGATTGCCTGCTCTTTGTTACAAATAGTCAGTACTTTTTGGTAGATAGAGTAGAGGTGCTTATGCTCTTCAGTAAGCATCTTCCCGTCAAATTTGCCTCCGTTGCGCCAGCGTCGTATGGTGTCTACGCTCCAATAATCGAATATGGTAGTCCGTCCGTCCCTTCCGCTGAATCCTTCACTATCCATGCCCAGTTCTCCAAACTCCTGACCGAAGTAGATCATCATAGGATTAGTGTTCATACAGGCGGAAACAATCAGTGCGGGAATTCCTTTACGCGGGTTGCCGGCAAAGAAATTAGAAGCGATGCGCTGTTCGTCGTGGTTCTCAAGAAAGTTGAGCATCTTTTTCTCTATTCCATTCAGGCTTTGCCAACAATGAGTGATAGCAGATGCAGATTCATATCCACAAGCTACATTACGTAATGTATCATACAGCCCTACCTTATCATACAGGTAATCAAACTTGCCGCGGAACAGATAGTTGCGGTATTCACCGGGATTGTAAACCTCTGCGATGAAAAGTATTTCAGGATAAGCCTCTTTTACTTGAGGAATAGCCCATTCCCAGAATTCAACAGGAACCATTTCGGCCATGTCGCAGCGGAAACCGTCAATGTCTTTTGATGCCCAGAAAAGAAGAATGTCCAGCATCTTTATCCAAGTATCCGGAGTCGGGGAGAAGTGGCAGGTACCGCCATTCTGGTAATCCACTCCATAGTTTAATTTCACTGTTTCATACCAGTCGGTGATATTGGGAGTAGCATCAAAACGGTTGTTACCGGTAGCTTTCGCCGGGAATTCCCGGTAAGGCTCTGCTGCACCGTCTTTCATATCGAACTGGGCATGAAGTTCCGCTTGCGGAATATAATAGAAATTATTATATGGGCTGAAAGATTGGCTGGAGTCATCATTAGCTCCCAATTCGGTCGTACCGTCCGGTTGTGCATCCGAATGATATTGGCGTGCTACGTGATTAGGTACAAAATCAATAATCACTTTCAAACCTGTGCGATGTGTGCGATGTACCAGATTCTCAAATTCCTTCATACGTCCTTGTACATCGTTAGCCAAGTCAGGATCTACATCATAATAATCCTTGATAGCATAGGGAGAACCCGCTTTTCCTTTTACAACGGCAGGATGATCCGGTCTGATGTTATAACGGCGATAATCCGTTTGAGTGGCATGCTCAATGATGCCTGTGTACCATATATGCGTAGTACCCAGTTTCTTGATTTCACCAAGTGCTTTGAGTGTGAAATCAGCCATTTTCCCACAGCCATTGGTAGCAATGTCTCCGTTGTAGACACAGTGGTTATTATTATTTCCAAACAGGCGGGTGAATACTTGGTAGATAATTATTTTATTTTCGTCATTCATATAGAGTAGATTATTAATATTCGTCTTCATTCTTATTTCTGATGGATAGGAGGTTATTTCCATATTTTCCCCTTTTCTTCCAACAGTTGATTAAGTATTTCGTTAGCCATATTATATCCTTGCTCGAAGATTTCTTCAGCTTTCTCCAGTTCTGTGTTACTGTATCCGTATAGGTTGTATGGTTCGATTAATAAATCGCATTTTTCTCTTTCGGGAAAGGTGTTGGCGCGGAACATGAAATGGAATGAGCGCATAGCAATGCTTACAATATTCATTTTGTAATCCTGTGCCATGATGGGACTTACGTTGACAGCTACCACCTTATCGCAAATCCTGCGCAGGGTAGAGACCGGAAGATTCATCATCAATCCTCCATCCACATAGTTAGTGCCTTCTATGTTGACCGGAGAAAACATGACAGGCATACAGCAGGAAGCTGCGACCCGTTCCGCTATGTTTCCCCGATGAAAGTGAACCATGCGACCGTGATCGAGGTCAGTTGCTGTGATAATCAGGGGAAGTTGTAGCTCTTCCAGTTTTTTTGCTTTTAAGTTAGTCCGGAGAAAATCAATAAATTCACAGAGGTCAAATAATCCCTTCTTGGGGATCACCAATTTGGTTAAATCCTGGAATTTATGTCCGGAGAAATAATCAAGTACTTTGTGTGGCTCGTTGCCGTCGGCATAAAAGACACCTGCAAGTGCTCCTGCACTTACTCCAGAGATGATTTCCGGTTTAATATCATGTTCCAGAAGAGCTTGCATGACTCCCAAATGGGCAAATCCTTTAATAAATCCTCCGCTTAGTGCATAGCCAATCTGATATTTCCGGCTATTCCAGTTATTTGTGAATACCTCCATGAATTGCTTTCTTTAGTTCGCCACGAATTTAGTGAATTTATTGAGAGTAGGAGGAATATAATGGATAGTTTTTTTTAAAATCCATACCATCTGTCTTATTCACATTTGAAATAAACCGGCATAGAACATAAAATACGGATGGAAACTCTGCTCCGGCACCATGCCGGTCAGAATCCGAAATCGTCTATCTCAACTTTGTGCTCTTCGCTTTCTTTAAATGGCTTTGCTTCTTTTTGTACAGGATTTCCTTCGATATAGATGGCACGGAATGGACGGGCGGGGCAAACATATTCACATCCTCCACAACCTACACATATTTCTTGATTTACATGAGGAATTGTCAATCCGTCCTTATACGGCACCATCGCCACTGCTTGCGTGGGACAGTGTTCGGAGCAGGCTCCGCAACTGGTTCCATCAGTATAAACAATGCAATTTTCCTTGATGAAAACAACATATCCCATTTGTGTAAGATGTTTTTGCTCTACACTTATGGGAAGAATTGCTCCATTGGGACAGACATCTCCACAGACAGTACAGTCAAAGTTACAAAATCCTTTCTCAAAGCTAACAGTAGGTTGCATCATGCCTGCCAAGCCATATTCCATGAAAGCCGGTTTCAAGATATGAGAAGGGCATTTGCTGACACAAAGATGACAGGATGTACATTGCTGTTGGAAGTGTCCCCGACTGATAGACCCCGGAGGAGTGATCGGATTCTCCTTTTTGTATGCCTTCTTACCTTCCAGACTTGCTACAGATTCCTTGGCCTGGGAGATGAGTTTGGGGGTTGCTCCGGCAGTAACAAGACCGGCGACCAAAAAACGGCGTTTGGATGAATCCAAATCCGGTGATGATGGTGCAGGAGTTTCTACATCAGACTGTTTTTTGAAAGAAGGGGCGTAGACTAATGCTTTTTGTTTGCATGCTCCCAGACAGTTGAAACAATCTACACAACGGCTATAATCAATAGCGTGTTCTTTGCTATTGATGCAAGCTGCTTTGCATTTGGTGGCACAAAGCCCGCATCCATTACATTTGGCAGTATCAATACGGACTTTGAATAATGAAAATCGACTCAATAATCCCAATATTGTTCCTACGGGACAAATCGTATTGCACCATGTCCGTCCATGTTTCCATGCCATTACAAAGATGATTGCAAGAGTAATAATAGCGATGAGAAGGGAAGAAATGCTCAAGATGGAGGTGTCTACCTGATAAAATGTATAATTGTCAAATCTGGCAAAGAGTGATTCCAGCAGATTATTCCCCAGCATATAGATAGGTTTGAATATGTGCACTACTACACGTCCATACGCACTGTATGGATCGAGCAAACCAACAATAAATGTAAATCCGCATAGAAACCCGATCACTGTCAGTCCGAGCACACCCCAGCGCAATTTGTTTTTTGCAGGACTGTAACTATATCTTTTTTTCTTTTTTCCCGTTGCTTTGGAAATTCGTGCAATCACATCCTGCAAGATACCCATAGGGCAGATTGTAGAACAATATACACGCCCGAATAAAAGCGTTAACACAATGAGAAATAATAATATACCTATACTTAGTGAAAGCAAAGCTGGAACAAATTGCAAATGTGCCAGCCGATGGAAACTGTTCGGTAATATTTCTGCGAAATCGAGAAAAAAGAAAGAAATCAGCACAAATAAAAGTGCTGATATTCCAATACGTAGCCTTCTTAACATGGTTGTTTTACATCTTAATTCGCTTGACATTCAATTTGTCAATGTTCATGGTTCCTATTTTCAATGCTTCCCCATTGGCGAGATGTCCTACTGTATCCAGTGGCATCTCACGTACTTGATTGAAGAACTTGGCAGCAGCCGTATCCACGGCTACAATATCCGGTGAGATAAACAATCCTTTTGCCAGTACAACATCGGATGCAGAGCGTCCCCGGGGACCGTTTGTTTTCATGATCCGGTAGGCGTCTACTACGTTGAGTACAGCTTTCTTCTGTAATGTACAGATATCTGCGATGCATTGTTGCAAATCGTTCTGGTGGAAGAATCCGCGATCCCACACAATCCCCATGTGATTTTTCATGGAGATAGTCAGATTCGCACCTCCGTGATTCTTCAGAATAGGAACATTGATCCATACATCACAATCCAGAATCGCTTCGTGCACTTTGGCTTTCTTCATCTTTTTGCCTTTCGGCAGATCGATTGGTTTGTAATACGATTCCAGATGTGCAGGCATTACTTTGGCTCCGGCTTTTTTGGCAGCAGCTTCAATACCACTGTTTTTGTAGCATTTCTGCCAATCGTCACAAGTATGGTCGAACACGACCACTTCTTTAGCTCCGGCGGAAAAACATTGTCTGACGATTTCTTCAATCAGTTTCGGATTCGTATTTCCCGCCAGTTCCGGCACTTTGTCCCAACCGATATTAGGTTTTACAACCACTTTCTGTCCCGGTTTGACGAATTGCTTCATACCCCCCAGTTCGCTTATGGCACGGCGGAACATCTCTTCGGGTTCTCCACCCATAACGGCCACCAGATCAGGATTGCTTCCGTTTGCTTTATTGATTGTTTGAGTTAACACCTCCATAGCCTCTGAACGCTGTATAGTCAGGGCGGCTCCGGTGATAGCTACTGTTTTTAAAAAGTCCCTTCTGTCCATCTTTCTATATTAGTTTAGAGTTTTGCAATTGCTTTCAGGAGAGCGTATCCGCCGAACCATTGCAGTAACATTCCCGGAATACCGATACGGAAGTCCTGTACTGCTTCGTAGAAACTTCCGACGATGGCCCATTCAAATGCAGTGCCTATGACCTGATAAGTGAGTACGACACCAAGAATGGCCAGTAATGAAACCGATTTTATAGTACGTGCTGCAAGAGCTGAAGCTCCGGCGAGTAAGGACGATTTGATTAATAGGATGGGAAGTACCGCCTCCGAGGGCATGGCAAACAATAAATGATTGATGACTGGTGAAAGGATAGCAGTCAATAATCCTACAAGAAAACCATATTTATAAGCCGCAATCAGCGTGAAAAAGTAAATAGGTAACAGGGTAGGACCACCATAAGGTATAAGATGGCATAATTGTGGAAGTGCAATGTTACCCACTACGAACAGTAAGGCGAACAGGTAGGTTTTCACATTGCTGTGTTTCAGCGAATAGAGTTTGGCGGATGTTTCCATTTTCGTTGATACTTTAATGTTGAATAGAACGATAATATATTAATAATAAGACTTTTCTCCTGATAAAAGGTTTAATCTGATTGGTATATTATTTTAATCCCGTAGGAAAAGAATTCATTCCCCCGTAGATAACCATAGTTTCCCCGTATGCAAACTGTTGCCTTATGGGAAACTTCCAAAGACAAGCAGGGCTACCCATTCATCCTTTCCTTAATCTTTCCCCATGCATGCGTATCAAATAGACAGCTTTTCCGCATTGTCTCATACATCTCTTTAAATCTGGACATAGGTATGGTATAGCTTAGTTTGTCAGCTTCGAAATGAGGGCGAACCGATGGGTCGAAGAAACCGAGGAAAGTACGTTTGCCTCCTTTACGATTCTCTATCGTGGCTTGTGTCACTACGGCACTACAGCCGGAACCAAAGGTAGAAACGACGCAATCTTCTGCGTTATTATCGTAAAAAGCCCAAGTGGTTAATCCCGAAAGCATATCCGGATTTGCCAGAAATACAACTCCTTCCATCTCTTCAAGACTTTCTACCTTATCTATACGTGCAAAATGAAGATACTTTTTTTCTGTTCGGGGAACTCTGATTTGCTGTATAAAGTCGATGACCATTTCGGGAGTCTGTTTGTATTTCTCTTTGAGTGAAACGAAAGTCGGCACATGTTCCGGCATTTCGGTGAAACCAGTATAGAATTTACCGCCGCCACAGCCGATGTTTTCGGCATTCAGGCTGATAATACCACCATCTCTTGCCGTCTTCATACCTTTAAAGAAGCAACCGTTTATCTTTTCTGTCTCTCCTTTTTGCTCATCTGAGTACCAGAAAACAAGAGGCAATTCAGCTTTTTCTCCGAATGCCTCTTTGAAATTTTGAATAAAAGTTTGGATATCCATAAGCTTATCAATTTTAGTTCTGTTGCACGTCTTTCTACAAAGTTAGAATAAAAAAGGATAAGCGCAAGTGATTTATCTTCGTATTCAATAATAATTACTTATATTTGTCCGGAATGAAATAAGAAGAACCGATATGAAATATTTGTTAATGTGTGCAGGCTTACTTTTCACAGTCTTTCAGTCATGGGGACAGGAGAGGCTTACAGATAGAATCGCTCCTCCGTCAGGATATGTCAGAGAGACCTGCCCTGCTAATTCGTTTACAACTTATTTGCGCAATTTGCCAATGCTGCCTAAAGGCAGTAAAGTGTTACTCTACAATGGAAAAGAGAAAGCCAATCAGGCAGCTGCATTTGCAGTCGTAGATATGGAGATAGGCAACCGCGATTTGCAGCAGTGTGCCGATGCCTCCTGGCACAAAGCTATATGCCCGCCCAACAGATTCATATTCTGGTCAATCCAACCAGCCGCGACCTTTCTCCCTGGTATGAGCTGACGGAAACGGATGCAGGGAAACTATACACTCCGGAATGGATTTTTGAGAAGAAAGACCTGAAGCGTTTTAAATAGGAGAATAGACGTAAATGCAACATAACAAAGAAATAATTAAATCTTTTCTTACTTAATTTTCTATCTTTTCATTATCTTTGGCATTCAACAAACCGTTTTAATCATACAACAACGAAAAACAACCGATTATGAATTATGATTTATCAATGAATGCTAACCAGTTGGTGGCATTCCTTCAAAAACCAACTTCAGAGTTTACAAAAGCTGACATTATCTCATTTATCCAGCAAAAAGATATCCGCATGGTTAATTTTATGTATCCGGCGGGAGACGGGCGTTTGAAAACTCTGAACTTTGTCATCAACAATCAAGCTTATTTGGAAGCTATTCTCACATGTGGAGAACGGGTAGACGGTTCCAGCCTTTTCTCATTTATAGAAGCGGGCAGTAGTGACCTTTATGTGATTCCCCGTTTTTGCACTGCATTCGTTGATCCGTTTGCCGAGATTCCGACGCTGTCCATGCTTTGCTCTTTCTTCAATAAAGACGGCGAACCACTTGAAAGTGCACCAGAACATACTCTTTACAAAGCAAGCAAGACTTTTACAGAAGTTACCGGAATGGAATTTCAGGCAATGGGCGAATTGGAATATTATGTAATAGCCCCGGACACCGGTATGTTTCAGGCAACCGACCAACGTGGTTATCATGAATCGGGTCCTTATGCTAAATTCAATGAATTCCGTACTCAATGTATGTCTTACATCGCACAGACAGGCGGACAAATAAAGTATGGACACTCTGAAGTAGGTAATTTCACGCTGGATGGTTATATCTATGAGCAGAATGAAATAGAATTCCTGCCGGTTCCTGTATCGCAGGCAGCAGATCAATTAATGATTGCCAAATGGGTGATTCGTAACCTGGGATTTAGATATGGATACAATGTAACCTTTGCTCCAAAAATTACGGCAGGTAAAGCCGGTTCGGGCTTGCATGTCCATATGCGTATCATGAAAGATGGAAAGAACCAGATGCTGAAAGACGGTGTTTTGTCGGATACAGCACGCAAGGCAATTGCCGGAATGATGGTACTTGCTCCGTCAATTACTGCTTTCGGAAATACCAATCCTACTTCTTACTTCCGTCTCGTTCCTCATCAGGAAGCACCTACCAATGTTTGTTGGGGAGACCGCAACCGCTCTGTATTAGTGCGCGTACCTCTGGGATGGGCTGCAAAAACAGATATGTGTACATTGGCAAACCCATTGGAAGCTGAAAGTCATTTTGACACCAGTCAGAAGCAGACGGTAGAAATGCGCTCTCCGGATGGTTCGGCAGATTTATATCAATTATTGGCTGGTTTGGCTGTTGCCTGCCGTCATGGTTTTGAGATTGAAAATGCGCTGGATATTGCTGAAAAAACTTATGTAAATGTGAATATCCATCAGAAAGAGAATGAAGATAAACTGAAATCACTGGCGCAACTGCCGGATAGCTGTGAAGCTTCTGCCGATTGCTTGCAACAACAACGGGCAATCTTTGAGCAATATAACGTGTTTAGTCCGGCAATGATTGACGGTATCATCCGCAGACTTCGCAGTTACGAAGATAAAACGTTGCGTGCGGATCTGGAAGGAAAGCCGATGGAAATGCTGGATTTAGTAAATAAGTATTTCCATTGTGGATGATTGAAAGACGATGGTGTGTCGGCGAAATGTGCAGGGGGTTCAGAATATAATTTTGATTGCCAGTGGTAAATCGGCATATTTTCCCCAATTATTGCCGTCACTTTCTACACAATTCCACACTAGTTCTACAATATAATAAATGAGTGTATCTTGTATTTGATTGATTACTAATGATGTATGCTCATTCTGGAACTTTGGTACCTCTTTTGCTACCTATTAAGTGTAAGAAACAAGTTAATAATGATTTAGTAGTTCACACTTAAAAAAATTACGATTATGAAAAAGGTATTAGTAGCAGTAGCATTGGTGATGGGATTGGGTAGCTCTGTAGCATTTGCACAGGAAGTTAGTAACGCTACAACTGTAGAAACTAACGTACAGGCTCCACAGGATGAGTTTACAAAGATTGATGTTAAAGAACTGCCGGAGGCAGTAGTACAGGCGATCGCTAAAAATTATGAAGGTGCTGCCATTACGGAAGCTTATGTCGCTGAAAAAGAAAGCGGTAAGATTTATAAGGTAGTCCTTACTACGGAAGATGTTCAGGTACTGACAGTGCTGATGAACGAAAAAGGTGAAGAAGTAAAAGAATAAAATAAAACTTCGAATGTAGTAATACTCATAAAGAAATCCTGGTTCGTGATGAATCAGGATTTCTGTTTTTATCTGCCAACTTCCCATCCAGTCCGATAAAGTCGTTAAAGGATGATTGGGTTGCGTTCATGATTGATTGTCTTTTATCAATAGTTTTGTATACAGAATGCAGGGTTTCGTCTACAATTTCCCGGCGGTGACTAGTTTTGCTCTATTTTTGTTGCATTCAAACCTAAAAGTAGACAAAAGATGAAGTGTATTTTATTAAGTGCGGTTGTTTTGATTTTATTGTTGCCGGAAGATGCGTATGCGCAAGTGACGGTCAGAACGGGATATATCTCTTCTTCACGATATAAGAATGAAGAGAATCAGGAAACAGACGGTAAAGGCGATATGCGGTTTGTTGAAGGAAACGTCAACATTCCGGTTTCACAGAAAATGAATGAAAGGAGCCAGCCTACTTCTTGGATGCTTTCAGCGGGAGGAAGTTATACAGCTATGAACAATAAGAACCTTCAATCTTATATAGATATAGATCAGATTATAAATTTGCAATTGAGCGTCATTCATATTCGTCCCATCAGCAAGAAATGGTTATTGTTAATGACAGTTGGCGCAGGAGTCTATACGGCTTCTGATGTAAGACTGAAGAATGTTCTGGGACAGGGGGGAGTTATTTTTATCCGGCAGTTCAAGCCTAATTTATCTCTTGGAGCCGGATTGGCTGTAAATAACACATTCGGTTATCCGATGGTATTTCCGGCTATTTATTTTGATTGGACTACTGAAGGACGCTATCAAATAAAAGTGTCTATGTTGAATGCCATGGAAGTGTCGGTCGGAATGAGAATGAATAAATTTCTGAATCTAAGATTGTTGGCGGAAATGAACGGTTCACTGGCCTTGTTGGAGAAGGAGGGGAAAGATACTATGTTTTCCCAGCAATTCATTATTGCAGGTTTACAGCCGGAGTTAAGCATCGGGAACTCTTTTTCTGTTACTGCTACTGCCGGTGTATCGTGCAGCAGAATAGCTTATTACACTACCCGCACTTTAAAAGCCTTTTTCGCAGATATGTCCAGAGAGACTGACCCTTATTTTAAACCGGCAATGTATGTTTCGGTGGGAATGAAGTATAAGTTCTAAAAAAATGGTAACTTTATCGCCTGATGTCAGTTAAGATGCTATTATATACGTTACTGAAGCAAATAGGGATATTTCTTGTAGTCTCCTTTTTAGTGTTCAGAGGCACTTTTGTCGAAAGCGATAGTTTAGGGCTAAATCTTTCTACGGGAGTTAGTCTTTTACTTTCTGTCATCTTATGGGGAATCATAAATCTGCATACTTACTGGTTAATTCCCGGTTATCTGTTTCAGCGTAGATATAAAAAGTATATCATATATTTGAGTTGCCTTGTTGGATTTATGCTGACCGCCATGGTTGGTGCTATTTGTTTTCTAGGGCAATATTATGTTATACCCGAACAGATGCAAAGACTAAACAGTGATCTCCCTTTCTTTCTGTTGATAAATGCATTGGCGCTGATACTCTATTTTCTGGCTTTTTCTTTTACTATTTTTCTGCATCGCTGGGTGGCCTATCAACAACGATTAAACGAATTGGAGAATATTAGCATACAGACTGATCTAAATCATTTGAAAGATCAACTTCAACCGGAGTTTTTTTCGAGAATATTGAATAAGGTGCGAACCTTGTTGGAGGAAGATGGAGAAAAGGCATCATTGCTTATCTTTAAATTAAGCCGGTTGCTTCGATACCAACTTTATGAAAGTGAACGGCAACAGGTATTGTTGGGAGATGATATCGATTTTATGACTGATTATATGAAGTTGGAGAAATTATGCAATCCGGAGTTTAATTTTGAAGTCAACATCCTGAATGAAGTGCGATATATACAAGTTCCTCCTTTATTGTTTATGCCTGTGATAGAATATGTGATTCGGACAACGGTATGTGGAGAGAATGGAAAGGGAGAAAATATAAGGATCGATTTTCAAATGGAAGAGAATCAGCTTCGATTCATTTGTACATACTGTCTGCGAAAAAAGGAAAGTCTGCAAATAGTACCTGCTTTTGACAAGTTACGGCAACGATTGGACTTGCTATATCCGGGAGGTTATCAATTAAAAAGTGGCTATAATGATGGAATGTTGTGTACCATTAGTTTAATGTTGGAATTATGAAAGATACCTGGAATGTATACGATTGGGGGAAGAATCTGGTAAATGACCGTTTCAGGCTTATCAGTAATTTACTATTGCTATTTATTATACTCTTTTTAGGCTTTCAGAATGTATATGGAGATTTTACTGGAGAAGGTTTCCGATATGCATATCCGGTTAGTATATTGGTTTTTGCGTTTCCTATCTATCTGAATATATATTGGTTAGTGCCCCGTTTCCTGTATAAGGCCAAGCGCAAGTTATGGTGTTATTGGATTTCGTTTCTCGGAGTCAATTTAGTGAGTGTATTATTAGGATTTATATTTCTGTCTCCATTATATCAACGATACGGTATTCGTGAGTTTTGTATACAGGATAACCATGCTGTTTCTTTTGATAGTATTGCTTATGGAGTATTAGTACTACTATTAAGTGCAGGTGGCTGTACGAGCTTTGAACTATTCCGCCGCTGGGTTGTCTCCGATAAAAAGATTCTTGAATTGGAGAAGGCGACTAAGCAGGCAGAATTGCAACAATTAAAGAAACAGATCAATCCGCATTTTCTTTTTAATATGCTGAATAATGCCAATATTTTGGTAAAGGATGCTCCGGATGAGGCTTCACAGATATTGGAGAAACTGGACAATCTACTTTGCTATCAGTTGAATGACAGTACAAGAAGAGAAGTCTTTCTTACTGCAGATATACAGTTTCTCACCAGTTTTCTTGAATTGGAGAAGGTGAGAAGGGATCATTTTGAATATACTATTTTTCAAGAGGGAAATATGGAAAATATCTGTATTCCTCCGTTGTTGTTTATCCCTTTTGTAGAGAATGCAGTGAAACATAATTTGGATAGCGACAATTTATCTTATATTCACCTGTATTTTTCTGTGCATAATAAACAGTTGACGTTTCGTTGCGAGAATTCTAAGCCCCGTGTTCCTGTTAAGCGGGAAGGGGGAATAGGGTTGGCCAATGTGAAACGCAGACTGGATTTACTTTATGAATCACGGTACACGTTACAGATAGAAGATAAAGAAACAACTTATAATGTCAACTTACATCTAAACTTATGAATTGTATTATTGTTGATGACGAGCCGGTAGCTCGCAAAGGTATGAAGTCATTGGTGGAACAGATTCCACAACTGACATTGGTGGGTAGCTTTAATAACGCTATCGCAGCGTCCGCTTATATAAATGAATATACGGTTGATCTGATTTTCCTTGATATTCAGATGCCGGGAATTACCGGAATAGAGTTTGCGCAAAGTATTCCCGTGAATACATTGATTGTCTTTACAACGGCGTATGCGGAATATGCACTCGATAGTTACGAAGTAAGTGCCATTGATTATCTGGTGAAGCCTATTGAAATGAACCGTTTTCTGAAAGCAGTCAATAAGGCAATAGCATATCATAAACTGTTATTGTCGGAAACAGCCGAAAGAGTGGAGGAGATACAGGAAGAATATATTTTCATCAAATCGGAACGACGCTATATCAAGATAAACTTTAGTGATATTCTTTTTATTGAAGGACTAAAGGATTATTCCATTCTCCAATTGGAAGATCAGCGGGTGATAACTAAGATGAATCTGAAAAATATTCATGAGCAACTGCCCGCTAAACAGTTTCTCCGGATAAACAAGTCCTATATTGTCAATACCTCACGGATTGACTCTTTTGATACCAATGATATTTTTATTAAGTCTTATGAGATAGGAATAGGAGGTGGAAACTATAAGAAAACGTTTTTTGAGGAATTTGTAGCGAAGAATCTACAGAAAGACTAATCCGGTAGTTTATATGGAATGGCTTGATATAAAAGAATAAGAACGTTAAGTATTGGCCTATTTTCATAAAAAAGATGTTTTACAAGAAGAAAAAGGAGAGAATATAGTGCAATATCCCCAAATAATGCTTTTCTTTGTACCAACAACAATAAAGAGGTTTATTACGATTTGATTTTTTTACGTGAATCTTCTCATTTATTTGAGCATATCCATCTCTAATTAAGATCTTCCTAAAACTTTCTTATTGAATTATTAATTTTTTATATTTGTATTTTATGAATTTGTACATTGGAAATCTTAGCTATAATGTTAAGGAATCAGATTTGAGACATGTAATGGAAGAGTATGGAACAGTTGCTTCAGTAAAGTTAATCACAGATCGTGAAACTAGAAGATCAAAAGGTTTTGCGTTTATCGAAATGCCGGATGATGCAGAAGCTGCTAAAGCTATCGAACAATTGAACGGTGCAGAATATGTAGGTCGTTCAATGGTAGTAAAAGAAGCATTGCCAAAGAATTAATACTGAATACATATACAGTAATAGAGAAAGGCGCACTAGGAAACTAGCGCGCCTTTCTTCTGTTAATCCTCATTGTTATCTTCTTCATCATCCACCATATTATTGAGTTCCAATTCCAGGTCTACCAGCTCTTGTTCCCATAATTTCAGGATATCCTTCGGTGTATCTTTTGCAGCTTTCTTTATTCTTTCTTGAGCAACAGATACTTCATGCTCTAACTGTCTACGTCTGCTCATATTTCTATTGTTTTGATTATGAAATGATAACAACTCGTGTGTAGAATAGTTCGATAGGATAAAATTAAAAGTAATGGGGTGAACTATTCATAAATAAAGGATGTTTTGTAATCTGAAACTTTAAAAAACATACAGTCATGCTCAATTTAATAGCCGTTTTCTTAGTATGTTCAGGTATCGGAATTGCAGTACATATTGCCATAGACCTGACACATCGTCCGCAATCAATGAAGATAATGAATGCAGTCTGGATATTATCTGCATTATGGGGAAGTTATTTAGCTTTATGGGCGTATAATAAGTTTGGACGGAGTGGTCCGATGAAAGTTGAGGATGATGGGATGAAAATGGATATGTCTGATATGAAGGGAATGGATATGTCCGGTATGAAAGATAATATGGCGATGGATATGGCCATGCCGGGAGAAATGTCGATGCAAGGAATGCAACGTCCTTATTGGCAATCGGTAGCTTTGTCAGCGCTTCATTGTGGTGCAGGATGTACATTGGCAGATATCATAGGAGAGTGGTTTACAAACTATGTTCCTGTAACTGTGGCAGGAAGTCAGCTCTTTGGTAATTGGGTACTTGACTTTATCCTGGCTTTGATGATTGGTGTTTATTTCCAATTCTATGCTATTAGGGAGATGGAAAAAATTTCGGTAGGTAATGCCTTGGCTCGTGCTTTCAAAGCGGATTTCTTTTCTCTTTTATCCTGGCAGGTCGGAATGTACGGCTGGATGGCAATTGTCTATTTTGTGTTGTTCATCAATGAACCATTACCCAAAGACACATGGATATTCTGGTTTATGATGCAGTTAGCTATGCTTTTCGGCTTCTTCTGTGCATATCCTATGAATGCTCTTCTTATAAAATTAGGTATAAAGAAAGGTATGTAAAATAAATGCAGATTTACTCTAAACGATAAGTATGTAATTACTTATTTGAGGGAGTGAATCTGCATCTATTATGATATGACTATTTTTGTTTTTTCTTTCTCTTTGGGAGTTTATCTTTTCAATAGTTTCGGTATATCCGAAGGCTCTTGTGCTACCCGGATACCGGCAGCCTCTAAAGTTTCAATCTTCTCTTTTGCCGAACCGGAACTTCCCGAAATGATAGCTCCTGCATGTCCCATCTGTTTTCCCGGAGGAGCTGATTGCCCCGCAATAAATGCCACTACAGGTTTGGTTACATTATTGCGGATATATTCAGCCGCTTGTTCTTCTGCGTTTCCTCCAATCTCTCCAATCAGGACGATCGCTTCTGTTTCCGAATCATTTTGAAACATCTCCAGCAGTTGACGGAAATGAAGACCTACAACAGGATCACCTCCGATGCCGATAGCAGTGGATTGTCCCATGCCATTCGCCGTTAAGTGATACACAATTTCGTAAGTAAGTGTTCCGCTACGGCTGATAACTCCGACATTTCCTTCTAAAAAGACCTGTTCCGGTAAAATGCCCACCATACTTTTTCCCGGAGAGATCAGTCCCGGACAGTTGGGGCCGATCAGCATAGCACCTTTTTGTTCGACAAACTGGTGCGCCTTAATCACATCCAGCGTGGGGATTCCTTCAGCAATGCAGGCAATTAACCGGATGCCCGCATCTGCTGCCTCCATAATGGCATCTGCCGCAAAACGTGCCGGAACAAAAATGATAGAAGTATTGGCTTTCGTTTGTTCAACCGCGTCATACATAGTGTTGAATACGGGGATGCCGTCTACATCTGTTCCTCCTTTGCCCGGAGAAGTTCCTCCAACAACATGGGTTCCGTATTCTTTCATCTTCTTGGCATGGAAAAGTCCGTCTCTCCCAGTAATTCCCTGTACAATCAGGCGGGTGGATTTATCTATTAATATGCTCATAATTGCTTTATTTATTAATGATTTGGGTACTTATTACGCTTTCAGAGCCATAAGGGCAGCTTCTTTCATCGTTGTGGCTATTTGGAAACGGCTGTAATTCCGTAACAGTTCCCGTCCGATATGCTCATTAGTGCCTGTAAGCCGTACGATAACAGGTACATTACTGTTTATCTGCTCGAATGCTTGAAGAAGCCCCATTGCTACATCATCACAGCGGGTGATTCCTCCGAAAATATTAATCAGGACCACTTTCACTTTTTCATCCTGCAATAAAAGTTTCATGGCTTCAATTACCTTGACAGGATTGGAACTACCACCAATGTCGAGAAAATTGGCTGGCTGACCTCCATAAAGTTTAATCATGTCCATAGTAGCCATAGCGAGTCCGGCACCATTTACCATACAGCCGATGTTACCATCCATGTGGATATAGCTGAATCCTTTATCTTTAGCGTCTGCTTCTATTTTTTCTTCCTCCGTCGGATCAAATAAAGCATGTACCTCCGGATGGCGATAGAGCGCATTGTCATCAAAAACAATCTTTGCGTCAATAGCCATCAACGTACCTTTCTTGGTTAGTGCCAGCGGATTTACTTCCACTAATGATGCATCATTTTCCATGAAGATCTTATAAAGTTCCTGAAGGATGGCCGCCATTTTACCCGCCTGCTCCATTTGAGGAAAGAGGGAGAAAGCAAAACGCCTTGCCAGATAGTCGGGAAGACCAATAAATGGATGGATTGAATATCGGATGATTTTTTCCGGTGTTTGACGGGCTACCTCTTCGATATCCATACCACCGGATGCACTCATCATCAGAACGACAGAACGTGTATTCCGGTCGATGGTGTAACTGACATAATATTCGGCAGCAATATCTACCGCCTCACTAACCAGTACTTGATTGACCGGAAGACCTTTAATACTCATTCCGAGAATATTCTTAGCTTCCTGATAAGCGTCTTCCGTATTATTTACCAGTTTCACTCCTCCGGCTTTTCCCCGTCCTCCGGTTAATACCTGTGCTTTTATAACCACTCTGTCTGTTCCCATCCTCCGGTAAGCGGCTATGACACCTGCGGCTGTACGGCATAAAGTGTGCCTCTCGACAGGTATTCCGTACTTGGAGAAAATCTCTTTCGCTTGATATTCATGTATTTTCATGGCTCATAAATTTGAGTAAATGATTCCTGTAATAAAAACAATAGCAAGATACGGAAAGTTTGCCGGAAAAGAAAAGTAACGGGGTGTTATACAACATGTTAGTCCGTATGCAATGAATAGGCTTAATATAAAAAAGCGTGTTGGCAATAGTTACCAACACGCTTCATATATTTAAAGATAAACTCTTTCTTACGGATGCTTATGCAATACCGTGAGCGTTGACAGTACCGTCAATTTTCTTAATCAGTCCTTGAAGTACTGCACCCGGGCCACATTCTGTAAAATCAGTAGCACCGTCGGCAACCATATTCTTAACAGACTGTGTCCAGCGTACGGAAGCAGTCAGCTGGGCAACCAGGTTCTTTTTGATTTCTGCAGGATCAGTGTGAGGAAGTGCGTCTACATTCTGATATACCGGACATTTAGGAGTATGAATTTCCGTAGCCTTGATAGCAGCTTCCAACTCAACTTTAGCAGGGTCCATCAATGGAGAATGGAAAGCACCACCTACTTTCAGCGGAAGGGCACGTTTAGCTCCGGCAGCTTTCATCAGTTCGCAAGCTTTTTCGATACCTGGTACAGAACCGGAGATAACGATTTGTCCCGGGCAGTTGTAGTTAGCCGGTACGCAAACTTCACCTTCTGCATTTACTGCTGCGCAGATTTCTTCTACTTTCTCATCAGGCAATGCAATAATGGCAGCCATTGTGGAAGGAGTAACTTCACAAGCTTTCTGCATAGCCATTGCACGAGCATAAACAAGTTTCAGTCCATCTTCAAAACTCAATGCACCGGCAGCTACCAATGCAGAGAACTCACCGAGTGAGTGGCCGGCTGTCATTTCCGGTTTGAAATCATCGCCCATGCAAAGAGCGGAGATAACAGAATGAAGGAATACGGCAGGTTGGGTAACCTTTGTCTGACGGAGGTCTTCATCTGTGCCATCGAACATGATATCTGTAATGCGATATCCGAGGATATCATTTGCTTTTTCAAACAATTCTTTTGCTAAAGCTGAGTTTTCATACAGGTCTTTACCCATTCCTACAAATTGAGCGCCTTGACCGGGAAATACAAATGCTTTCATATTTTTATTATTTAATTGATTTTTAATTGCGGGTGCAAAGTTACGTATTTTTATGATACAACCGCACAAAATGTACACATTTGTGCAACGGAGTCCGGAAAATGCCATAAAGGGCCGTTGCCGTGTCCGACATTCAATTCTTTTCCTGCGATAATAGCTTGCGTGATATACGTTTTAGCGTGCTGGATGGATTCTCTCATGGGGTATCCTTTGGCCAGGTAAGTAGCAATGGCAGAGGAGAGGGTACACCCCGTTCCATGCAGGTTATGGCTTTCTATCTTTTTCTCCTCATATATATGGTAGATAGATTCGGACGTGTGCAAAAGGTCGCACATATTGTCTCCCTCCAGATGTCCGCCTTTTAACAAGATGCTAGTATGATAATCGTCCGTCAGCATTTTGGCAACCGCCTGCATGTCCTGAATGTTGTGAATACTTTTGCCTGTAAGCACCTTCGCTTCGTCGATGTTGGGAGTGATTAATGTCACAAGCGGCAAAAGTTCTTTTTTTATTTCTTCTATAGCTTCATCTGTCATGAGTTTCTTTCCGCTGGTAGACACCATTACCGGATCGTAGACGACGTATGCAGGTGAATATTTTTGTAAACAGTCGGAAATCACACGAACAATCTGAATATCATTTACCATTCCTATTTTGATGGCAACCGGTTGCAGGTCGTCCATCACTGCTTCTATTTGTCCACGAACAATATCAGGGGCGATAGACTGTACGGCACGTACTCCCAGTGTATTTTGTATGGTGATGGCAGTAATAGCCGATGCCGCATAGCCACCTAAAGCGGAGATTGTTTTTATGTCTGCCTGAATACCTGCGCCTCCCGAACAATCGGAGCCGGCAATGGATAAAATGACTGGATGACGTTCCATTTTAGTTTTTTTAATATTTACCCGACAAAGATAGAATAAAAAACGATAAGGTACAAAATGACATATCGTTTAAAATACAATAAGTACCTTTGCCGGTATCTGATGAAGATGATATGAAAAGTACTGATAATAAAGCGTCCATCTAGTTTTTGTACTTTGTACAATTACTCACTCGCGGAAATACTAAAATACATATTGTAATTCGTAAGATAACACTAACTATTCATATTGTAGAATGTATGATATGTATTTATATGAAAAACAATGTTTTATAGCATGGTTCTTATTTTTGTTTTGATGAGTTTTAGCCTCTATATTTGCACCGTATTAAAGAAATGGATATGCAAAATTTACAGAAAAATACACCTTTAGCAAACAATCATATATCAGTGGACTGTGTAGTGATTGGTTTTGACGGAGAACAACTGAAAGTGTTGCTTGTAAAACGTGCAGGTGAAGATAATGGAGAAGTATATCACGATATGAAACTTCCCGGAAGTCTTATATATATGGATGAAGACCTGGATGAAGCAGCGCAACGAGTTTTGTATGAACTGACAGGACTTAAAAATGTGAATCTGATGCAGTTTAAAGCATTCGGTTCTAAAAACAGGACAAGTAATCCGAAAGATGTACGTTGGCTGGAAAGAGCTATGCAGTCAAGAGTGGAACGTATTGTAACTATTGCGTATCTGTCGATGGTGAAGATTGACCGCACACTGGATAAGAATCTGGACGATCATCAGGCTTGTTGGATTGCTTTGAAAGATGTGAAAACATTGGCTTTCGACCATAATCTGATTATTAAGGAAGCAATGACTTATATTCGTCAGTTCGTAGAATTTAATCCTTCCATGTTGTTCGAACTGCTTCCGCGCAAATTTACAGCTGCACAATTAAGAACCCTTTTTGAATTAGTATACGACAAAGCTGTGGATGTACGCAACTTCCATAAGAAAATAGCCATGATGGAATATGTAGTTCCTCTGGAAGAAAAACAACAAGGAGTGGCTCACCGTGCTGCCCGTTATTATAAATTTGATAAGAAGATATATAATAAGGTGAGAAGGTAGACCTTATTCAAGTATTAAGTATCAAGTATTAGGTATTAAGTATTAGGCGTTGAATGTTATAGCATTAATTATCGGACATTGAGCGTTAAATCGTAAATAGTAAATCGTTTAATCGTAAATAAAATTATGTTTCTATTAGGTTATGACATAGGTAGCTCGTCTGTAAAAGCGAGTTTGGTGAATGCTGAAACAGGCAAATGTGTATCATCGGCATTTTTTCCGAAAACAGAAGCGAATATTATTGCAGTGAATCCCGGATGGGCGGAACAAGATCCGGAAAGTTGGTGGGAAAACTTAAAGTTGGCTACACAGGCTATTATGACCGAATCCGGAGTGAGTGCTGCTGAAATAAAAGCCATCGGTATCTCTTATCAGATGCACGGATTGGTATGTGTCGATAAGAGTCAGCGTGTATTGCGTCCTGCTATTATCTGGTGTGACTCCCGTGCTGTGCCATACGGTCAGAAAGCATTTGAAACAATCGGAGAGGAGAGATGTCTTTCTCATTTGTTGAACTCGCCGGGAAACTTTACAGCTTCCAAGTTGGCATGGATTAAAGAAAACGAACCTGCCATCTATGAGCAGATTTACAAGATAATGTTGCCGGGTGATTATATTGCCATGAAGTTGAGTGGAGAGATTTGCACAACCGTTTCCGGACTTTCGGAAGGTATGTTCTGGGATTTTAAGAACAACCGGGTGGCTGACTTCCTGATGGATTATTACGGATTCGACTCTTCTTTGATTGCAGATATTAAACCGTCTTTCGCAGAACAAGGACGCGTCAGTGCAATGACTGCCAAAGAACTTGGATTGAAAGAAGGAACACCTATTACTTATCGTGCAGGTGACCAGCCTAACAATGCTCTCTCTCTGAACGTTTTCAACCCGGGCGAAATTGCTTCTACGGCGGGAACATCAGGAGTGGTTTATGGTGTGAACGGTGAAGTGAACTATGATCCGCAGTCACGTGTCAATACCTTTGCCCATGTCAATCATACAATAGACCAGACACGTCTGGGAGTATTGCTTTGCATCAACGGAACAGGTATTCTTAATTCATGGGTAAAACGCAACATTGCTCCCGAAGGAATATCTTATAATGAAATGAATGTGTTGGCTTCCAAAGCTCCTATCGGTAGTGCGGGAATCAGTATTCTACCTTTTGGTAACGGTGCCGAACGCATGCTGAACAATAAAGAAATCGGTTGCAGCATCCGTGGATTGGACTTCAATGCCCATGGCAAACACCACATTATCCGTGCCGCTCAAGAAGGTATCGTATTCTCTTTTAAATATGGCATTGATATCATGGAGCAGATGGGAATTCCCGTGAAGATGATCCATGCCGGACATGCTAATATGTTCTTGAGTTCTATCTTCCGCGATACGTTGGCGGGAGTTACAGGAGCCACTATCGAGCTTTATGATACAGACGGTTCAGTAGGAGCCGCGAAAGGTGCAGGTATCGGTGCAGGCATCTACAAAGATAACAATGAAGCATTTGCTACGCTTGATAAACTGGATGTGATCGAGCCTAATGTGGCGAAACGTCAGGAATATGCTGATGCCTATGCAAAATGGAAATACCGCCTTGAAAAGTCGATGACTGGTAACATACCGGCTCCGGCTCTTTCTTCAGATAAATAATTAACAATCTAAATAATAACCATTTAAAAATAAAAGAATTATGGCAACAAAAGAATTTTTCCCGGGAATTGAAAAGATTAAGTTCGAAGGTAAAGATAGTAAGAATCCGATGGCATTCCGTTACTACGATGCTGAAAAGGTAATCAACGGTAAGAAGATGAAAGATTGGTTGAGATTTTCTATGGCATGGTGGCATACTTTGTGTGCTGAAGGCGGTGACCAATTCGGTGGCGGAACAAAACAATTCCCTTGGAATAGTAATGCTGACGCTATACAAGCTGCAAAAGATAAAATGGATGCAGGTTTCGAATTCATGCAGAAAATGGGTATCGAGTACTACTGTTTCCACGATGTAGACTTGGTTTCTGAAGGTGCAAGCATCGAAGAATACGAAGCTAATCTGAAAGAAATCGTAGCTTATGCAAAACAGAAACAAGCTGAAACAGGCATCAAACTGTTGTGGGGTACTGCCAACGTATTTGGTCATGCACGTTATATGAACGGTGCTGCTACTAATCCTGATTTTGACGTAGTAGCTCGTGCTGCTGTTCAGATCAAGAATGCAATCGACGCAACGATCGAACTGGGTGGCCAGAACTATGTATTCTGGGGTGGCCGTGAAGGCTATATGTCTCTTCTGAATACAGATCAGAAACGTGAAAAAGAACACTTGGCAAAAATGCTGACTATGGCTCGTGATTATGCTCGTGCTCGTGGCTTCAAAGGTACTTTCCTGATCGAACCGAAACCGATGGAACCAACTAAACACCAGTATGATGTAGATACAGAAACTGTAATCGGCTTCCTGAAAGCTCATGGCTTGGATAAAGATTTCAAAGTGAATATTGAAGTAAACCATGCAACCTTGGCTGGCCATACTTTCGAACACGAATTGGCAGTAGCAGTAGACAACGGTATGTTGGGCTCTATCGACGCTAACCGTGGTGATTATCAGAATGGTTGGGATACAGACCAGTTCCCGATTGATAACTACGAACTGACACAAGCTATGATGCAAATTATCCGTAATGGTGGTTTGGGTAACGGTGGAACAAACTTCGACGCTAAAACTCGTCGTAACTCTACTGACCTGGAAGATATCTTCATTGCTCATATCGCAGGTATGGATGCTATGGCTCGTGCATTGGAAAGTGCAGCTGCTCTGTTGAACGAATCTCCATATAAGAAAATGTTGTCTGACCGTTACGCTTCATTCGATGCTGGTAAAGGTAAGGAATTTGAAGATGGCAAGTTGACTTTGGAAGACGTAGTTGCTTATGCTAAAGCAAACGGTGAACCGAAGCAGACTAGCGGTAAACAAGAACTTTATGAAGCAATTCTGAATATGTATTGCTAATAATTAATTCACCACAGAGTAGCACAGGGGCTCGCAGAGTTCATTTTCATTTAATATTGTATTTCTCTGTGAAACTCTGTGTCACTCTGTGGTGAGATTTCCAACTACTACAACACTACTTTATCTACTTATAACCATGATTAATACAACGAACGAGGGTAGTAAACTCTACCTATATTCGATCACCTCTGTCGCCATTTTGGGAGGACTGCTTTTCGGATACGATACAGCCGTTATTTCGGGCGCAGAGAAAGGTTTGGAGGCATTTTTCCTTTCGGCCTCTGATTTTCAATATAATAAAGTAATGCATGGAATCACTTCTTCCAGTGCATTAATTGGCTGTGTACTGGGTGGTGCGATCTCCGGTATATTTGCTTCCCGTTTGGGACGTCGTAATTCCTTAAGGCTTGCTGCCGTACTCTTTTTCCTTTCAGCATTAGGTTCCTATTATCCGGAATTCTTGTTTTTCGAATATGGAAAGCCGAACATGGATTTGCTGATTGCTTTTAATCTGTATCGTGTTTTGGGTGGTATCGGAGTAGGACTGGCTTCTGCCGTCTGTCCGATGTATATTGCTGAAATAGCCCCTTCCAATATTCGTGGAACGCTTGTATCATGTAACCAGTTTGCTATCATCTTTGGTATGTTGGTAGTGTACTTCGTGAATTTCCTGATTATGGGCGGTCATCAGAATCCTGTTATTTTGAAAGATGCGGCCGGTGTACTGTCTATTAGTTCTGAATCTGATATGTGGACTGTGTATGAAGGATGGCGTTACATGTTTGGTTCGGAAGCTTTCCCTGCCGCTTTCTTTGGTCTGTTGTTGTTCTTTGTTCCGAAGACCCCACGTTATCTTGTATTGATACAGCAGGATGAAAAGGCTTACTCAATTCTGGAAAAGATCAATGGTAAGACAAAAGCACAGGAAATCCTTAATGATATTAAAGCTACTGCTCATGAGAAGACGGAGAAAATCTTTACTTATGGAGTGGCAGTAATTGTGATCGGTATTTTGCTTTCTGTATTCCAGCAAGCTATCGGTATTAATGCGGTACTATATTATGCTCCTCGTATTTTTGAAAATGCAGGTGCAGAAGGAGGTGGCATGATGCAAACTGTGATTATGGGTATTGTAAACATTATCTTTACACTGGTTGCTATCTTCACTGTAGACCGTTTCGGACGTAAACCACTATTGATAATCGGTTCTATTGGTATGGCTGTTGGTGCATTTGCAGTAGCAATGTGTGACAGCATGGCAATAAAGGGTATCCTTCCGGTACTTTCAGTGATTGTATATGCAGCATTTTTCATGATGTCCTGGGGACCGATTTGCTGGGTGTTGATCTCGGAAATCTTCCCGAATACCATCCGTGGTAAAGCAGTGGCAATCGCCGTAGCTTTCCAATGGATATTCAACTATATTGTATCTTCTACTTTCCCGGCATTGTACGATTTCAGCCCGATGTTTGCGTATAGTTTATATGGCATTATCTGCGTAGCTGCTGCCATCTTCGTTTGGCGTTGGGTACCTGAAACGAAGGGCAAGACACTGGAAGATATGAGCAAACTTTGGAAGAAAGACAAATAAATTAGGTTAGTGTAATTTCATCATGTCATTATGACTTCGGCCTCCTGACATGATTCTGTTGAGATTATGACATCGTACCAATGGTATGGTGTCATAATTGTTTATATACATATCATACAGTAAATCAATCTTTTATTTTGCATTAATTGTTTTATCGTTGGTGTTACAATTAATGTTTTTGCATTTTTGAGTAAATATGTTCTCCAATGATACGCTTATCTTTGCGTTATAAAAATTGAAGTATGATAACAGAGCAATATAAAGATACCGTTTATTTCTCGAACCTTTTTGTACGTCACTACCCTAAAGTTTATGAAGAATTATCTAATATTCTTTCTCGCCATCATATAGCACATAGGACTTTGATGCACACTAAAGATTATTGGTGCCGAGATTATATGCCAATACAGTGGGGAGCTAATACTTATATTCAATTCCGCTATGAACCTGATTATTTGACGGATAAACCACAGTATAAAACTAATATTGTTCCCGTACTTAAAACCATGAGTAGCAAGATGGATATTATTCAATCGCCACTTATAGTTGATGGAGGGAATGTTGTTGTGTGTGAGGGAAATTCTAAGTGGATGGGATCATGTATAAGAAAGCGGAAACCAATTATTATCATGACAGAAAAAGTGTTCCAAGAAAATTCGCAGATCGATCAGGGAGAAGTACTGGCAATATTAAAGGCAAACTTTCATGGAGCAGATATTATATTTCTACCATGGGATAGATACGATATCTGTGGTCATACAGATGGGATTGTTCACAATATTGGCGATGGTAAGATTTTGGTCAACTTGAAAGTATATCCTCAAAAGATAGAACGGGAGATGAGACGTAGATTGAATGACATTTTTGTAGTTGTGGATTTAAAACTTAGTAAGTATTATGAGAATAGTTGGGCATACATAAATATGCTTCAGACACGTGATATAATCATTGTCCCCGGACTTGGATTACCTACAGATGGAGAGGCTTTAGAACAGATAAAAAAGTTATATCCTTTCTATGAGGGACGAATTTACCAAGTTAATATAGCTCCGATTGTAGAGAGATGGGGAGGTGCGTTGAATTGTTTGTCTTGGACTATGAGTAATTATGTATCTAGTTTATTTTCAAATATAATTTAAAAAGTAGAAAAATATGGAATTAATTATTGGGTTTGTAATATTATTTTGGATTGGTGTAAAGCTTAACCGATGGATAAATGGTAGCAGTAAAATTACGAGTAATCAAAAAAAGATCATTGAAGAATTAAGAAAGCAAAATCAAGTAAAGAAATGAGTATGATTAATCCTTATCCTAGCTTTGTGATATATATAGAGGGATCTCTTTTAGTGAAGGCTTTGGAAACAAGAGAAAATAGAATTCGAGATTTATTAAATTCTAGCTGCTTCGATTTTAGAGATTTATCATCAGGCTATTGGGAATGGAATGGACGCTTATTGCAGAAAGAAAATAATGAATGCATTGGAATATATGAGGTTAATCTAATTGTTTTTGGTACAAAACGATTTCCGAATTGGTTGTCTATTAGGCGCTATTTATTTAGTTTGCGAGGTGAATGGTATTCTAATTACCAATATACTAAAGAACCTGCTTTTTTTATCTGTTCAAAAGAATGGCTATTATTGCAAAAAAATCATTTAATCCAAAATTTTAAATATTATGATATCAACATTATCGACTTCCAAACCTATCCTTTATATTGATATGGATAATGTTCTAGTTGATTTTCAATCAGGTATTAACAAGTTGAGTGAATACGAAAAGAGAGAATATGAAGGACGATATGATGAGGTACCTGATATTTTTGCAAGAATGGGTCCGTATGAAGGAGCAATTAATGCCTACCATCATTTAGCACGTTTTTATGATGTATATATTCTTTCCACGGCACCTTGGAATAATCCTTCTGCCTGGTCAGATAAACTAATATGGGTGAGAAAATGGTTAGGTACTGATGGTTATAAACGATTAATTCTTAGTCATCATAAAAATTTGAACAAAGGAGACTTTTTGATAGATGATCGCCTCAAAAATGGTGCTGAAAATTTTAGTGGTGAATTAATCTTATTTGGCTCGGAACAGTATCCGAATTGGGACTCTGTTGTTGACTATTTGATATCATCTAAGTGAGAAGTAAAAAAGTTGATATATTCGGTACAACTCTTTACTAAAAAGATTATCTTTACTCAAAGAAATATTAATATGATAATAATTATGGATACTTTGAAAAAGGAAATTGCAGTTTTAATGCAATGCAGTGATTTTAACGAGATAGAGAAACAGCTTCAAGTAATTAATAAGTTAATAGTCACAAACTATATGTTTGAACTAAGTAATGGGCTACGGATTTACCCTATTGAAGTAGAAGCTTATTTTAAAGATGCAAAATTTAATGATGAGTTTGTGCATGGAAATGAACTGCAAAAAAATAATTATGGAAGATTTTATGTTCATCGCACAGGTATAACAAAGAATTCAAAATTTAAAGGTGGAACAAGAGGAGGCATTGATATTTGTTTATCTGATAATGCTAATGCATATTATGGTATTCTAATTAGAAGCGCTAAGTTTGATGATGGCACAATTAAATTTGGACCGAATAACGTTTTAAAATTTATTGTTGAGGATAAGAATGTAGATTATGATACTTTGGAAAAAGAATCTGTTTTAAAAGAAGCTGTTGAAGATTGCCGTGATAGAGAAAATAGATCAACCATCTTGCATTCTACACGTGTTGGTCTAAGTGACAAGCAAAGTGACGATTTTAAAAACTTGCAATTACGAACGATCGTAGGGCCGCTGCTTTCATCTTATGCATATAAAGAAAAGGAAAATGTATTTAGGAACTATATCGTTAATGATAACATCTCAAAAGAAGAAGCCGAGAAAATTTCTATTGACATCCTCGGATATTGTCCTAAGTCTTTGATAGAAAGTGTATATCAGGTATGATAGCTACTAATTTTGTATAAGGGTGAAATATCGCCCTTATACAAAATTATTTAACGATTGGAATCCAAACTTCAGTAAGAAGCTCTTTCACATCTGTGTCGGTGGGAGAGTTCAAGTAATGTTCCAGGATTGGAGTTTCTCCTAAGCTATAAAATTGCGGTAATTGTTTCAATATTGTCTCATAAAAGGCATCTAACAATGCATAATCTCCTTGATGGACATAAACTGCGTATGTACCTTGAGGTAAATCCATGTGTTTTATTGGACTAGTAAGAGGGGGATTGGATCCTATTCCTTTTTGAATAGCTATACAAGCGTAAAAACGGCATTTTTCTAATGAGGTAATGTCCGTGTCATCATAAGCTATCCCCCAATAATCTTCCTTATCAGGTAATAAAGAGTTTTCTTGTGCATATTCATATAGGCAATCCCAAGTGTATGTCTCAAAAGCAACTGTGCTACAAGTGTCATAATTGCCAATATAAGATAAAAATAAAACAGGTATTGTTTCTGATTTCACTATGCGGTAAGGAGAAATATATGAAGGATAAGTATGACTTGTTTCCAATAATTTTTTTTGTAGTTCTCGAGGAGTGAGATTGTATTTTTTTTGAAGTGTATTATTTAAAGCTGACTGGTTAGCAAATCCAATATATTCATATATTTCAGCTATACTTTTTTTATTATCTTTGAGTAATTGCTGGGCATATTCCATGCGTGTACGAATGATATATTGATGTAATGTTTCGCTAGTGTAAGCTTTAAACATCAGCTGAAGATTACGAACAGACATGCATGCCATTTTAGCTAATTCAGGTATAGATATCAAGCGATTGAACTCATCGGCAGTTTTGCCTGTCCAATTCTTTTGTATCATGGAATTTAGATAATGAAGAATTGTCTCGATTTGTCCTTGATAGGAGAGTTTGTTGGAATTCATATCTTTTCTTTACCTTTTGGGGTACTCTTTTATTTATGATTGATATTCGCAAAGATAGTATTTATATACGCATCCTATATGAAAATGATTCAAAAGTTGATTCCATGACTTCTCATATCCGTTTCTAGCTTGAAAAAAATCCTTTGGAAAATCTAATTGTTTTGTCTTTAGAATTTTCCAGACTAGAGAGAAGAGGATAGAAGAAGCAGAATCAAATAAAAGCAGCTCTTTTCCGCAGCTAAAGCATTGCTTTAGCCTACTTAAAGCGCCGCTTTCCTTCTCTTAAAACACTGCTTTTTTCTCTTTCTGTTTAAGCAGCATTCTCTATATATAAGAAACATTTTTTTATCTACCCCTTCATCTTTCTTCTGAATTACCTGTGAATAAGAATTTTGTGGGTGAAGGAGTGCTTCTTCACCTTTGGAATTTGCAGAAAAAGAGTGCATAAAATAGATAGTATTGTTAATTATTTCTTGGTTTGAAAACACAATTAAAGGAATAGCTATACCTTTGCATTATCTTTTATAAAACACATATTGTTATGGAACAACATCCGATAAAAATTAATAAAGTGCAGATACGCAATCTGCAAATAGAAGATTATGTACAGTTATCCCAGTCGTTTACCCGCGTCTATTCTGATGGTAGCGATGTGTTTTGGACTCGTGAGCAGATCCAGAAGTTAATTAAAATTTTTCCGGAAGGTCAGATCGTTACAGTAGTCGATGATAAAATAGTTGGTTGTGCTCTTTCCATCATTGTTGATTATGATAAAGTAAAGAACGATCATACGTATGCACAAGTGACAGGGAAGGAAACATTCAATACACATAATCCTGAAGGAAATATCTTGTATGGCATTGAAGTGTTCATTCATCCGGGTTATCGCGGTTTGCGCCTGGCACGTCGTATGTATGAATATCGTAAGGAGCTTTGCGAAACATTGAACCTGAAAGCTATCATGTTTGGCGGACGTATCCCGAATTATCATAAATATGCTGACAAAATGCGTCCGAAAGAATATATCGAACGAGTGCGTCAACGCGAGATTTATGATCCGGTACTAACTTTCCAACTATCGAATGATTTTCACGTGCGAAAGGTGATGACCAATTATCTGCCGAATGACGAAGAATCGAAACATTACGCCTGTTTGCTTCAATGGGATAATATCTATTATCAGCCACCTACGCAAGAATATATCAGTCCTAAAACTACGGTTCGTGTAGGATTAGTGCAATGGCAGATGCGTAGCTATAAAACGTTGGACGACCTGTTCGAACAAGTAGAATTCTTCGTGGACGCAGTATCCGATTATAAAAGTGATTTTGTTCTTTTCCCGGAATATTTCAATGCTCCTTTGATGTCGAAGTATAATGATAAAGGAGAATCACAGGCTATTCGCGGATTGGCAAAGTATACCGATGAGATTCGGGAACGGTTTATGAATCTGGCTATTAGCTATAATATTAACATTATAACCGGAAGTATGCCATACGTAAAAGAGGACGGACTGCTTTATAATGTAGGTTTCCTTTGCCGACGGGATGGAACCTATGAAATGTACGAGAAATTGCACGTCACCCCCGATGAAATAAAAAGCTGGGGACTGAACGGTGGTAAACTTCTGAACACTTTTGATACGGATTGTGCAAAGATCGGAGTTTTAATCTGCTATGATGTGGAATTCCCCGAACTTTCCCGCCTGATGGCAGATCAGGGAATGCAGATATTATTTGTTCCTTTCCTGACAGATACCCAGAATGCCTACTCCCGTGTTCGTGTTTGTGCGCAGGCGCGTGCTATTGAGAATGAATGTTTTGTAGTCATTGCCGGAAGTGTCGGAAACCTTCCTCGTGTGCACAATATGGATATTCAATATGCTCAATCGGGTGTGTTTACCCCATGCGATTTTGCTTTTCCAACGGACGGAAAGAGGGCGGAGGCAACTCCTAACACAGAAATGATTTTGGTATCGGATGTTGATCTGGATTTGCTGAACGAATTGCATACGTATGGTAGTGTACGTAACTTGAAAGACCGCAGGAATGACCTGTATGAGGTTAGATTCAAAAAATAAAAGAGTGACGCTATACTGTCAAGATAGCGTCACTATGTGCCTTGGATAGCGTCACTATCCGGGGCACATAGTGACGCCCTTTTTATAGAATATTTTTTTATTTGGAAGACGTGCCGCTCTCCAATATACTAACGATAGAAAACAGCGTAAAGCATATCGCTCCGAGTCCTGATAACACACGTGCCGGAATGAAGTAATCTGCATTTACAGTGGCAAGCTCGAATACAAAAGCCGCCAAAAACAGACAAGCCAATGCTGTGAATACCGGAATTAAAGGAATACGGTTGGCGAGTTTGAACTCATGCCGCCAAATTTTAGCCAAAAGAATGACTTTACTGGAAATACTGTAACAGACTAAACCTAGTCCAAGCATGATATATCCGGTAGTACCGTTGGCACTGCCTGAATCGGCTAAGATTATAAAAAATCCCCAGATAAAAGAAATGGATCCCATCAATAAAACGAGTTTGGGCCATTGTGAACGTTCTTTTTCCGAATATACATTGCGTATCTGACGGGCTATGGTAGCTACCAATGCAATCAGACTGGTACAAATGCAGGCAAGCCCTGCCATTACATGACCAGCTACAAAATATGCCGGATGCACATGACTGTTAGCCAATAAAACAAACGCCCATATCCATGCGATAAGAGAAATGAGAATGACAATGATTTCCAATGCCCGTTCCTGACCTAAAGAAAATGCGCCTTCAGGAACTTCATTGCCCGTGCCTCTGGAATTTCCCGGAATCAAAGAAAAACGGGTAGAGGAGGTGGCAGCAGTGGCTACACAACCTGTAATAAAACCTACACCGGTTATTACATGGCCTGCCACAAAAGCTGAAGTACCGTCGGCATTACTGAAAACACAGATACCTCCGATTATAGTCACTATAGCTGCCAGATAACCGAGTATCGGTAAACCGTACTTCGCAGCTTGATTATATGTATGTATGATTTGCCGGATAATAGTGGCAGCCGTGCAGAACAGCGCAATGCATATCATACCTAATGAGAATATCACAGGGCCCGCTACAACACGACCGCCGGCATCTCCATAACCATAAATGAACGCTCCGTATCCGAAGCAAAAAATAGCCATCACCAAAGGGATTGCCCTGAATAAAATACTAATTCCATAATTCATAAGTTAAGTGTTTTTAGGTTTCCCACTAAAACAAGGAGATACCTGTTTTGTTTAGGCTGTAGGCGGTTTATAATCGTTAACTTCACACGAATCCGATTAAAAGTCTTAGCTTTTTGCTCAACTAAACAAATGTTTTTGTAAATTTGCACCCTTAAAAATGGGGATACCCCTCAAATTGTAAATTGTAAATAGTAAAATCGTAGACAGCTATGGGTAAGAGATTTACTGAATATTCGCAGTTTGACCTTTCGCAGGTAAACAAAGATGTGCTGAAGAAATGGGACGAGAACCAGGTTTTCGCCAAGAGTATGACAGAACGTGATGGCTGTCCTTCGTTCGTGTTTTTCGAAGGACCTCCCTCGGCTAATGGTATGCCGGGTATTCACCATGTAATGGCTCGTACCATTAAGGACATTTTCTGCCGCTACAAAACGATGAAGGGTTATCAGGTGAAGCGTAAAGCCGGATGGGATACGCACGGACTGCCTGTGGAACTAAGTGTAGAAAAAGCATTAGGTATCACAAAAGAAGATATTGGTAAGAAAATCTCTGTTGCCGACTACAATGCGGCTTGCCGGAAGGACGTGATGAAATATACCAAGGAGTGGGAAGACCTGACTCATCAGATGGGATACTGGGTGGACATGAAGCATCCTTATATCACGTATGATAATCGTTATATTGAAACACTGTGGTGGCTATTGAAGCAACTGCATAAAAAAGGTTTATTATATAAAGGATATACGATCCAACCGTATTCGCCGGCTGCAGGAACAGGATTGAGCTCTCACGAGTTGAATCAACCGGGCTGTTATCGCGATGTAAAAGATACAACGGCCGTTGCCCAATTTAAAATGAAGAATCCTAAACCGGAAATGACGGAATGGGGAACTCCTTATTTTATTGCCTGGACAACTACTCCGTGGACATTGCCCTCAAATACGGCACTCTGCGTAGGACCGAAGATCGATTATGTGGCTGTACAGTCTTACAACGCCTATACCGGAGAACCTATTACTGTTGTTCTGGCTAAAGCTTTATTGAATGTACACTTCAATGCAAAAGCGGCGGATTTGAAGTTGGAGGATTATAAAGCCGGAGATAAACTTGTGCCGTTTAAAGTGATTGCCGAATATAAAGGCACTGATCTTATCGGTATGGAATATGAGCAGTTGATTCCTTGGGTAAAACCTGTCGAAGTATCTGAAGACGGTACTTGGAAAGCTAGTGATAAAGCTTTCCGTGTAATACCGGGGGATTATGTAACTACAGAAGATGGTACGGGTATCGTTCACATTGCACCGACATTTGGTGCGGACGATGCGAATGTGGCACGTGCTGCAGGAATTCCGTCACTATTCATGATCAATAAGAAAGGTGAAACTCGTCCGATGGTGGACCTGACCGGTAAATTCTATCTGTTGGATGAGCTGGATGCTACTTTCGTAAAAGAATGTGTGGATGTAGACAAATACAAGGACTATCAGGGCGCATGGGTGAAAAATGCCTATGATCCTCAATTCATGGTAGATGGAAAATATGATGAGAAAGCTGCGCAGGCTGCCGAATCTTTGGATATTGTCATTGCCATGATGATGAAAGCAGACAACAAGGCTTTCAAAATAGAGAAACATGTCCACAACTACCCGCATTGCTGGCGTACAGACAAACCGGTACTTTATTATCCGTTGGATAGCTGGTTTATCCGTTCTACCGCTTGTAAGGAACGTATGATAGAACTGAACAAGACTATCAACTGGAAACCGGAATCTACCGGAACCGGCCGTTTCGGTAAGTGGCTGGAAAATCTGAATGACTGGAACCTTAGCCGTTCCCGTTATTGGGGTACTCCGTTGCCTATCTGGCGTACGGAAGATAATACGGATGAGATATGTATCGAATCTGTAGAAGAGCTTTATAATGAAATCGAGAAATCGGTAGCTGCCGGATTTATGAAATCCAATCCATACAAGGATAAAGGTTTCGTTCCGGGCGAATACACCGAAGGAAATTATGATAAGATTGATCTTCACCGTCCTTATGTAGACGACATCATATTGGTATCAAAAGATGGTCAGCCGATGAAGCGTGAATCAGACTTGATTGATGTATGGTTCGATTCGGGTGCTATGCCTTATGCGCAGATACATTATCCGTTCGAAAATAAGGAACTGTTGGATAGCCGTCAGGTATATCCGGCCGACTTTATCGCAGAAGGGGTAGACCAGACACGTGGTTGGTTCTTTACCTTACATGCTATCGCTACGATGGTATTTGACAGTGTGTCATACAAAGCTGTTATTTCTAACGGTTTGGTGCTCGATAAGAACGGTAACAAGATGTCTAAACGTCTGAATAATGCTGTCGATCCGTTTACTACGATTGAAAAGTATGGTTCCGACCCGTTGCGTTGGTACATGATAACCAATTCTTCTCCGTGGGATAACCTGAAATTTGACGTTGAAGGAGTGGAAGAAGTTCGTCGTAAATTCTTCGGCACTTTATATAATACGTATTCATTCTTTGCACTTTATGCAAATGTAGACGGATTTGAATATAAAGAAGCGGATGTGCCGATGGCAGAACGTCCGGAGATTGACCGTTGGATCTTATCTGTATTGAATACATTGATAAAAGAGGTAGATACTTGCTATAATGAATATGAACCGACAAAGGCAGGACGTCTGATTTCTGATTTTGTGAATGATAATTTGTCCAACTGGTATGTTCGCCTGAATCGTAAACGTTTCTGGGGTGGTGAATTTACACAGGATAAATTGTCTGCTTATCAGACATTGTATACTTGTCTCGAAACAGTTGCCAAATTGATGGCTCCTATATCTCCGTTCTATGCAGACCGGTTATATACGGACTTGATTACAGCAACAGGTCGTGACAGTGTCGTTTCTGTCCACCTTGCCGAATTCCCGAAATATCAGGAAGAAATGATAGACAAGGAATTGGAAGTCCGTATGCAAATGGCACAGGATGTTACATCCATGGTGTTGGCATTGCGTCGTAAGGTGAATATCAAGGTGCGCCAACCGCTGCAGTGTATCATGGTTCCGGTGGTGGATGAGGAGCAGAAAGCTCATATCGAAGCTGTGAAGAACCTGATTATGAACGAAGTGAACGTGAAAGAAGTCAGATTCGTTGATGGCGCGGCCGGTGTATTGGTGAAGAAAGTGAAATGTGACTTTAAGAAACTGGGTCCGAAGTTCGGCAAGCAGATGAAAGCGGTGGCCGCTGCGGTTGCAGAAATGTCACAGGAAGCAATCGGTGAATTGGAGAAGAACGGAAAGTATACGTTAAATCTGGATGGTGCAGAAGCTGTTATCGAAGCATCAGACGTTGAGATCTTTAGTGAGGATATTCCGGGATGGTTGGTTGCCAATGAAGGTAAACTGACTGTAGCACTTGAAGTTACTATTACCGAAGAGTTGCGTCGTGAGGGTATTGCCCGTGAATTGGTGAACCGTATTCAGAATATACGTAAGTCAAGCGGCTTTGAGATTACAGACAAAATAAAAATAACAATCTCGAAAAATACGCAAACAGATGATGCGGTAAATGAATATAATACTTATATTTGTAACCAAGTTTTAGGCACATCTCTGGAACTTGTAGATGAAGTGAAAGACGGAACAATGCTGGAGTTTGATGACTTCTCGCTGTTTGTGAATGTGATAAAAGACTAATACTATATTGATTAACCTTTTTAAATTGTAAAATTATGGCAGAAAAGACTAGATATTCGGATGCGGAACTCGAGGAATTCCGTGCCATTATTATGGAGAAACTGGAATTGGCACAACGTGACTATGAACAGTTGAAAAAAAGTTTGATGGGACTGGACGGTAATGATACCGATGATACATCTCCTACATATAAAGTATTGGAAGAAGGAGCTAACACGCTCTCCAAGGAAGAAACAACCCGCCTGGCACAACGTCAGCTGAAGTTTATCCAAGGATTACAAGCTGCTTTGGTACGTATTGAGAATAAAACGTATGGCATCTGCCGTGAAACCGGAAAGCTGATTCCGGCAGAGCGTTTGCGTGCTGTTCCTCACGCTACGTTAAGCATTGAAGCAAAGAACAGTGGTAAAAAATAACAGATAGCAATAGGCTACAGGTAACGGGCTACAAGTAGCTGCGCAAAATTTACGCACGGCACTTGTAGCTCGTTATGTTTAATTTATAATAAACACATGAAGAAACTATTCACAAAGGGAAGAATTGCCCTGTTCGTTATCTTTTCCGTATTGATTATTGACCAGATTATCAAAATCTGGATTAAAACTCACATGTACTGGCATGAAAGCATACGTGTGACAGATTGGTTTTATATCTATTTCACCGAAAATAACGGAATGGCTTTCGGTATGGAAATTTTCGGCAAGCTGTTCCTGACAACATTCCGTATTGTTGCGGTGGCATTGATAGGATGGTATCTTTATAAAATAATAAAGAAAGGGTTCAAAACAGGCTACATTGTTTGTGTGGCTCTTATTCTGACCGGTGCTTTAGGAAATATCATAGACAGTGTGTTCTATGGAGTTTTCTTCAATGAAAGCACTCATTCGCAGATTGCCAGCTTTATGCCCGAAGGCGGTGGATATTCTACCTGGTTTTATGGAAAAGTAGTGGATATGTTTTACTTTCCGATTATAGATACAAACTGGCCTACATGGATGCCGTTTGTGGGCGGAGAGCATTTTATATTCTTTAGTCCGATCTTTAATTTTGCAGATGCTGCTATCAGTTGTGGTATCATTGCCCTGTTACTTTTTTATAGTAAATATTTGAATGAGTCATATCATTCGTTGGATAAAGATAAAAAGGAAGCTACAGATCATGAAAAGTAAATTTCGGTTTCATCTGTGTCTCATCTGCATGTTCGCTTTTGCAGTAGCCGGGTGTAAAGTGAAAAGACCCAGTGATGTAATCTCGGAATCGAAGATGGAGAATTTGCTGTATGATTATCATGTGGCAAAGTCTATGGGAGATAATTTGCCTTATAGTGAGAACTATAAGAAAGCATTGTATATCGACGCCGTTTTTAAGAAATATGGGACTACGCAGGCTGCATTTGACTCGTCTATGGTTTGGTATACACGTAACACAGAGATTTTATCGAAAATTTATGATAAGGTGAAGAAGCGTTTGAAAGATGAACAGGAACTTGTGGGTGACCTGATAGCCAAACGTGATAAGAAACCGAAAATGACTAAGCAGGGTGACAGTATTGATGTCTGGCCGTGGCAGCGTATGATTCGTTTGACCGGTGAAATGATGAATAATCAATATGTATTTACTTTACCGACCGACTCTAACTACAAAGACCGTGATACGCTGGTATGGGAAGTACGCTATCGATTCCTCGAACCGATGCTTGCCGACTCTTTAAGAGGCGTTACGATGGCCATGCAGGTGATTTATGAGAAAGATACGATCAATCATTGGAAAACGGTGACTGAACCGGGTGTGCAACAGATTCGTTTGTTTGCAGATACATTAGGTCCAATGAAAGAAATAAAAGGCTTCATTTATTATCCGGGAGATAGTCTGGAAAAGGGAGGAGCATTATTGGCTGACCGTTTCATGATGACTCGTTATCATTGTACGGACACAGTTTCGTTTGCTGTCCGCGATTCTTTGAACAAGATAAAAGCTTTGAAAGCGGATTCTTTGAAGAAGATATCTGCTAAAGAAAATGCCGACTCTTTGCATAAGATCATAGACAAAGAGAAAGATGACATGCAGCGTCTGACACCGGAAGAAATGAACCGTCGTCGTACGGGAACTCATCGCGAGAAGAAACCGGAACAGATTGAAGTGGAACAACATATCCAGAAGGAAAGAATGGAGCAAAGAAAGGAGCGTCAGATGAATCAACGCAGGCAGCAACAACAAAGACGTCAAAATCGCTGATTGTAATGAAACGTTTTGCTTCTCATTATTTGCTGATACCTGCTGTAGGATTTATGAAGCAGCAGGTGGTGGAGATCACCGGTGAGGGAATTGTCCGAGATGTATTTCCACTGACTGAAGAGATTGAGTCGGTCGAATGGATGCCGGGAGTGATTGCCCTGCTTTCTGAAAACCAAATGGAAGAAATAAAAAACACTGGGATGATTTTTAAAAACATCCCAGTGTTTTCATCCAATCTTCCCAATGTTCCGAATCAATCTTCCCAATGTTTGATGGAGTATCTGCATGAAGCGGAAAAGAAGGGGGAAGCCCTATTTTCTTACTTATTTTATCCTTTTGATTTTACTTCCATGCAGCCTGTCGACGGAACTCGGCACAGATTACTGCGGTAGCGATGGCTACATTAAGAGACTCGGATGTCTCCTGACCTTCCGGATAATTGGGAATATATAATTTTCTGTTAATCAATGCAGCGACTTCTTTTCCTATACCATTCCCTTCATTTCCCATTACTATCAGGCCATTGGCAGACAATGGTTGTTCATACATATTTTTTCCGTCCAGAAAAGTTCCGAATATAGGAGTGTCTCCGAGTGAACGGATAAAATCGGGGAGGGAAGTATAGTGCACTTTCACGCGGGTAATTCCTCCCATTGTGGCTTGTATGGTTTTAGGGTTATATACGTCTACCGTATTCTGTGAGCAGATAATATGTTCGATGCCAAACCAATCGGCCAAACGGATAATAGTACCGAGGTTTCCGGGATCTTGCACATCATCCAATGCAAGGCAAAGTGATTGGCGCACGACTTCCGGATTCAACGTATAGGATGGTTGTTCGAAAATGGCAAGTACCTGTTGGGGAGTTTTCAATAAACTGGCCCGTGAAAGATCTTCCTGTGAAACTTCTACCAGTTCACTTGCATCTATATCGGGATGTTTTTGAAGCCACGAGGAAGTGGCTGCTAAAAAACGACAAGGAAAATGTCCGAGTAAATCACCTACCAATTTAGGACCTTCAGCCAGAAATACTCCCTCTTCTTTGCGTATTTTCTTCAGTTCCAGCGAGTGGATATACTTTATTTTGTTTTTACTTAGTGATGCCATAAATTTGATATTCTTTTGCAAAGCTATAAAGATATTTCCAATCTATCCTTACTTTCCTCTCTTTTTCTTAATTTATTTTTCCCGTCAGAAAATATAATTTATCTTTGTAAGCGCATTTTTTATGCTATCGATGTAAAACCGTATGAGGAGAAATTTTCTTTATTTACTTGCTTCTGCTGCTGTCTTGTCACTTGCTTCGTGTACTACCACTAAGTTTGTGCCGGATGGTTCTTATTTGCTGGATGAAGTTAAAATTCGTACGGACCAGAAAAACATACGGCCTTCTTCCTTACGTATGTATGTTCGGCAAAATCCTAATGCCAAGTGGTTCAGCCTGATAAAGACTCAACTTTATGTCTACAATCTGTCGGGACGTGATTCAACCAAATGGGGAAACAAGTTTTTAAGAAGGATAGGGGATGCTCCTGTAATATATAGCGAGGACGAAGCGAAACGCTCTGAAGAAGAGATCACTAAGGCGGTGCATAATATGGGATATATGGCGGCAACCGTGAAGCGTTCGACCAAAATAAAAAAGAAAAAGATTAAGCTGTATTATGATGTAACGGCAGGCAAACCTTACGTTGTTCAATCTATCAAATATGATATTTATGATCCTAAAATAGCCTCTCTTCTCAAACAGGATTCTGCCAGAAGCTTGCTGAAGGAAGGAATGTATTTGGATGTGAATGTATTGGATGCGGACAGGCAACGCATCACGAATAAGTTGCTTCGGAATGGCTACTATAAATTTAATAAGGATTATATCGGATATACGGCCGATACGGTTCGTAATACTTATAATGTAGATTTGACTCAACATTTGCAGATGTATAAAGTGCATGCGAGTGATTCGGCAAGGGCACATCAGCAATATTGGATCAATAAGATTAATTTTATTACGGATTATGACGTTTTGCAGTCTTCTGCTTTGAGTAGTGTGGATATTAATGATTCGGTTCATTATAAGGGATATCCGATTTACTATAAGGATAAGCTCTATTTACGTCCTAAAGTGCTTACGGATAACCTCCGGTTTGTTTCCGGCGATTTGTTTAATGAGCGTGATGTACAACAAACCTATTCCAGTTTCGGGCGTTTGTCTGCATTGAAATATACGAATATCCGTTTTATCGAGACTCAAGTTGGAGATTCAACAATGCTCGATTGTTATGTGATGTTGACTAAGAGCAAACATAAATCGGTATCTTTCGAGGTAGAGGGAACCAATTCTGCCGGTGACTTGGGAGCGGCGGCTTCCGTTTCTTTCCAGAATAGGAATCTCTTTCGCGGATCGGAAACGTTTATGATAAAATTCCGTGGAGCGTATGAGGTTATTTCCGGGCTTCAAGCTGGTTATTCAAATAATAACTATACGGAGTATGGGGTGGAAACGAGTATCAACTTTCCTAATTTCCTGTTCCCATTCATTTCCTCTGATTTTAAACGGAAAATCAGGGCTACAACAGAGTTTGGTTTACAGTATAATTATCAGTTGCGACCGGAGTTCTTGCGCACGATGGCTTCTGCTAACTGGAGTTACAAGTGGACGCAGCGTCAGAAGATACAACACCGTATTGATTTGATAAATATTGCTTTCCTTTATTTGCCCCGTATCTCTGAAAGGTTTAAGGAAGACTATATAAATAAGGGACAGAACCATATATTCCAGTATAATTATCAGGATCGGCTGATTATAAATATGGGATATAGCTATAATTATAATAGTGTAGGAGGATCGATTATCAATAATACGATTGCTTCTAATTCATATTCCATCCGTTTTAATTTCGAATCGGCGGGAAATGTAATGTATGCTCTGTCAAAGGCTGCAAACATCCGGAAGAACAGTGATGGTGAATATGCTATTCTAGGGATTCCATATGCTCAATATCTGAAGGGAGAGTTTGATTTTGCTAAGAATATCAGAATTGATTATCGTAACTCTTTTGCGTTTCATGCCGGTGTGGGAATAGCTGTACCTTATGGAAATGCGAAGACTATTCCGTTTGAGAAACAATATTTCTCCGGTGGAGCCAATAGTGTCCGCGGATGGAGTGTTCGCGATTTGGGACCGGGCTCTTTTGCAGGAAATGGGAATTTACTCGATCAATCCGGAGATATTAAACTGGATGCCAGTATTGAATACCGAAGCAAGTTATTCTGGAAGTTTCAGGGGGCGGTATTTATTGATGCCGGTAATATCTGGACCATCCGGAGTTATGCCAATCAACCTGGAGGGGTTTTCAAGTTTGATAAGTTTTATAAGCAAATAGCAGTGGCCTACGGATTGGGTCTTCGCTTGGATTTAGATTTCTTTATTCTGCGCTTTGACGGAGGTATGAAAGCTGTCAACCCCGCCTATGAAACGAGGAAAGAGCATTTCCCCATCATCCATCCTAAATTCAGTCGTGACTTTGCTTTCCATTTTGCTGTGGGATATCCTTTCTAATCAGCCATTTATTATTTACTCTTACTAACTCGAGCGTATCTTGCAGGGAACTTACGTATTCCATTTTTCCTCCGATAGGATGAATGACGAATGCATTTTTGATTTGGCAGACAACTGACGCTTCTTCTAAATTAGCATCTACCTCACTTGAAATAACAGAAACTTTTGCAGCGCCTCGTGTCTTGAGTTGCTCCAGATGGGTTTGACCGACATTGGATGCCAAGAAACTAAGATAAGATTGGGAAGAAGGCGTGCTCCATTCTTTGGCGACCGGATAATTGAAATTATAAAAGGCTTCGCAGAAATCAATGGCTGTCTGTTCTATTTGAGTTTGAGGAGTTTGTTGCTGACAAGATAGGCAGGTGAAGATTAGAACAGAATAGATAAGTGTATGTAGTTTATTCATAGTACAAAAGATTCTTGATAGAAGAAGATAAGATTGAAAAAGGAGATGAAACTCCCGTATGATGTTTCATCTCCTTCGTATTTGTTTTTATTTTTAGCGGGCGGCAAACATAAGATTGCTCATTGTAGCCTGGCGTGCTGCCAGCATGCCTTGAGCATCCAACGTTACATTCATCTTTTCGCCATTTGGCAAGAACAAATCAGCAGTGCCATCATTGTTCATTTTTACTAATTCAGCGCTTTCACCGTTTGCAACGACATTCCATGTATTGGCTTCTTTGTTGTAGATCAGGTCCATTGAAGCAGTATCGCCCTCTTTAGTAATGGAATATCCATTCTCAAGAGTTTTCACCATGTAGTTGCCGTTTTCTCCTTTTACTTTCTTTACATCACCTACATTAGCCATCGGATTGGAGCCACTCCAGAATTCGATTGAGTTGATAACTAAAGCATCAGCCAGGTAAGCTACACCATAAACCGGAATAATGTTGAAAGCAAGGAATACGAGTTCGTTTACAAACTTGTTTCCAACTGATTGATTCCAGGAAGACAGGCGGTTGAATAAACCGAATGATCCTACACAAGAACTGAATAATAAGCTACCGCTAAGTACTACTGCGACTAAAGTCAGTTTCCCTTTTTTCATGTTAAAATGTTTTTGATTAATAAAAAATATTGATAATTTCTCTCTTATGTGTATGCAAATATAATATTTTTTAATTAATCGGGACTATTATTTCTAATTTTTGTATGCTCTTGACTTCCGCCGTGACAATTCGTTTCCTATGATATGGTCTATTGAAAATTTACCGGGACCGGCAATATACATCAATATAAATACGACCAAATAGATGAAAGCTAGCTCTTTAACTGAAAAAACGTCATTTGCATGAACTACAAAGAAGGCTACTATCATTGTGAAAATCATCGGGATCATTGCCAAGCGATACAGGAATCCGATGATAAATGCCATCGAACATACGAGTTCGCCAAAAATTGCTAATCCGAGAGATAGGGGACTTCCTATTCCAAGCGGATCAGGAAACACTGCTGACATCTCCTGGAAGTTACTCCATTTCTGGATACCATGGTTCATTAATAATATACCGAAGATGAGCCGGACAGCCAATAGCAACAAAGATACCTTCGTTGTATTCGATTTTGTGGGAAATAAAAAACTATAAATCATAAGTTGTTCTATTTTTAAGTTTATATCTATTTATATAAACATAAAAAATCTTGAATTTGTTCTTTATTGATAGCAAAATTTGTTTGGACCTTATTCCTTATTTAAAACATAATGGTCTGCAAGTTCTCCGGTTATTTCTTGTTTATCCATTGTTAGCTTGCGTAAATGATTTTCTCCCACTTTATAATAAGAAAGTTCTCCGCCTTCTTCTTTAAGAGTCAACAGATTGTCTTTTAAAATATATGTACCTTTCTCGTCAAATGAGCTGTCTCTATCGATATATACGGAATGGAGGCTGAATGTTTTGTCCGGATTTAATGTCAGGGTTATTTCAATGCCCGGACAATCGGCAGCAGGGAAAACTCCTTTATAAGTCCCTTCGTAATCAAGTGAATTTTCCGCATTATGGATATCGGTTGCTTCGATTGAGGTGCTGTCTGCACCGGCACTCTTGTTTGTTTTCGCGCTATTATTGCATGCTGCCAAAAGAGCACATGAACATACTAAAATGAAAAATTTCTTCATAATTATTGCTTCTATTAGTTAGTCTAATTGAGTATATTGGACGTAAAGGTATAAATTTAAAATGGAATCTTTATAGTAAAAAGAAACGAACAACTTTATTTATGAATAAATAAACTTTGTATCTTTGCGGAAAATTCTAAAGAGATGGCACAACATACTTATGACAATGAAGCTGTTCAGGAATTATTGAACTGGGCAAAAAAGATGATTGAGACAAAGAATTATCCAACAGAAAGATATCAGGTCAATAAATGTACTACCATTATTGATGGTAAATCGTATTTGGAATCTTTGATTGCAATGATTTCGAGAAACTGGGAGAATCCGACTTTTCATCCTACTATTGAGCAATTATGGGAGTTTAGGGAAAAGTGGGAAAATAATAAAGAAGCATAGTAAATTGCGATTCAATGTTGAATGATAAATTATCTATGAATATGAAAATGCACTCTTATCTGACATGATTAGAGTGCATTTTTATTTATTAGTTTGATATTTATCAGCTTCCTAGAAAGGCAGCCACCTTTTCTTCTTTTTTAGGGATGTTTTTTCTTCTTCTCCGCTTTGGCTATAGACATCTGCAAACGTCTTTTTCTCTTTAATCATTTCGTAAATGACTCCCCAGTCCGGCAAACCACCCAGGTTTCGGTCGTCAATGAACATATCGGCTTTCAACTTTCGAGAGAATCCCTGATGGTCTTTCTGCTCTTCAGGATAGTCCTTATTAACGGCATAAAATTCTAAACCTCTGGCTTTACACCATTCGACAGCTTCGTCCAAAAGTGCTCCTTCACGCACACTCCATAGTATTAAACGATGCTTTTCTTGTTGCAATAACTTCAATGTGTCAACAGCGAATGGAATCTCTTCACCAATGCGTGGATAACGATGTTCTACAATCGTTCCGTCAAAATCAACAGCTATAATCATAGTTTTTAATTACCTAATTTGGAACAAAGATACGGACAGTAAGCCAAAAAAACGTATCTTTGTCTCAAATTAACATTTTAATAAAAATATAAATACATGAACAATTCCCCTCAGCGTGCTGCTAAAGGCTTTACGAGAGCATTTTGGGTCAGCAACACAGTCGAACTGTTTGAGCGTATGGCATATTATGCCGTTTTTATCGTTCTCACTATTTATCTATCTTCCATTTTAGGTTTTAATGATTTCGAAGCAAGTATGATTTCCGGGCTTTTTTCCGGTGGATTGTATCTGCTTCCTATTTTTTCCGGTGCTTATGCTGACAAGATCGGTTTCCGGAAATCAATGATTATAGCATTTTCCTTATTATCCATCGGATATTTAGGGTTGGGTGTACTGCCCACTTTGCTGGAAGCTGCCGGTTTGGTTAGCTATGGTGCCACTACTCAATTTAATGGTTTGCCTGATAGCTATACCCGGTGGATTATCGTGCCGGTTTTGTTTGTACTTATGGTGGGAGGTTCTTTCATTAAGTCCATTATCTCTGCTTCTGTGGCTAAAGAAACAACGGAAGCAACTCGTGCCCGTGGTTATTCCATATTTTATATGATGGTAAATGTGGGGGCTTTCACCGGTAAAACGATTATCGATCCTTTGCGTAATGTCATTGGTGAGCAAGCGTATATCTATATTAATTATTTCTCCGGTGCGATGACAATAGTTGCTTTACTTGCTGTTATTCTTCTTTATAAATCGACGCATACGGCAGGTGAAGGAAAAAGCCTCCATAAGATTGGACAGGGATTTATGCGAATCATTACAAACTGGCGTTTATTGATTCTTATTTTGATTGTTACTGGTTTCTGGATGGTGCAGCAGCAGCTTTATGCCACTATGCCTAAATATGTGATTCGTATGGCTGGCGAGACGGCAAAACCGGGTTGGATTGCCAATGTGAATCCGTTTGTGGTGGTTTGTTGCGTTAGTTTTATCACCCGTTTGATGGCCAAACGCAGTGCGATTACTTCGATGAATGTGGGAATGTTTTTGATTCCTATTTCGGCATTACTGATGGCATGTGGAAATCTGCTGGGTAATGATCTTATTACAGGCATGAGTAATATTACTCTGATGATGATTGCGGGTATAGTTGTGCAGGCGCTTGCCGAATGTTTCATTTCACCGCGTTATCTGGAATATTTCTCTTTACAGGCTCCTAAAGGAGAAGAAGGTATGTATTTAGGATTCAGTCATTTGCATTCATTCCTTTCCTCCATTTTCGGTTTTGGTCTGGCGGGAATTCTGCTCACTAAATATTGTCCGGATCCGGCTTTGTTCGAGACGAGGGAAGCATGGGAGGCAGCTAGTGGAAATGCCCATTATATATGGTATTACTTTGCTGCTATAGGTCTGATTGCCGCTGTAGCGCTACTATTATTTGCAAAAATCACCGAATCCATCGACAAAAAGAAGGAAGCTTCTCGGTAATTCTCTGCTTTTTTATGTATATTTGCCGTCACTTTGCTGTAAAAGTTGACGGCATTTTGCATTTTAATAAAGAGGATAAAACATGAAAGTAAAATTTATAAGCCTGGCGAGTGGCAGTAGTGGGAACTGTTATTATCTGGGCACTGAAACCTATGGGATACTGATAGATGCCGGAATCGGCATACGTACTATCAAAAAATCACTGAAAGATTATAATATCTTGATGGATAGTATTCGTGCGGTATTTATAACGCACGATCATGCCGACCATATTAAAGCAGTGGGTAATCTGGGAGAAAAAATGAATATTCCTGTTTATACAACTGCACGTATTCATGCTGGAATCAATCGTAGCTATTGTATGACGGAGAAACTTAGCTCGTCAGTTCGGTATCTGGAAAAGCAAGAGCCTATGACGCTGGAAGATTTTCACATCGAATCTTTTGAAGTGCCACACGATGGAACGGACAATGTGGGATATTGCATTGAAATTGACGGCAAAGTCTTTTCTTTCTTAACCGACCTTGGAGAAATTACTCCTACAGCTGCTTATTATATCAGTAAAGCCCATTATCTGATACTTGAAGCTAACTATGATGAGGAAATGCTCAAAATGGGCCCTTATCCTCAATATCTGAAGGAACGGATTGCAAGTAAAACCGGACACATGAGTAACTCTGATACTGCAGAGTTTCTGGCGGAAAATATCACTGAACATTTGCGATATATCTGGTTATGCCATTTAAGTAAAGACAATAATCACCCGGAGTTGGCTTATAAAACGGTGGAGTGGAAATTAAAGAACAAAGGTGTTATTGTAGGCAAAGATGTGCAACTGCTTGCTTTAAAGCGAAATACGCCTTCCGAGCTTTATGTGTTCGAATAAAGACGAAAAAAAGATAGTAAAAAAGCTGCATGATTGTTTGGTCAAATAAAATAAAAGACCTACTTTTGCAACCGCAAACGAGGAATTAAGCACTCTTAGCTCAGTTGGTAGAGCAACTGACTCTTAATCAGTGGGTCCAGGGTTCGAATCCCTGAGGGTGTACAAATTCGATGTTGCAATAAAAATAAAATTTTGCACTCTTAGCTCAGTTGGTAGAGCAACTGACTCTTAATCAGTGGGTCCAGGGTTCGAATCCCTGAGGGTGTACTAGGAAAAAGGAGGTTTTTACCTCCTTATTTTGTTGGTTTACAGCAGATTAATTGAATAGATGTTATATGAATTGACATCTAAAGGAGTATCAAAAGATAGTACTAATTACGTCAAACTATGACAAGGTATAGTAAATAGTGACATATTTGTGATACCAATGCGATACTAGGGGATGATACCGGTGTGATACCAATGTGATACCCGGTGTGATACCAGACGTAAATCTTCCCAATTTCTCCTTATCTACATTTATCAATCATACTTAAAGTAAAAGTATGAACAATGTATCTGTACGGCTCGTCTTTGATAGAAAGCACGTAGCCACCAAAAAACGTCAATCCTCCGTACAAATGGAGGTTACTTATCAGCGGAAACGCAAGTATGTCGGAACTGGCATAAAACTCTATTCCGACCAGTGGGGCAAAGACCTGAAAGTTAAAAATCACCCCCAGTCATTAGTGTTCAACCAAAAGTTGAATGATATGGTATCTGGGATATATGATTTTGTCTATCAGCTCTCTTCTCAAAACATTCCTTTCACCTTTGAAAGATTGGAACGGTATTTGAACAATTCGGAATCCGGAACCACAAATTCATTTCTGTCCTTTATGGAGAAACGGATATACGAACGGCAAGTTACTGATTCAACGAAGCAAAGGCAGAAGTGTGTACTAAAAGCACTGAAAGAATTTGGCAGGATTAAAGATTTTACTGATATTTGTGATGAAAATATCAGAGCATACGATGAATTCGCCAAAAAACGATGCAAATGCCAGTCTTCGGTATATAATTATCACAAGATACTGAAAGTGTTTGTAAGAGAAGCATACGCGGCTCATTTGATTTCAGAGAATCCATATCAGAATTTCAAATTAGATCGCGGCAAACGTGTAGCAAGGAAGTTCTTGACTAAAGAAGAACTGACTAAACTTGAAACTAAACAGATTGATGATATGTGCCTGAATCGTGTGAGAGATCTTTTCCTGTTTTGTTGTTATACTGGTTTGGCGTATGCGGATTTGGCAATTTTTAACTTCAAAGATGCTATAATGACAGACGGAATGTATAGAATACGAGATGAGAGAATAAAAACCGGAACTCCTTATAATATATCACTCATGGATAAAGTTATGAATATATTAAAGAAGTATGAGTTTAAGTTGCCTGTTATATCTAACCAGAAGTACAATTCATATTTAAAAATTCTGGGGGCGTTCTGTGAAATAAAAAAGAAGTTGACGAGTCACGTTGCCCGGCATACCTTTGCCACTACTATTGCATTAGCCAATGGTGTGAGGATTGAGGTTATCAGCAAAATGCTTGGACATACGAATATCCAGACTACGCAGCTATATGCGCATATATACCAGGCTGAAGTAGACAAAGAGTTTGAACGACTTAACAATATTGTATGAAGGTGAAACTTGTCACTGTAAGAGAAGCAGCTGATTTTCTTCGTATATCTTACAGAACGGCTCAACGATACTTGGCTGAAGGAAGAATACCGTACACCAAGCCAGCCGGTAGAGTATTGATAAAGGAGCAAGACTTGATGAACTTCGTCAATATGACGAATAGATAAAAATATATGCCTCGGTTACTTTGCACTGTGTGTCATTTATGACTTACCAAAATAGGTAAAAGCCCAGATTACTGTTTTGACACATGGTATTCACCCTAAGTGACCGGGGTATTTTTCTTTGTTAGAAGAAAACAAATTATGATTTTAGGATAATCAAATCAAAATACATTAAACGAGTACGTTTATACTCTGGTTCTAGGTCTAGTTTCATGTATTCTATTTCATCTGCAATATTTTCAAATATAAATTTGAATCCATTACGCTGATAAAAATCTATCACTTTTTGATGATTAGAGGCATCAACAATAATATAACGGCATCCAGTCTTATTTAATGGATCAATAAACCAACCTTTTATAAAAGACAAAATTTCATCACCAATATGTTTTCCGGCAAAGGAATCAAATACAGCTAATTGTCCAACTAATACAGCTGGATATTGAGAGTTGCGTTTAATATTGGGTATTGGGCGATTTATTTTGTTTTTTATATTTTTAGGTAAGGACGAAACGGGCAACATTGAATTGGATACGGTAAATGCTGCAACTAATTCTAAAGAAGTGTTAGCCTTGACGAAACCGTATGATTTACCAAGTAATTGATTGTTGTAATTTTCAAAATCATTTTTGAAGAAATTTTCAATATCCTTATCGTGAGTGCATGAAAAGTCAGAACAGTTCTCTATTAGAGGTCTGCTCCATTCAACAAATTCGCAATTATCTTCGATAAATGTACCCACTATTTGAATTTACGAAGGTTTGATTTTTCCAAAATTCTTTTGGTCATTTCTACTTCACGCGAAAAATCAACGGTCCCTCGTTTTTTCTCATTCTCACGGGCAATCTTTTCAAATTTTTCTGCGACTTTGCCGGTTAATGTTGGTATTGGTTTGATATAAATTGCCATAAATCAATTGTTTTACGAGACAAAGATACAACATTAGTTTTACTTTTTATTTCAGCACCATTAAAATCATCTTTATCAGCACTACTTTTAACACAAAGTTCAGTATCTACAGCATCATTAACAAGAATACGGTGAGCAACATCACTATTACCCACCGTATCATTTACTCTAAGAGTAGTACTTACAGCACTCCTAACAGAAGTCCTATGACTCCCCAGATTATATCATGCCAATCAGCTACTCCTTTCTTTATCCATTTATCTAAAACAACTTCTTTGGCGACAAGTATAATCAGAGTGATTAGTATGGCACTCCAAACAGGTATAAGGTATTTGAGTACATCATAAATCAAGATGCCAGCAATCAGATGCTGGGCACCGTCCATTCTCATGTGGTTAAAGCAGAATTCATCTATTTTCTGCCTAATTTTTTTTAGAAAATCCATGTAATTTTTGAGGTTAATTTTTAATTTTGAGATGATGCTATCATATTAAAACCATTTCATACATGCCAAGGGTTTTGATATGGGTCATAAGATGTTTGAAAGGTTGCCATCTGCCAGTCTGTAAGAGGCTCTTTCTTGTTATCAATTTTTCTCGGAATTTGAGGATTTAATTTTAGCCTGGAAGCGTCTTTTAGCCATTGCATAGAATGGTCGTAGTCATCTATTCGTACAGTACTGATATTGTTAGGAGAAATCAGTTTGTGCAACTCGTATAATGACAGTTGAACCATGTGACGTTTCAAGTTATAGTTTCTTGGGTCATGGTATCTGATATTCCTTTCCAGTTCCGGTACATCAGCATTGGGATTGATTATAGGGTAATAAATTTTTCCTTTATATTCTACATATTCGTGTTCTGACAACTCATAAGAATTGAGTGAAGGATCATATTCTCCAATCATCCCCCAGCAGTCAGACTCCATTGGATTGACCAGACAGTCATAATTATCCATTGTTAGCAAGGTGAAGAATTTGCCTTCATATTCTACAACTTCCCATTCATTGTATGGAACAGTGTCCCACTTGTATGTATCAACCATTTCCCAGGCATTAACTTCCGGAATACGAATATCGTTGAAGTCTATGCCATTGGCGATGTCACATATATATGTCCGTCCTAAGAACTTTGTCACATCTCCGGGACGATAGTTTTTCATCTGGCTGTATTGTTCTATTTTTTTCAGGTCAAGTATCTCTTCTGTTTCGTGCCAATAAGATATAGGACAAGGAGCTTTGTAGCCATTGATAGCTTGAATTACCTCGCATATTTTCCCGTCAAGGTAAAAATGACATCCTATAGGATAACTGATTCTTCGATCATATTCAAAGATGAATTTACCTCGATTTAGTTCGCGTTCAATTTCATAATTTTCAGTAAGGTAATCCATAATAGATGCTTCAGCGGCTTGTTCTGCCTGCACAAAACAAATATTTTTCCCACGGGTAAGCTGCGATAAAGCATCCTCCGTAATGATACCCAGATAATCATTTTTGTTTAAAAACCTTCTATACATAATTAATATTCAAAAGTGTTATAGACTGGTGCTGTATATGTTTCAATTGTTGTCTTTTGATTTTGGAACCGTCTCCATGAGTCACAGAGAAACAATACTAATACATAATCCAAGATGTCCGATAAGTGCCCATATTTTTCTTCTTTTCCACCGGTTTTGGGGTTTAATACTTTTTTCTTGGATTTGGTGCCGTCAGAGTTCTTCTGCTGATATATCATATCTTCAGTAAATTTACGACACCGTAGGTCTGCCATGAATTTCCAACCGTCAAACCCGTTTAATATAGCGTTGACAAACTCCAACCGGGTACTTTGTGGCGGCTGCTTCTGAAGCAATTTTATACGTGGCCTTAGTACATTGTTTTTCATATTGTCCACTATAATAGTATAGTTGTTGACACCTTCTTCTGTTTGCGTGCTACGTGCTAATCCTGCTGGGTCTCCTGTTATAATTATTCCGCCTATATGCTGATTCTGGAGGTGTTTGTCTCTTATTTTTTGAGATAATTTGGGGGTATTGTTTTCTTTGTTCTCTGGTTTACCTAAGTTTTCTTCCAGCAGATATATTTCTTTCTTTTCATAATTAATCTGCAACTCCATCTCACTCATATATGGAGCGACATTAAAGTCCCATCCTGATATGATTGGCTTCATCGGATCATAAACTTTTTCCCGTAACCGTTCAATAAGATGTTTTTCGCCATCAAAATTCCAATATGCAGCCATAAGGTTTGAATCAACAAAATCCCAGTTCCCATATAAAAGCCTTTCTCGTGTTGCTCGATCTGTAATTTTGTTTAATGCTGCAACATAGGTCTGTACAAACTGAATATCCGGATTATCAAAAACAGAGAATGGTACGTATGCTTCGCCTTCTTTGCATAATACAGGATTTCCTTCATCGTCTTGAACAAAACGCGAACGTACCCAATTAATACAAGGGTTGGTTGACATCATCATTCTGGCAGTCTTAAATGTTTCTGCTGTGCGCCAACGAAGACGAGAAAATAATACTTCAATAGCTCTTTCTGAAATTTCTGATACCTCATCTATGAATGCAATAGTATATTCTGAAGACCCGAAACGTTCAAAGTTAGGGTCTGAAGGTAAGTCAACCATTTCTTGCATGATGATGACTGAATCATTCCAAAATGTCAATATCCCATCAAGGTTGTTTATTTTGTAATTCACCCCTTCTTTTAGCCCCCATTCCTTACATACTTTCTTTATGGTATTCCAAGTAGAACCTTTCAAACTCTTTAAGGTTTTACGAGCTACAACGGCACGTATATCTGGAAATCTCATACAGCTACTAACAAGCCAGCAGCTTCCTAAATAAGATTTTCCACCTCCGGCTGCACCACCTCCTAAAATAAGTTGTGGTAAATTTTCAGAGCCGCATGATGTGCAATATGGTTTATATTGTGGATTTCCTTTAATATCATGTCCGACCATTTTTTGTGATATATGCCCTCCACAATGAGGGCAATAGTCGGGTTGAAGTAATTTCCATAATTCATATTGTTTGGGAGATGGCTTGAAATCAATTTTTATGTTTGGTGCTTTTAATCCTACAGCCATATTGTTAATTTAAAACAATAAATGGGAATCCGTACAGTAAGACAGATTCCCATTCGTATGGAAGATATGATTGTGAGTAAAGAAGTAAGAAATCAATTTTGTGCTTCGTTATAGATGCGTTCAACTACAGCCCACATTTCATCTGGCATTTGTTGTTCTGCAATAGCTTCACAAGACCTACGCATATAATCCAGTTCTTCTTTAGAAAATTCTACCACTAATGGGGTTTCTGCGTCTTTTTGAACGTTCCATTCAATTCGCTTTTCTTCCTTTTTTTCGACTATTTCATAGTCCTTTCTGTCTTGCTCTGAAATAGCAATTTTCCGGGCGATAGACTTTTTCAAATTAAAATCCATAAAATTTCCTCGTTCTGGAAAAATAGAAGGAATAAGCAATCTATCTTTAATATGTAAATCCATAACTTCTTAATGTTTTATCAAGAATAGTCTTTTGCTATAGAGGTGGTTGTTATAAATGATATGATTTTTTGATTTTAACAAGAAATATTGTTATTAGCATTGTAATTATTGCCGATAGATAAATTTTATCTTTATGTAAATCCCACCAACTTAATTCTATAGTCTTTCCTGATGATTTGCAAAGTTCATTAACCCTTTGGTATAGAGAGTCTAGCTTGGATGATATTTGTGAAATGGATATTGATAATGTTTCAGCTGATTCTGTATGCTCGGTATCTTGTTTGTTTATATTAGTTGTACTTTGCTTTATTGGATATTGTTTTCCAGTAGAGTCTGGCATCGACAGATACACTGTTTTATTTTCTAACTTTAAATTACTCAATTTGTCTGCTGTTACTTTAGATTGTTTATCAATATCTATGTGAAGAGAGTCCAGTGAATTACGAAGTTGTTGCAATTCACTGGAGTAATCTATCTGTTGTTGCTTCTCCATATTTTTAGAAGCAGCGCATGAACCAAGCAACAGAATACAAAGAATACAACTTATGATAGTAATTGGTTTCATACAATGCTGATAATAATGGGTTCCCCTCTTTTTTGCGCCTCTTCAATCTTTTTATTAAGGCAATCGGAAGTGTATCTTGATTCAGATAATCGGCCTACAGCTGAATTTTTCCCTACTAAAATGCAACCGGCACTGTCTGCGGCGGTGTTGCCACTATGTATGAGAATACCTTCAAAATGGGGAACATTTAATAATCTTGGAAGATTACGACCGAATTTGGGAGACCAGTTATAGATTATATTATAGGTACCATACGGAATTGCTGACTCTCCATAAACCTTTTTCTCTCCATTATCGAATATTCCATTTTTATTTTTATCAACTATCTTGTCTTCTAGGGTATTACAGAAGAATTCATTATTGATATATAGTCTGCCAATAGTATAAGTCTCTTTTGGCCATAGACGTTCTAATCTTAATTCCATAGTCTTAATCTTTTATTTGTGATAGTAATGTGGCTACTTTTATACCACTGCTTCTGATATGTTTTCCAACCAGTTGTTTGTCCATCTTTTTGCCATTACAAAACGATAATCCAATAATTCCGGCAGGCTTTTCCCCATCATACAATGTCAATAAGGCTATTTCGCTAATATCGTTAGCTTGAAATTTGTAATATAAGCGTTGGTCTATTTTTTGAATGTCGTCCAACCCACCATAAAAATATCCATCGTCCAATACTTTTGCCACAAGTTTGTATTTTGATAAGCTAAAATCCGCATAGTCTTCGTCAACGTTTGATATACTATCCCTAACTTCTTCAATTCGCATCGAACCGAAAAGGAATGGCAATCCTGTTGTCAGATTTTTACTTCCATTATGAAATTCTATTAACCATGCCCGGTCAGCATTAGTGGTAAATATCATTTTAGATAAAATATGGCGAATATTGGAATCCGCCGATAACCTTGTATTTACTAGATGGTCGTGTTGGGCAGTTGTTATTTCGGACATGCGATCCAAAAGATACTTTGGATTTAATGCGAAAAATATGATGTAACCGCTTAAAAACAACAGAAATAGTCCTTTTATAATGCTGAAAAAGCCATATCTCTTTTGTAGGTTAAGCAATTTTTGAAGCCATCCGATGCCTTTATCCAACTGTTCCATATTAATGTGAAGTAATTTGTACTGATTGGATTGGGATAAACCATTCTAGTTCATTTGCAAATGGTTCATTTAAGCGTACCCATACACCTTTTGTTTTTTGAGTTTGATTCTCTTTAATAATAACCCCGTCCCTTCCAATTAACTTTTTCAATTTCCATTCTTTCAATAAAGGGGAGGCAATGATTGTAATTTTTCGTCCTACCATTTGTTCTTTTATTCAACATTATTATCATTATTAGATTGAGGAACAATGACATTGAAAACAATACCAGAGTCACCGTTACCTTTCAATTCAACTTTACTTTCTTGTGCTACCTTTACTGGATACATTTCCATTAAAGCTTTTGATGCTTGCACAGCTACAGAACGTAATGGAGCTGGTGATAGCTCTGTGCCTCTTCGATCTGTATATTTTGCTGTAGAAGTTTCGTCTATAATATGCAATAGTTTTTCTGTTAGACGAGCTTTTAGATCGGCTGTTTCATAATTTGCGATAGCTCGCAACTGATTGATATACTCTTGTACATCATCCCGCGCCATTAATTGTTTTGCCTTTCTTAAAGAGGTATGACTGGAATCATAGAATATATCTTCGTAGCATTTGCGAGCATTTCCAGCATAAGGGTCACAGCCGAAAATGAACAGCTCACAAAAATCAATTTCTTGTTTATTCAACGATTCTGGTTTCTTTAGTTCCATTCTTTAATTGTATTAAAGCCCAGCCGATATGTTCAACTGGGCTTGGTTTACTAAGAATAGCTAGGAAAGGCTTTATGAGTTTGTTTTTTCAACATTACTTTCTAATAAATCTTGCATAACAACCCGTCTGAATAGGTCTTTGAGTCCATCTAGCATACTTTCTATATCTGCAATATTCTGTAACTTATCCCGATTAAAATTTATTTGTAAATCATATCCGGAAATTTCCATAATAGTTTCATGGGTATCTTCGGTTTGTACAGCCAGGATTCTTCGGTCTGAAAGAGTGTTGAACACTACTTCTGGCTCCAGTCCAATTGATTGCGCTTGTTGCTTTTCTTCTTCTGTTACCATATTTTATATTTTGAAATGAACACGTGATTTTTCTGTTTTGGTCATAACCATACTACCATCATCTATGCCGGAAGCATTACGCATCCTTTGGGAACATACCATAGCCACATTGGTCGTTGCTGTTACATCAGCATCTGCATCATGGGCATCATCTAGTTCGATACCAAATTTTTCTGCCATGATTTCCAATTTATAACTGCTCATGCCATCTAAATGAGATAAAGCCAATTGTCCTAAAACGATTGTGTCTATATATAAAGGCTGGAAGTGCCCATAGAAATCTGTTTCTCCTCTCATTAATTTGGCAAATTCTTTCATTTGTCCTCCATATTCCATTAACTGTTGCATGAATCCTATATCAAATCCAATGTTTTGGCCAATTAAGAAGGGTTTTATGTTGCGACCTTTTGATAATATGTTTTTGCGGATAAAATCAATAACCTCTGCCGCAACTTGCTTGATGTCCATACCAAGAGATTCTAACATATCCATTGTTATGGCGGAATAAGTCAGAGCTTTTTCTTCATATTTCATGGGCTGTTCATCGTCTTTATCAAATTTACTCTTCAATACTTTACGTTTAGCCACACCTTTATCCGGCTGTTTATTATATGGGGATATGTATTTTACATATCTGTCAATTGTTTCAAAAGTATCTATACGTACTGCATGGATTGCAATCTGGGTACATGCGCAATCTTGGCAGTCCAAACCGCCAGTCTCAAAGTCTAAGGTAAAAGCCACGATAATTGGCTTTTCGTTATTAGGAGTTGCCATATTATTTTAATAAACTTAGTGTGAGTTGTTTAACTTTTTGTTTAAATTCTTCGAGTGAATAATTATTATGAATAACATAATCATATTCATTTAAAGGTATCTCTATACGATTCAAATCGCGTTCACATCGCTGTTGGTCGATTCCACAATTTATTCGATCATCTATACTTCTGTTGATATATACAGAAAATATAATAAATGAGTTTGGAAATTTTTCTTTTAAATATTTCAGACCTTTTTCATCAATTACGTATGTACATATCTTCTGCTTTGCCTGTTGCAATGTAGCCCAATATTCATGTTCGCCGAATTGTGTATAAGCTATCATTTCAGACATTTGGGGCTTGTCTTCCGGAGTTACAAACCAATGTTCTTTTCCATTTGTTTCTTCTTCCCTCATGGGACGTGTTGTATATGATACTATTGTTGGAATGCCGTTTTCAGACATGATGTTTGCCATTGTTGTCTTACCGCTTCCAGATGGTCCGACAATAGTTATAATAACTGGTATATTTGCTTTTATTTTCATAATATGTCTATAATTGAAGATTTATATAACTGAAGATTGTTTCCACCTGTATAGTCACTGTATTTAACTTGGGCGGAACATATAAGCATTTTGTTCTTTGCACTGCTAAGAGAACCACCCTTACAAAGTGTTGCCCGGACATTCATCCATTCATCATTCCAGATGACCATTTCTACCAGGTCATTGTTTTGTTGAAGTAAAAGTTTGCAGAAAACTCGATTCTCACCTGTTTTCTTGTCTTTAAACTTTTTCTCCTCAATATCTACAATGTTAGCACAAATAGCAACGCGTTTTCCATCATAATCGGGGTCTTGTATGTTTTTTAAAAGTGCCCAAGATGCTTTTCCTTTTATTTGGGGCTTTGCTTCTGAATTGTCATAAATACGTTTATAGTCGATAGCTCCAATGCCACTAATTGCGATTTGCTGTTGACTCCAGAAATAATGTTTGTTTCTCAAATCTTCCGGTATATCTTTTTCGGATATTTCAAAACCTAAACATTTTGCGGCTTTTTCTAAAATGGCATATCGTTCTATGACTGATTGGGCATTTTCTACTTTGTCAAAACATCCGGATAATATTAAATGACGGACATGTCTTGCATTAACTGGGCATTTAGTAGCTTCATTCGGGTTGTCTGGATCATCCCAATATTTGTACAGCTTTAATTTATACCGGAATATTCGTTCTATAAAGTTTTCAATAGAACTAAATTCTCCGCGTACATTTCGTTCGTTTATAATCCATTCTGTAGCTTTAGCTCCCAACATTTTAATACGAGAAAGAGACCAAAAAATTTTATTGGTTTCATAGTCTGTAATAAAGGTTCCGCCACTTACATTTATATCTGGTGGAACTATTTTTGCTTCACTGCATAGTTCCATCTCACTCATTAATGTAGGAATTTCATCATCTTTAGCCCATTGAAGAGCTATGGTATAAAAAGCTGTAGGGTAATTGGCTTTAAGGTAGGCTCCGGCATAGGCGGTAACAGCGTAAGCGGTTGCATGACTTTTGTTAAAAAGATAACCACCAGCTACCTCAAACATGTGCCATATTGCTTCTGCATCTTCTTTTGGGCAACCATTTTCATTAGCTCCGGCCATAAACTTGTCTCGTAAGGCAAGAATCTTATCTACTTTTTTCTTGGATATAAGTTTTACCAATTTGACACCTTCACCTAAACTGAATTTTCCAACTTCGCGTGCAATCTGTGCTAGCTGTTCCTGGTAACACAGCACACCATAAGTATTCTTCATGGCATTGTATGTTCCCCATAGATATACAGGATCTGCATCTCCCAATTTGCAGTCTACATATTTATCTGTAGATCCGGAATCTAGTGTTGCTGGACGAAATAAGGCATTGGCTGCGATTAAATCTTCAATTTTATCTGGTTGCATACTTACCAAAAATTTAGTCATCCCTTTAGATGAAAACTGGAAGATATTTTGGGTGTATCCCTTTTGCAGTAGTTGATATACTTTAGGATCATCTAGTCCGCTTTGCACGATATTTTGAAAAGTAATATCGGTATGATATTTATCATTACATATATTGATGACAGCTTGTAGTTTTGACAATTCCTTAATACCAAGACAGTCATTTTTTAGTAATCCCTGTTCGTCTAATGAATAACCGTCAAATTCGGAAATCAACACACCGTCTATTTTCTTTATAGGAGTAAAGTCAAAGCATTCCAAATCTTTTCCATCTTTTGAATCTGGGGTCACTAGTAGGGCAGAGGCATGAACTGATGAAGAACGAGGTTGTCCCATCAAAGTACGAATATCTTCAATTACTTGTGGGTACTCCATTATGAAGCTATGTATTTTTTTATTGGTAGCAGCCATTGTAAACAGGTCTGTCCAGCTCATATTGTCATCTTCAAATATAGCTGTGATATAATTTACAATATTTACCGGTACTCGATGTACACGCGCTACATCTTTAAGAACTGCTTTCAACTTTAAAGTCGTAAAGGTTCCGGCAGAAAACACACGTTGTTTACCATCATGGTTATAACGGCGTTCAATATACTCTTTTACCTCTTGTCTACGGTCTGATTGGAAGTCTACATCCACATCTGGAAGGGAACCTCCAGGACCTTGCAAATAACCACTGTCCACAAAACAATCTATGGCTTTCACCTCTGTTGAAGATGTTTTATATTTAACTGATATGACTTTCATTTTTAATTAATCTAACCGTTTACCATAATAGTTACCTTCTGATTTGTATGCCCTTTCAAAATCAATTAGAGCATATTCAGGAATAATCATTTGTTTGGTGATAAAAGCATCTGAAACGATGCCTTCCAGCGTTCTACATCGGCTAAGGGCTACGTATAGTTGTCCAGGACAAAAAGTATGTGATACATGAATGATAATTTTATCGAATGTAAGTCCTTGGCTTTTATGAATGGTAATGGCCCATGCCAATGTTAATGGGAATTGAGTACATGAACCAATTTCTTCTTTTACAATCTCATTATCTTTTAAAGTATATTGCGTATTACTCCATGTATAACGTTCAAATTTGATAGTCCGGCCATTATCCATACGTACTGTAATTACGTTATCTTCTAATGCGGTCACAATTCCAAGCATACCATTATAATAACCCTTTAATGAGTCGTTAACCAATGACATAACTCTTGCCCCAACTCGAAGTTTTAAATGTAAATCACATGGTATAGATGATTCTGGGAACTTATCCTTGATAACTATATCATAGTTTCGTATCTCTTGTTCCCCTAATTTGTCGGCATTAATTCTCTCAACATCAGCTTTGTGTGTACAAATATGGATGTATTCGTTATCATAACTGCTACTGATTTTGCGGTCTTTCAATTCGCTTAATAAATCCAGTTCATCGGATGTTACCTGGTAATTACGAATATTGTTGAGTACATTAATAAATTCAGGTTCTGTTTGCCTGAATATTTTTGTTAGCTCTACAATGTGGAAACCTGTGCGTTTGAAAACTAAGGCGTTGAAAAAGAAAAAGCCATCATAAAAGTCAGACAATATTTCTCTTTCTTGTTTCTTTGTTACTGGAGGCAATTGAAAAAGATCGCCAAACATTACTACTTGTACACCGCCAAATGGTTCATCACTTTCGTAAACCCACCGTAGTTTGCGATCAATGGTGTCCAGAATATCTGGACGTACCATGCTTATTTCATCAATAATCAGCAACTCCATTTTGAGCAATAGTTCTACCTTGTATTCTGAAAATTTGTTTTCCAGTCGGTCGTAAGGTGTAATAGGTCCAAAAGGAATGCCAAATAGACTATGCAATGTAACGCCCCCTGCATTAATGGCTGCTATGCCTGTTGGGGCAGCTACAATGCAATTCTTCCCGGATTTTTCAATTAGATATTTTAGAAATGTAGTCTTTCCAGAACCGGCTTTACCTGTTACGAATACATTATTCTCATCATCTTGAATGAGATTCATTATTTTTTGCATCTCTTCTGTCAAAATCATATCTTCCATACCTTTTTATTTTTCGATTTTTACATATAAATTGCAATGACAAACATCATGTTCTCTATACGAACTGCACGGACATCGTTTGTCTTCGGAGTCATTGTGGCATGGACACTCGCCATTATTGGCTTCACATCTTTTGAGGATGGCATTAACTACCTTGTCATTGGGATTTAAATCCCATCCCACTTTTCTTAAAATTGGAATCATAATCAAATTTCGTTTAGAGTAAATAAAAGATCTCGATTATCAAATTGAATATCATCGTCAGTTTGCAGTTCATCTGCATATACTACAATAGGATCATCCATTCCGGCACGTTTCACAAGTAACTGTGCGTCTTTGTCTATTTTATAAGTTTTATGATTTTCTAATGTAACTTCGATATATTGATTGGAATCTACGTCATCTCCAATAATGGTTACATCTGAAGGGTATAGTCCGGCACGTTCAGGGAGAAGGAAGCGTTCAAATAACAAATCGTATTTTATTGGATCTATAAGTGTTATTCCTAATAGGTATAAAACTAGACACCCTCCAGCAGAACCACGTCCGCATCCCACTAATATTCCATTTTTGCGTGCCCAATTAACAGTATCATATTGTACGAGCATGTAATCTACGTTGTTGGTTGATTCCAATACATAAATCTCATAATCTAATTGTTTGCGATATATATCTTCTTTACCTTTGGGGACCAATTTGTTGAACCCATCTTCCAGCAAATCCAAAAACATTTCATGTCGGTTGGCGTACTTTGATTTTTCATTGTCAGCCATGTCATATTGAGGCATAAAGTTGCGTTCAATTTCATATCTAGCTTTTGCCCCTTCAGCAATCTTAACAGTATTTTCACACGCCCAATTGAATATATCCTCTATGTCCCATTTGTGTTCATCAAACAAGCCAGACATAGTAGTCCAATGTTCGTCCAAGTCCTTAAAATATTGGTCATCACTTTGTTCATGTGCTGCCCCTTCAGCGATTTTGTTAAGGATGATTTTGTTTTTTGCATCATCTTTGTCCAAATAATAGCAGTCACAAATTAATACTGGAGGTAGATCGCCTGTATCATATATGTAGTCAAAGTAACATTTTGTGGCATCTAGTACTTTAATATCAATACGTTCAGCTTTGAATTCCGATAAATCTAATTGATAAAAGCAATCGTCAAAACTATCGAAAAAACGGTCAAGATTATTACCTATTTCTTTCAACCAAAATGACGCATATTTGCTAAATACAATTATATTACCGGCTCCATGTTTTAGAAGATCTTGTAAATCAATGATTTTATTTTCTGAATCTACATTTATACATTTTTGAATTCTAAGCAAATTTTGAAGTCCTTCTTGTGACTGACAGTATATTTTGGCATCTATCTTTTCGATACCATCAGTGAATGTAAGTGAATATCCAAACACCCATTGAATGCCAGCAGCTTCACACTCTTTTTGAAGAATAAGGGTTGCTGCCATTGTATTGTAATCACAAATACCTAATGCGGATTGTCCTAAGTATTTGGCTTTTTTTATCCAATCTGTTAGCGAAAAACTTCCATTGAGCAATTCAAAAGGGGTATGTATGCCTAAGTTTACAAATTCTTGGGCATGGTTTAATGGCTTCCTATTGCCTACATACTTTAAAATTTGAAATTCAAAGTCTTTTCTTGTGTCATAATAATACCAGTTGTCTCCAAATTGAAATACTATATAATTAATGCCTTCTTCTTGTAATGTTTGAATGTTTTCCATTGTATTGAACTTGATGTTGTTGTCAGCATCAGTACGGAAGATGGACTTAATCATACTGGTATCTTCATAGTACATTTTACCAAAGCCCGTGATTTCAATAACATCTTCGTCTATGATATTGAAACACATCTTGTTATTATCTAGCCAATTTAATAAATCAGGATTCATATTTGAATTTTGTTTAATTTATATTCGGTTAAAGTTTTCAGTCCAAAAGCGAACGTGTCATATATTTCCCAAAAGTCCATACTGTCAAAATCTTGACTGGAGTTCTCAATATCAGCAACGTAGCAATCAAAATATTCATTTAGTTGTTCACCTGTTTTCTTTATAGCTTCTACAGCATCCCCATCATACCCAATGACAATTGTATGAACTCCTTTTGCCTGTAACTTATAAATTTGTGTATCAGAGACTTTCTTCCCAAACGTAGCAACAACAGCCACAGATGGGTTATTATACAGGTTTAATTTTCGCGTAAGTGCAATGACATCAAATACTCCTTCTACAAGGATTACGGTATCTGTTTCGTCTTCAATTATACTATCATAGTTGTATAATAATTTGACAAAATCGTTTTCAGTGCTATTCCTATAACGCATAATTTGGAATTTTCCATTATGACTTGCTTTACGGTTATATTCATCAATATCAGCTTTATCCCAAATATGCCGGGAAATATACCCAACAATATCTCTGTTGTCTATAATCGGAAATATTACATAATCATCAAATTTGAAGTTCATGTTACGTGTAGTGCCAACAGGAAAGAAATCGTAATCTTCTTCAGTAAATCCACGTTTTCTTAAATACCGATTAAAATGAGTGCGCTTATAATATTCAGGCATTTCCACAACACACAGAGAGTCATCTATTTCCCTGTCATCGTTTTCCAGAAAAGAGAAATCATTAATTTTTTTATCTCCATCCAGATCAAAAGTATCTGTTATAATTAAGTCCTGACGGCCTATATCTGTTAGCAATTGTTCTAATGTCTGGGTTGAACGTCCACACGAAAAGCAGTGTGCCATAAAAAGCTTTTTCCTTTCGGTTGCTTTACCTATATATATACCGTATTTCCCTCCTTCATGCCCACAATAGGGGCACTGGGGGACAATCAAGTTCTTTCCGCTACCATCCGGTTTTGCATGTAGTTCAATAGAAAGTTCTTGGATTATATACTCTTTTTCTTCTTTACTCAATTCCATATTACGCAACTTTGCTGATATTTAATGTTCTTGCTCTGTCATAAAAACATTCGTTATCATAATCAGTAGCAATTTTAAATGGGTCTCCTTTTTTGAAAAATCGTGATTTTGCAACATTTAGGCGCATGACATTTTCGCGCATTTCATTGATGCTTTGATTAAGAGTAATAAGATGAGTCATTGGTCTGCTCAAACCTTTGGCTTCTGAACAATTATATTCAGTCAATACATTTTGTTCATCGTTAAGCCACTCTCTATTTTCTATAGTTGCCTGATAAGTCACAACCATCCAGACATTTTCGTCACCTGCCAAGTCCTTTAAATCATTAGCTACAGCAACTCGTTTGTGACGTTCTCCATTTTCTGACCATCTACGTCCGCTGGAATCTGTTAACAAATCCATAGAATCTATGATAACAACATCTGGAGATATGCCATAGATTTTTTTGTATTCAGCAATACCATTTTTTATATCAATGGTAGACACTTGATTAGCGAACTTTGGAAAGGATTTGACCTTTAGGGTGCCAGACATTGCTTTGATTTCTTGTATCATTCGTTCTAATTCCCGGTCTTTTAGTGTACCAGTACTATAACGATAAGAATTACAGGAAACTAGTGACGCGGCATAAGCATCCACAACTTCATCTTCAGAACCTTCTAACTGGAAATGAAGTACGTTTAATCCGTCTATTTGAGAGGCGCATTTTCCAATCCAACGTGCGGCATGACTTTTCCCAACACCAGTAGGGGCTAAGAGGCATGTTAATTGAGTACGTAAATCTCGTCCACCGTTCATTTCATCCAGACCATCAATATAAAATCTGGTGATTGGTTTAAATCTTGACTCTTGATTGTGTTTTTCTCTATTACGCCTAAAACGGGATTCAAAGGTTTCGACTACATCAACAAAAGAGTTTTGACGCAAGCTGAAATCATTTTGCCATTCTGCAAATGATTGGAGCAACTTCATTGCTTTGTCACGATCCTGTTTTGCATAAAGTTCACCTATCTCTTTGTAAGTCTTTTGAAATTTTACTTGTCTTAGATAATTTTCAAACTGTTCCAATATAATTTCCGGCTCAACTCCTTCGGCGCAGTCTTTTATATCTTCTAAAAGTGCTGAAACCTCTCTGTTGACAGAAACTATCTGGCTGATAATATTAAGGGTAGGGGATGATTTGTGTTCTGCGAAGTATTTGCACAGATACCCCTGCAATGCTTGAAAATCTCTACCAGGCAGGTACGATTTCTGCATATATTCACACACTAAGTTACATACATAGTCGTATGTAAAACAAGCGTAATATAATTCAAATAAGAAATCTTCTGTTAATACGTTATCTTCTTTCGCCATATTCTTCGAGTCTTATTCGGTATAACTCTGGATATTTTATCGCGGTTTCTTGCTTGCATTTCTCAACATTTGTGCATATTTGACATGCTGGAGAGAATGGACTCCACATCAATGTGGATGTAGAGCATATTAGAAACCCAATATCTGTGTTGATACTCCGTTTCTTAGTGCATTCTTCAGATGGCATATAAATATACTTAGACTGAGGATGCTCTTTTTTACAGATTAGTGAATTTAGATAGGCTCTGGTTAGATTGGCTTCAGATAACCATTGGTCTTCCAGATATTGCTTGGATTTGGAAGACATTGATAGATATTTTTGAAGAGCGGTAGTTCCAAATGTTTTTGGAGCTAATGTACGTTGATATTGGGCATTCCTGTTTTTATGAAGCTGGAATACACAATAGTCTACAAGTCGTGAAGTATTAAATTCTCCACCACAAATTTGAGTAAAGTTGACAATAAATTTGGATAGTTGGCGTTTGGCTTGCCCTCCCTCTGGGAATGAGAAGGAGGGGTCTACCAAACGCTTGGCTATTTCTGTATATACTGTCTTAATCTGTTTCGTCAGTCGTTCTTCTTTTTCCATCACGAGTCAATAGTTGTTGAAGTTGTTGACGCGCCAAGAATAATCGACTTTTGACAGTTTCGATATTGCGAGATTCTAAGGCACCGTTCCGATATTCGATTTCGGCAATTTCTTTGAGTTTATATCCTGCCTGTTGATACAAAAGTGCGCTTCTGTATTGTGGTTTCAACTGTTTTAATGCAGCTAAAACATCATCGCTGTATAACTCTTGATAATTGTCAATACCCATTACGTTAGAGCTTACTTCGTCAAAATCTACAATAGATTCACTGGAAGAAAATGTTTCCACATCGTTATCATCACTCAACATGTCTTGATGCCTTTTTTTACGTTGATCCAAATCAAAAACACATCGTTTGGTTACAATATGGAGCCAGGTTTGTACAGAACGCTCTGGATTATATGTCTCGATATATTTATACATGTTGGTAAGCACTTCTATGTAATTGTCTTCTATGTCAGAAGGATTAAAAGTATAGCGCATACATAACTTGTATATCATTCGGTTGTACGGTGTTACGTATTTATCAAATAGGGCTTTTCGCCGTGCAGCTACTTCATCACTTATTATTATGGGTTCTGTGGTAACTGCTGAGTATGTCTCTTCCACGCCTCTTGAACATTGAGCACAAACAAGTGATCCGAGTTCATCAATTTGTGGACTTCACAATACTTCTTCCACTTATTATTACTAGAGATAAAATTACTTCTTACCTCGTTGTCTGTTGGCTGGGGTTGTTTACTAAGGAATTCGTAAAAATCTCCTAGCAAGCTTCCTAGCATCATTAAATGGGGCTGGCCTTCTCTTTGTTGCCTACGCCTTATGTTTCTTGCGTAACTCATTTTCTGTCTAAAGTTTGTATATTCTTACATAATATTTGAAGATGTGGGTTGCATCAGCCATGTTGTCATCGACTGGTGTAATATTCCATCGTTTGATGCAATATTCAATCATCTTCTTTTTGTCAGCTTTTCCGTCACCGGTTGCCCATTTTTTTACTGTGCTAACGTTTATGAATTTTGGTTCCGGGAGTCCAAGCTGGGCGCATATCAGATATAATATGCCTCTAAATTCGGATAGTTTTCGCGCTGCAATGAAATGCTTTGAAACGCATACATCTTCGGCGATAATCAATTTGATGTTGTATTTTTGGATAAATTCAACCAGTGTGTCATAAAACATTTTATGTTGCTCGGTCGCATTTTTGCCTTTTCTTTGGGTAAAATTCCATGTTCCTGATTCATGGGTTGAGTAATATCCACAGTGCTCTGCTATATCTAATGCAAGCACATTATCACGTGTAATTTGATTTATTGACTCATTTTTAATGTTTTTTGATTCGTTAATCATTCTATGTATGAAACGCCATTAAGTTTATTGACTACAGTCTTGTATGGGTAGCCTTCAGCTATATTTCCATGACTGACTACCAAAGATGTAATCTGTAATTGATTGAGGGCATCAAAAATGTTGGAAAGCCCTTGTTCGTCAGTGGCTTCTAATATCTCATCAAGTATCAGGAGATCTAGTCCTTTATCGTCATCGCAATTTACATTGGTAAGTTTGTGCATTGCCAAAATATTAGCCAGATTAACTCTTGCTTTTTCACCTTCTGAAAATTTATCAAAAGAGCCACAATCTACACCATCGCGAATAAGAGAAATAGAAATCTTATCTCTGATTTTTCCGCTTTTTAAGACTGTAAAACCGGAAAATGCAATACGAATGTCACTACCAATGGCCTCCAGAAACTCGTTAGTTATGTGACTAAGAGCATCAATTTTAGTATTAGCCAGATGGGTTTTAAATTCAGTAAAGGTTGCTTCTTGCTCTTTATATGAATTTAATTTCCGTTCAATAGTTTCTTTTTCAGAAATGGCTAATACCAATTCTTTCTCATATTTTTTCTTGTTGGCTTTGAGAGATTCTATCATGTCAGTTTCGGAAGAGTTTTCGATGTCACGAATAGATTCTTCGTATGACTGAATAGCTCCATTAGCATTGTTAATATTCAACTCGGCCTGCTTTGCTTCGTATTCTTGCTTTCTAATAGCTTCATCTAATATTGCATAAGAATCATCAAATAAATTAGTACGCGCATCATCAATGGATTTCTGAAGGGTATTCATTTGATGCTGGAGGGTTTGCATTTTATTGGTTAAATAAGACGTATTACGTGATAATTCATCCAATGCCGTACAAGTCTCGGTAATCTTATTCGACCATTCTATTTTACTACGATTCAATTCATCCTGTTCTTTACGAGCTTCGCGTCCTTTTGTTGTAATATCTGAAATGCGTTTTTCATTAGCCTCAATATTTTGGAGAATGTCTTGTGTCTCTCCATTTCGGTCTTGCAATCTTAGTTTAACCTCGTTTATATCTATATCATTAGCCAATGTGAATTCATGTTGACATTTAGGACAAACGATAATTCCGGCAAGTTGTTTTTGGAGGCTGGCTATATCTGCTTCCAACTTAGTCCTTTGTGATCTAAGATTACTATTCTCGGCATCCAACTTTTTAATAGAATCCAATAATTCATTTATTTGATTCTCAATTTTGGTGGATTTCTTTTTGAAGTTTTCTTGAAACTTCTCATGTTGTTTTAACAGCTTCTCATAAGAGGATTTGGCTGTTGCAATCTTTTTCTCATGCTGAATCAGCTGTTGTTGTACATTGGAATATTCTGTTGTAACAACCTCCAATTCTTTCTGATTTTTAATTGATATAGCTGCAAAATCCTTAGGTAATGGCAAAGCGCATGAAGTAAAACGTTCTGAAATAATTTCAAAACATGCACCGGTATCTTTTTTACTGTTTTCCAGTTTTTGCAATACTTCATCTGTTTTATCATATTGCTCCAGTAACTCGTCACTTTTATTTATGAGAACATTTTGCTCACGGATATAAGCTCTTTTCCCGGCAATAGCTTCATTCCAGTTTGCTATACGTTCAGCTTTCTTTTGTGAACGCTCTGTTGATTCTGTAATAGCTGTGTTGATTTGCTCTTGTAATGTTTCAACACGTCCGGTATGATTCGCTACATTCAATTCTGCTTGTTTTAATGATTCTTGAATCGGTATCATATCCTCTTGTAATGCAGCGATAGATTCATCCACCATTACACCATTACTGAAACGATTAATGATTTCTTTTTTCTCGCGATCAGAACTGGAGAGAAATGACGAATATTTGTGCTTAGAAAGAATGAAGTTTGAGAAAACATCATCTTTAGTCAGCCCCAGTGTTTCAAGTATAAATTTATTGTAATCTGCAACTCCGGCTTGTTCTATATGTTTTATGTTACAATCAGTTTCATCATCATATATAGAAACTTTGATTATCTGTGCTGTTTTACGGGAGATAACACGTTTAATAGATAAGTACTCTCCTGTAGTATTATTCTGGAACAAAAGGGAAACAGTCGCTTCATCTTCTGCATCATTGATTATCTCATCCATTTTTATTCTACGAAGAGTTTCTCCGGTTATCCCAATGGCGATTGCTTCTAACATAGCAGATTTTCCGGAACCATTTGAACCTTGCGAATCATTATCCATATTGTTGCCAAAAATCAGCGTTGTATGTTTTTGCAACAATGTATAATCCAATTGCTTAAAGGCGCATAGGTTTTTTGCGTAAACTTGTCTTAATGTCCACATACTAACTGATTTTATCGAGGTATTGCAACCCCATTTCTATATTTATGATTCCTTTGTTAGCACAAAAACTAGTATATTCTTGTTTAATACCAGATTTGTCGAATTTTTTATCTAAAGAGTGGGCTGTTGTTTCTGTAATTTCTACGTCTTCAGTAACAATTTCCACTTTTGAAGACCCCGCTTCCAGAAGTTTTTGTTTATCAATATTTGGAGCTTCTTGGCTTGTACAACTGATTCTTGTTTTAATCTTGTATCTTCCATCCGCTTTCATATCATCCAGCTTATCAATTAGTTTTGAATTGATTTGACTAGCTTTTATGTCCAAAACTTTGTAGCGAATATTAACTTGGTTCTTTATGAATTCATGGCTACCATCATCATATATAATGGTATAGCCCTTTTCTTCATCTTCGCCAAAATTATGTTGCCTGGAAGAACCTATGTATTCAATGTTGGTACCTTTGATAATACAACGATTGTGATAATGTCCTACAAGAACTGTATCAAAATCACTGAAAATGTTCGTGGGCAGTTCTTTTTCATTAGGCGTGCTAAGTGCCCCGTTTATTCCTTCGTGAATATATAGGATATTATGTACAGACGCGTTCAATTCCGCCCTTACCATTTTTTTCAGTCGTTCTACGAAACTTCCGTTTTCTGGAAAATAGCTCATTATATATAGTTCTACATCGTTGCTAATATTAATAATCGAATAGTCATCAACAACATAGACGTGGGGGTATTCACTAAACAAATGACTATACCCTAGAACTGATTCCTGGTCAACTTTACAATGATTTCCTTCGGCAACGGTAATGGTTATTCCGGCTTTAGTGGCTTTTATGATAGCTTGGCGAACAGCCATGAGTGTGCTAAGTGTTTGAGAAGAGCGTGATAACCACAAATCTCCACCAATTATCATATCTTCAATCCCATATTGATCGCATATATATAAAGCCTCGTCCCAGTTTTTTTGAAATTCTGGAATATTGTCTTTTGATACATGTATATCATTCAACAATAAGGCACTTGGTATTTTCTTGCTCATTGTGATTCAATTTAAATAGGGACATATTAATATTAGTTAGATACGTCCCTATAATGCTAATACAAAAATGAATTATCTTCTTCTACGTTCAGGACGTGCAGCTCTGCGTTCACGGACTGGGTTTGCAGCCGGTTCATTGGTGTCGTCATTATGTTCACCACGTCTACGAACAGTATGAGTAGGAGCGGGGGTTGGTTCTGGTTCCTCTTCCGGTTCTGGCTCTAAAGACGTGTCTTCCGGTTTGGTGTCGTTTTGTGTATTGTCATCTTCGTTGTTGCTGCCATCTTTAGCAACTTCCAACGCGTCTTCAATGTCATTCAGCAAATCTTCATTTGTTTTTCCACGAGTGACACGGACATTTAGCTCATTGGCATCAATATATTCGCGAATTGCATCACGTAAGTCTTGCCCTTCTTCGCTCTTATCACCAATACCGCGTTCATTTAGTTTTTCCCAGAGGTTCCACAATGAATCCAGTTCGTTGTCTGATGGTTCCTCATTATCACCGCTGTTACGTTCTTTTTTGTCAAAAGAGAAATGGGATTTATCATCAGGATGAAGCTCCATTTTAATCTTTTCAATAGCTTCTGTGATCTCTTTGCTGCTCATCACATCCATTTCCATTTTAGCATCGTATTGCTTCAAGAACTCAATGGTAGCCTCCATGTGGAAACGTGAGTAACGATAAATAGCTGCCGGGATACGCTGTGTTTCCAACAACGAACTGACTTCCTCTTCAGATAGAGGTTCGGCACCGGAAATTGTATCAATGTTGAATGTGTAAGTGGTTTTCTTGTTTTCCTCTTTACGAGTAATTTCTACCGGGAAAGCATCTTCCAAAGAAGAGATAGGGCACAAACATTTAGGATTTTTTTCCAGAAGCTTCTTCCATATAGCCAGTTTGCGATCCTCCAAATCTTTGTATTGCGAATAAGACAGGATAAGTAAATGAATACCTTCTTCACGGTTGTCCAAATCTAAAATATACATGGCACGTTGAGAGTTCCATTTTAGACCACCATCAAAGCCTGAACCTTTAATCTTTTTCATCAATTTTTCATCACTGCCATACTTATTTTCAGCAACTTGAAGATAAGTGTCAATTAGGTCTACAGATAATCCGGCATAGCTGGAATGACAGATATTTACAAAGAACTGTTTGTCTTTTTTTCCTGTTGGACGTGGGTTGTCCAGTTTCAACACCTGTGTTTTGACCGGATATTCGTACCCCTTACGTTCTAATTTGTAAGAACCGTCTGGTTGCTCGGCTGGTGCCAAGGGAAGGATACGCACAGTATAAGTTCCTGCGGAATCCATACGGAAATGTTTGGTACGTTGAAATGATTGGCTCTCATCGGTACTTTTTTTTACCGCCTCTTCATAAGTTTCTTGATTCTCCGCAAAGAGGGCATACGGATTTTTAATCATCTCTTCCATAAAATGAAAATTATTTGTTTAATTTAGAGAGGGGAAGATTCCACTGTTCGGTATAAGCTCCAGCCCAAAGTTCTTTTGCTTCTGGCATTTTGGTTTTATCTTTCAACATAACCTTAATACCCCATTCAGTGTTTACATGATGAATGATTCTCTCAATAACTTCATTCATCTCACTTGCTTTTTCATTTTTGAGGTTAAAGTATTCATACTTTTCACCTCCGGGAAGATCACAGACATGAATCGGAGCATAAATTTCCTCAAAATATCTGTATAGGGCATCTACTGGCGGGTGTGTAGGTAATTGTTCTGAAATTGTCTTCAGTACTACACCAAATAGATACTTCAATTGTGGTAGAGATTTGTTTTTGGTATCGTCCATAATAAGAATGGTGTAATCACCATCTTTCAAATTTCCAATAGCCAATTCGATCTCTTGTTTTGCTGCCTTATTGTCTTGCACAATAAGACGTGCTTGACCATGCAACATACTGTCATTTTTCAAAGAACACTGCAAAGATAATTGTATCAATTTAACTATCAAAATAAAACCAAAAATATTTTTTGAATAAAAATATATATTACTGTATTACAGGTATATAATATATATTTAATTATTATATTGATTATTTGTAAAATAGGAAGTAATATCAAATAGGTTAATATCATTCTCCCTTTTAACAACTTGATATAATCTTTGGTTAGTGTTCGGATTATTAAGAGGTCCCTTGCTGGATATATACGGGCCTAATTTAATATAATGAAAGAAATCAAGTTTGATCTCTTCGGATAATTTATCTCGTCCAGAATACCAGCCAATTTTTAAATTAGGATAGTTATGATAAAGGTATTCGGCTAATTTATTTATATATGCCGGATTTGCATCACCGCCCATAAATAATATAGCTGTTATTCCTTTATTTTTGCGTATCAATTGTTGAAGTGCTTCTTTTGTTAATAATTCTCCTATATCCTGTGACAGATAAGAAGAGTGGCACCCGATGCAGGCGCATGGGCAACCACTTATATTTATTGCCAAAGTAATTTCATTAGGCAATTCTTGAAACACTATTTTTGTATCTACATATTTCATACCTGGGATTTACCATCACTATATATACGGTTTCTAGCCTCTTGTTGTCGATCACTTCCAAATGCTTTAGTTGGGCGTAAATATCCGATAACTCGTGTATATTGAGTAATATTATGGCTACCACAACAAGGGCAAGTATCAATGGGGCTTTTTATGATTTTGCCACAATCTTCACATTTACTGTTTGGTATATTAAAGGTAAAGTAATTGGTTCCATTGGTTATGGCAAAATCAATTAATTTCAGATACTGCTCTTTTGATAAATGATCTTCCAAATTAATGTGAGCTGCCGAGCCTCCATCAGTGTACTGATAGGTTTGGTGCCCATGTAATATAAATTTATCTAGTATAGAAGTGTCATCATGGGCATTGTAAAAATATGAGTTATATAAATTCTCATCCTCTGGAACAACATATCCATCTTCTTTATCCCATTTATAATTCTTTCCTCCCAGTCCTTCTGCTGGCACAACTTCTGAATTAAACAAGAAAGGTCGTTTTCTGTCATGGATAGAATGCAGTTTATTTTGTTCTTTAATAGTGCCCAAAATGAGTTGAAGGAACTCAATATATTCCGGGTTATTACTTACCTTCATTCCCAAGAATCTAGCGGCTTCATTCAACCCATTGATGCCTATGGTGCTATATAATTTACTGATATGAATATAACCGCCATTTGAAGCGGCAAACATTCCCTTGTCTTCAAGGTCGTATAGCATTGTCTTGAAAGCAATATGATACTTATAGACTCTTTCCAAAATCCTAGTTACATAGTTCTTTAAATCATTTTCAATTACTGTTACACGTAAGGGATTACCTATAAGTTTCTTACCCTTAATTAAAGGTGTTCCATTTAATGTGTGGGTCAATGCCCAATCTTGAACGATTCTATTGATATTCAAAGTAATCACATTACAACTACCTGTCATAACACCGGTCAAGCCAGAAGTGGGGCTAAAGGTATTTTCTGCCAATTCATTTCTAAGCCTACAGCATGATGCAAGGCTGTCTGCACTATCGGAAATATAAGTAAAGAACGAGTGCCCTTCCGCATACATTTCGGCACAAAGTTGTTTGTAATTTAGGTCGATTATATCATCGCCATTGTGGACCATCGCAAAAGTTTCTACCGGAAAGGTTAATACTTGCTTTAAACGTATTTGATTAAACCATTTCATAAACATACGTTGCAATGTATCAATAGCTATCCATTCAGGCTTACTTCCATCCGGATAACAAAATTCTCCAAAGAGAGATGTGAAATATGTATGGTCATAATAAGAAATATTTGTAAATGGGCTTTGGTAGCTACGATTTCCGGCTGGTTGGTTAACGCCCCACACAAACTGTTTGAACGCTTTCAGGATATTATCACGTACTGTTCTTTTAATTAAGCAATGTGGCGAGGAAGCCTCGCAGTCAAGTTTTTCATACCATTTATCTCCAAACTCTTTAACTACATAGTAATTTAGTGCAATGAAATATTCACCTACGGCTACCGCTCCTTTACATTGGGAAGAAAGTAAGAATATCAAGTTGGTTATTTGCCCACTAAACGACTGTAAATCGTTAGGCTCTGAAGGGGTAACACCATCAATATTGCCTACGCCTTCTGTTAGTAATGGATACAAACTAACCGCCATACAATATTGTTTTAATACTGGCGTAGATGCTTCATCATGTGTATAAATAATATGATTATCAAGATCTGTTTCGTATTGCTTTGCTACTTCTGGAAAGAGAATGTTCAACTCATCTTTCATACGTTGGCGTTGGATTATCCGATTAGTAGTTTTATAGACTTCACCTTCCAAGTTAGCTACATTTTTCATAGTTACATTAGCATTCCCATCGGTTTCTGATGAAGAAGCTGCATTGTCTGTTGATTGACTATATTGATTCATATAATCAATACGTTCTTTGACAAAACGCGTACTTTTACGTTGTTCACGATATAGGATAAAAGTCTTGGCTATATCATAATATCCAAATTGCATTAATACGCGTTCTACGTAATCTTGGATGGTTTCTACAGATACGGGAACATTAGTGTAGGTAAGGCTAATTAATTTATCAACCGATTTTACAATTGCTGGGTCGTATTCAACTTGTTTGCTATCAAAGGCTTTTTTTATCGCATTTCCTATTTTTTCTAGGTCAAAATCTACAATTTGACCTGTTCTTTTTTGTACTTTCATAATTATTCAGTCTTTCTATATTTTTCAACAGCTTCATGGAATTGATGAGTATTGGCATATCCGCAACATTTTAGCTCTGGACAAAAACCGCGATAAACACATGTTGGCACACACTTACTAACAAGAACCGGATCTATCTTTTTTAGTTCTTGCAACATTGCTGTCCATGCTTCTCTAGTTTCTTTTGAAGCACAATTACATAAACGTACTCGTGAAATAGCCATTATTTCTTGTGCATTTGCAGTCATATCCATTTCATTTAATTCTCCTTGCAAATGTTCTCCTCTAGGAATTTGTGAACCGGTACGATCCGGTCGTTGAGTATGAACAAACTTTTCACATCCTATATGATGACGAACGAAATGCACTGTTACCCATTGAGGTATTTGTTCCCATGTCCATTCATATTCTACCAAACGAATGGGAGAATGTTCTGCTAATAACATTTTTGCTTTCCATGAGTCTGAAGGTTCTTTTTTTAATGCTGACTTTCCTACGGTTCTGCGTGCTGCATTTAAAGCACGGCTCCAAGAAGTAACCGCATTTAGTCTAGTTACTTTAATCATATTTTCCTCTATGTTAAACTTGAAATAATAGATTCTACAGTCCGTATTAGACTGGATTCATCACTTGTGAATTTAAACCATTCTGTATGTCCGTTTTTGTAGAAAGGATGAGAAACCTTTAACTTAGCAAAACTGTTGAGTATATAATACTCACAATAGCCACACTTCTCCCAAACTTTTATAATTTTAATTGTTCGTTGATCAGTGTGGCTATTATAATACAGCTTACTAATACGATTTTTTACATCCTCGCTTGTTGCTCCAATTTTATATAATCCAGTTGCTTCGCATTTTAATAGGTACAGTTTTTTAGGAGCTGGGGTAGGACATGGTAAAGGCTTGAAAAAGCGCGATACCTTGTGCATGAATTTACTGTGTTAAAAGTCAATATAAAAGATCGTGTGTATCAATTGTGATGCGAAATTACTAATTATTTTCTTATTTACAAGATTATAGATATAAAAAAGTATCTAAATTGATTTATATAAATTATCAAATTAGATACTTTTTAAATCTTATATGTATATAATATAATTCCTTATTTGCGTTTGTATGAATACTATATGGAGGTCTTAAACCATACTTTTTATAATCCATTAAGCATCTCCAGAACTTAGCCTTTTTGAAGAATATGTCATCTGAAGCATAACTTATTGCTTCAATCAGTTCCGGAGATGGTGCATGAATTTTTAGGAAGTCAGATACTTCCATTAATAGTTTATATTCTATAGGAACTTCATGTTTCATCAGAAATCCGATCCGTGTCTGGTCGAAGTTTTTCAGACTGTGCCCCTTTGGTCTTCCGGGCTTTTTTTTGCGGCGTTTTGGTTTCTTTCTGCTGTTCGGAAACGTTTTCATTAGGTTTATTTTTTTGAGACGATGTTGACCGAGAATTTAAAAGTTGACTCTCAATATCAACGCTAATATTAATAATCTTCATAATTTAAATAATATATGTCATTAAAAATCCGATGTATTCTGAACATCCATTATTACAATAATCAACTACACAATTACGTTGTCCGCCTTGTATTGTACAATGCCAATTTCCACGTCCTTTATTATGGGAATAACCTATTTTATATTTAGGAGGATCAATGGTGTTTGGTAATGTAAATATGGTACCACTGTGATGGGTATGTAATTCTCCTTGAATGGACACTACTTTTCCAACTTGACGGACATACAGTTTTGTTGTAATACCACAGTTCTGAACATTGATTGCAATCCATCCACTATCTTTGGGATATTCTATAGTTCTAGCTATAACATCAATTCCACCAACGAATAGTTTTCCTGTTACATATACGTCATTGTTGAGAACCAAGTTTCCAATGTTATTTTTGATATATAAATCTTTGTTAGAGATATTGGAATACCCCATATAACCGATTTGTTCTGAATTTTTGTCTTCCCAATTTAAACAGGTTATCAATTGATTGTCTGTCTTAGGAAGAGAGGCATTCTTTAAACTTAGGAGCGAAGAATCCGCATGGGATATTTTTACTGGTCCATAAAAAATACTAGCTTTAGATTTTCCTGTGATTTCTAGTATAACAGTATTTTTTCCATCGCCAATTTTGGTGTCCCGATAATAGGTAAGGGGGGAAAAACGAAGCGTGTCAATATGTGGTCGGCCTGAAAATGGCTGATTGCTTTGGTTGTCAAAGTGTTAGTGTGGAGTAGGGGAGAATGGGCTGCAAAAACGAAGCGTTTACATCGCTTTACATTGGGCTTACATTTGAGCCCCGTTTGAACGCCGTTCAAATGAAATGCTTTACATTGAAGGTGGGATAGGGGAGATTTCGGGAGTGCTATCACCGATTGTTCTTCATGAGCCTTTTCTGATCAGCTCTCATGTACAAAGATAGTCAAACGGACCGGTTTATGCAAGTAGAGTAGGGGAGTGCATGACGTATTTCCCCTTTTATTTTATCTAAATTATTCCATATACGATATATTTGGTATATTTGCAATAAAATAAATGCCATATATTATGACTAAAGTTATCCATGTGCACCTGATTTATGAGAAGAAGAACTTCTATTTCGGCAGTATTTCTGCCATATTTGATACTTTGACCGAAGGCCAGGTCGGCATCACCAAAAGCAGCCTGTTACATGCCGGTTTGACCGATGGAGCCATAAAATACACGAAATGTGCGATGATTATCCAGTCACACCTGATAAAGACTACCAGAAAGGGCTGAAACAGCCTTAAAACGTCTATAAAGCCGCTTTTTGCGGCTTTTTTTTGTTGTATTCGTGTCGATCCACATTCAAATAGTATATCATAAGAAGTTACTTTTTATTTGAACGGTTTGAACGGTTGGAAAAATGGAGAGGTTATTCACTTGCTTATTCATTAGGTTATTCATTTTAGCCATTACAAAAACGAAACGTTTCGATAGCTTATTCGTTTGCTTATTCATTTTTTGCTGTTTTTTTTGTGAATGGTATGTATAAACGCTATTTTCGTACCGTGTTTTTTGCTTGTTTCAGATTATTGAGGGGAGTGAATGTAATTTTGATAATATATATTTACTCCCCTATATTTTGATTTATTGCTTTAAAAATCAGTATTTTACTACTTTTTACTCCCTTTGCCCCACAAAACACATCTTAGCTGGTATCTGAGGCTATAATTCAAAAAGCGTATCATCTATTTCATATTTCTGGGGAACCTCTTTTTTTATATTATAGAGATTAAGATTTTGGGGATGTTGACTATACTCTTCAAAAAAAGATTTATATTCATCTATATTTTCTAAAAGACGTAAATCCCCAATGAACATATCATGTTTAGCATATTGGGTAATATCTAAATAAAATGGAGAATTCAAGTATTGCATAACTTTTTTGTGGTTATTTTTTAGTAATGGCATATTCCTTTTTATATTATAAGGATATGGTTCTTTTAAGAGGTTGATGTAACTAACTACAACCATCCTCAATGCTGACGCTACATCTTCAATTATCTCTTGGCGTTCTTCAAGATGTTTCATTGGGTAGCTTGATTCCCTTACTTCTGTGCTCTCAAAATTTGTATCACAAAATATTTTATTATATTCTGTATCGAAGTACTCTTTTTCTTTTTGGGACAATGTATGGAATTTTTTTTCAAAGATAGATTTAAGAGTATTTTTGAGGAATTGATTGTCAAAATGAAAGTTTGCCATATTATTGAATGATTTATTTAAGTAAAGTCTTTATATATGTTATCCTACATTTGCAATACCAGAAACTGGTACATCCGATGCACTTTTTCCTTTTTCTTTTTCAAACTGTTTAATTCGTTCACGTAACATTCCTATTTCTTCTGCTTGCTCTTGAATTGTACAAAGAAGTTTTTCGATAATATCAGTATGGGGTGTGGCTATGTTTGCTTCTTTATTATCTGTATTATTACATATATTTCCTTTTCCTGTTATGAGCCATTTAATATTTATCTGTGCAGAAATTTCTGCATTTGCTACTTTATTGAAAAAGTCATAACTTGGAGCAGACTTTCCGCTTATTATATCGTAAAGAGTCTGCGCCCTCTTGTATCCCAATGATTTTGCAAAAGAATTGGGAGTTTCTTGTAGAAATTCTATCATTTCCGTTACTCTTGCAGAAATTTCTGTATTTTTTTTCTCCATAATTATTTTTATTGCAGAATATTCTGTATATTTGCCACGTGTTCAAAGTGTGAACACCGCCCCAAAGCTACAAAAAAGGCTTGAGGTGACAATGAGAAATATAAAAAGAAGAAAATGAAAGCATTGAAAGTAACCGTTGACTGGGCAGAAATGGATTTGTTTGCTGCCACGCTTAAAGAATTGAATGATGACGAAAATATTTTCGCCTACCAGATTGATGCGTTGACCGGCATCGTGGTCTGTGAGAACGAATGTGGCCTGGCTTACTGCCGTTCTTGTTTTGATTACCGGGTTACCCCGACAATAGAAGAACTCCGATAGATTTCCGGGGCAGTTAGTTCAGTTGGTAGAACACGCTAAACTCCCGCAAGGGAGAGGCCATGGTCCGCGGTTCGAGTCCGCGACTGCCCGCTACAATAATTTAACTTATCAGCGAATTATGAAAGAGCGAATAGTGGTAGAATACAGTGAGGTGGGTAAAATAGCCGGTTTGCTGGGTTGTTCCCGGGAAATGGTCTCCCACTCCCTTGCATTCCGCAAGAACAGCAAGTTGGCCCGTTCCATCCGCAAGCTCGCTATCGAGCGCGGTGGAACCAAGGTAGGTGGTAACCCTCAGAAGAATGAAAGCGATGAAAAATGAGTTGATGGCATTGTTCGGTGACCAGCTGCGCTGGTTTATACACTTGAACTGGAAGCAGCGTCTTTGCGTGCTTTACTTCTGTCTGAGTTTCGGGATCCTGCTTTCCCTGGTCTTTGACCACCCGCTGCTGGAGCTTTTCGTGGTGCTGAACTTCGGGGCTTCGGCGCGGTTGATGAAGAGGCAAGTCCCTTTGAATGATTTGGAGGACTAATAACAGAACGGGAGATGGAATACTTTGATAATATATTGTGTGTAACTTACACGGAGTTACTGGATATAATGCCCAAAGGTACTTTGAACAGCCAGTTGTCCCGGGATAAACTTGACGTCGTTTCCCGTGGCGGTGGTGAAGGCGGCCACGCCTTGTATGCCTATTCCTCCCTTCCCGAGAAATACAAGAAACGTTGGGTTGAGCGTCATGGCGAACCCGAACAGCAAATGAGACAGGAAATGATCCGTAACATAGTGAAGAAAGACGGGAAGGCCGAGAGCTTTTTCGAGGATTACCGCTACTACAAGAACGGTGAGATGGTCGCGCTTCCCGTGGACGTGAAGAAGGAATACACCTGGAATGCCTCGGTACTGAACGCGCTGATGGAAGAGTTCAAACGCTTGAGCTCGTCCAATAACAAGCTGACCGGCTTCCGCCGTAACCTTTGGGAGCTTCTGCTTGTCACGAGTGAGGAGTGGCGTCCGGTGTACGGGCACAGCCTCCCGGGCAGTGTGGGCCGGTTGAAAGCCCTGATAAGCAAGTTCCGTCCCGATAACTACGGTGTGCTTGTGAGCGGCAAGTACGGCAACAGCAACACGCTGAAAATCGAGGAGGACGGCGGGCGTTACCTTGTTGCATTGAAACGCAGCCGCGTTCCGGTCTATACGGACATGGAGATCTTCGACGAGTACAACCGTGTCGCTCCGGAACGTGGCTGGAAACCCCTGAAGAGTCCCCGCAGCCTGCGTGAATGGTTCAACAGCCCGCGTATCGAGCCCCTGTGGTACGATGCGGTCTATGGGGAGATGAAGGCGCACCAGCGTTATGACCGCAAGCACCGGACCATCCTTCCGGGCCGTCGTGACAGCCTCTGGTATGGCGACGGCACGAAGCTGAACCTCTACTATCGTGACGAGAACGGAAACAAGTGCACTACAAGCGTGTACGAGGTGGTGGACGCCTATAGTGAAGTCCTGCTCGGTTATTACATCAGCAACAACGAGGACTATATCGCCCAGTACCATGCTTTCCGCATGGCTATCCAGACGAGCCGGCACAAGCCCTACGAGATCGTGTGCGACAACCAGGGCGGGCACAAGAAGAACACGGCGCTGGGGCTTTTCTCGAAGATCAGCCGCATCCACCGCCCGACAGCCCCGTATAACGGCGAGTCCAAGACGATCGAGAACATTTTCTACCGCTTCCAGAGCCAGGTGTTGAAGAAACTTTTCGGTTTCACCGGGCAGAATATTACGGCAAAGAGAGATACAAGCCGTCCGAATTTGGAGTTCATCAACGCGAACATCGACTCCCTTCCCACATTGGAGGAACTGAAGCAGCAGTATGCCGCCGCCCGTGAGCAGTGGAACTCGATGAAACACCCGGCCACCGGCATCCCCCGTATCGAGATGTACAATACCAGCGTGAACGAGGCCACCGATCCGGTCAGCGTTCCCGATATGGTGGAGATGTTCTGGTACACGACCGATAAACCGTCGCTGTTCACCGCCAGCGGTATCGAGATCACGGTACAGGGAAAGAAATACCCTTACGAGGTTTTCTCCGCTCCCGGTGAGCCTGACCTGGAATGGCGCCGGCGTAATACCTACAGGAAGTTCTATGTCCAGTACGATCCCTATGACATGAGCAGCGTGCGGTTGCTTTACAAGGACAAGGGCGGTGCGATGCGTTTCGAGTGTGTGGCCTCGTTCCCGCTGATGATCCACCGTGCCCAGCAGGAGCAGACGGAAGCCGAAAAACGTTTCATCCGCGCCCAGCAGGAGGCCGTCGTCAATGAGCGTATAAACCGTCAGGTCGTCGCCAAAGATATCGAGTACGAGCATGGTGTCGCACCGGAACAGAACGGCCTGCGCACCCCTGACCTGAAAGGTCTCGGAAAGGAGGCGCAACGCCAGATTGACCGTCGCACGAGAAAATACGGCCAGCCGGCCCGTCCTTCCATCGGCCGTGACATGAAAGTCATCAGCAACGTGACATGGGACAGCTTCGAGAAGAAGGAAGTGAGCATCCGCAAAGTGGTCGGGAAATTATAAGGGACAGATTTATAACAAGATAAAAATTATTGATTATGGAAATTACAATGAAAGAGAAGAACGCCGTCAGCGAGCGCCTCCGCGCTTACGTGGCGAAGTACCCGAGCCAGACGAAGGCCGCGGGCAGCCTGAAGGGTGTCAGCGTGGGTACCGTGAGCAACATCCTGAACGGCCGTTACGAGAACATCAGCGACGAGATGTTCCGCAATGTCGCCTCGCAGGTGGGCGGCATGGACACCACGGGCTGGCAGATCGTGGAGACGGGTGCCTACCAGGAGATCACGGGCGTGCTTTCCGACGCGCAGCGCTGGCGTAACGTCACCTGGGTGACCGGCGAGGCCGGCTGCGGCAAGAGCACCACCGCCCGTGTTTACCTCCAGGAGCACAGGGAGGTTTTCTACATCCTCTGCTCGGAGGACATGAAGAAGGGCGACTTTGTCCGCGAGATTGCCCGTACGGTCGGAATCCGGACCGAAGGGTATAATATCCGTGAGGTGTGGGGGCTTATATTGGATGACATCATCCAGATGGACGCGCCCCTGCTGGTGTTCGACGAGGCGGACAAGCTGACCGAACCGGTGTTCCACTACTTCATCAGCCTGTACAACAAGCTGGAGGAGAAATGCGGTGTCGTGTTTTTGAGTACCGATTATATTGCCAAACGCATCAGCAACGGTCTGCGGTACCAGAAGCCCGGCTACAAGGAGTTCTACAGCCGTATCGGACGGAAATTTTATGAGCTGGAGCCTACGGACGTGAACGACGTGTTTGCGATCTGTTCCGCCAACGGTGTGACTGACAAGAAAGATATCGACAGCGTGATAAAGGAGGCCTCGACTTGTGACTTTGATTTGCGGCGTGTGAGGAAGTCCATTCACAAGGTGAAACGCATGGTGGGGGAATGACCCCCGTTCAAATACCGTTCAAACGTAATTTTAAGGATATGGAAAACAAATTTGAATACTTAAAGATCGACGGTCGCGAGCAGCTTCCCGCTCCCTGGAGCGATTATCCGGTCTTGACGGAGTACGAGACGGTGACCGTTTACCGGAATGGTCGCGATTACCTGGACGCCCTTGTGGGACAGCAGGACGGCTGGTGGGTTGCCGGCGTTCACATGGAGGTGGGCGGTTCCGGCGGCGGTTTCAACCCGGGACGTAAATGGGGACAGTTTGCCACCCGTGAGAATGCCCTTCTGTGGGCACTCGGCAGGATGCTCTGCCACGAGAAACTGCGGGGTGCCGCACGGCAGGCCATACTTGACCGAATTGACAATATCCAACAATTAACACTGTTCTGACTATGGAAGAAGAGAAAAAGGATAATAAAAAAGCGGGCATGAGACGTGCCTTGAATGTCAGGGACATCCTGAACAAGAAGTATGACGTATTTCCTTTTGAGGGGAAATGGAAGGACGCCTTCGACACTCCGGAAGTCCGGGGCTGCTGGTTCGTGTGGGGCAACAGCGGTAACGGCAAGACCTCTTTTGTGATGCAGCTCTGCAAGGAACTTTGCAAGTATGACCGCGTGGCGTTCAACTCCCTAGAGGAAGGAACTTCCCTGACAGTCCAGAATAACCTGCGGCGCTTTGGTATGGCCGAGGTAAGCCGCCATTTGGCGTTTATCAAGGAGGACATCCACACCTTGAAGATCAGGCTCCGGCGTCATAAAAGTTTCAACATCGTGATCATTGACAGCTTCCAATACACACAGATGACGTATCGTGACTATATCCAGCTGAAGGAGGAGTTTCCGGACAAGCTGTTTGTTTTCATCAGCCATGCCCGCGGCAAGAATCCTAAAGGTGACGCGGCCACGAGCGTGATGTATGATGCCGACCTGAAGATATGGGTGGAGGGCTACGTCGCCTTCAGTAAGGGACGTTATCAGGGGGCCACTGGTGAATACACAATCTGGGAGAAGGGTGCCTATGACTATTGGAATGTGGCGGGACCGAAACAGAAAGGAGGCCAGGTATGAGCAGGATAAAGAAACAGCTGGAGATTTGTCCTCCCGCCTATATGTGTAAGGGGCCTAACCGTGAGAACTTCGTCAGTACCGGCCACAAGTGCGGTTACTGCAAGGGCAACGGCTGGTTCTGGGGAACGGAAGAGGGCAGCCGCGAGGACGTGCAGGTGCCCTGCCCGGTCTGTGAAGGCAGCGGTGAACTGGATGCGATCATAACAGTGGATTGGAAACCAACAAATAAATAATCATCATGGGAAAGAAGAAAGTAATAGAAAATTGTGTAGGTACCGTTACCGTTTCCACCAGAATCCAGAACGGCGCCATAACGACCACCTACCAGTTCAAGGCTGGTTTTGCCGCCCATAACTGGACCGCTAAAAGAGCTAAGGACGTTGTCCGGCAAATGAAGTCCGGTGTGAAAAATATGATTTTCGCGGATAAAGAACATTTTGGTATCACTGATACGTCCAAAGTGACATTTTACGGTGGTATCAAAGTTCTTGAGTGCGACTATATTCTTGAGAAATAACATATAATTATTAATGATTAAAATTTTACTAAAATGATTACAGAGAAACAGAAAGCGGCAGTAATGGAACTCTGCCGGTACGTGGAGAACTTTTGTAAGGAGAACGACCTTAGCGCCTTTATGAGCGTTGCGGCCAGTGAGGACCATCCGGATGGTCTTGAACAGATGACCGGCTCGATCATCACCGGCAAGGGTGAGCATGTTGTCGGCGCCATTTCGGGGACTGTCAAGGCCAACAGCCGTGTTTATATGCTGCTTTCCGTGGCACTCATGCAGGCCTACACCAGAAAGACGGATATCAATGTTGTCCCATCTTGTGGGGATTTGAACGTGAACTGATGAAAGATAACCATAAAATCAATGGCGGAATGAAAAGGAAAACAGGAAAAAGACAGAGGCGTTCGGATAGGGTATCCGGGGCTTTTACCGGTCAGGGCCTTTACGGCCAAGGTGTTTACATGAAGGGCGAATTCATCACGGGCAAGTACGGGCATGAACACGAGTGAGAATTTGCACCAGCTCGGCCTTCCGATAGAGAGGTTGAGCAGCGTCCTTCTGAACTGGACGTGTTTTGAGCCGCGTCGTCAGATGCTGATCAGTGCCTCCACGAAGACGGAGGGCTGGGCGATTGTCGAGACGCGGGATTCGCAGCTGGCCGCCGCCATCCTGAAGGATGTCCCGGAGGCCCGTTTGAGGGAACTTGAGAAACCTGTAGTTACAATAGCGTTATGAGCAACATATTCAAGAAATTCGAGGGCCTGAAGGTCCGTGTGCAGATCGTGAACGGTTTCGGCCTTCCCGTCGATCACCACGGCTATGTGGAAACGGATGAGAACTGGGCCTACCTTTACGAGAAAGGGCAGAAGGGAAACAGATACATTATGGCGATCAACACCCGCAAGGACAGCGTGGTGTCGGTTGAAGTGATTAACCAGTAAAATAAGTACATATATGATACAAATAATATTCAGGGTACAGACCGATACCGGTAAATATGTTACCAGTTCGACAATAGAATACCGTTTGTTCGGTATCCTATTGTGCAAAAAGACCTTTTACTACCCGCCAGAGAATTTCGGAGGGGAGTACTTTAGGAGTTGATTTTCTTTTCTCTCATGATTTTTTGGATTATGTCCACTTCTTTTTTGAAGTCATCAAGCAGAATAATGTCAGATCGTGAGATGTTTCTTCCGTTGACTTTGTCCTGAATTTGGACTAACTTTTTGTAGAGGACGTACTGCTGGATCATGAGACGTTCGAAGTCGTATTCACTAATCATACAGAATTGTTTTTTTTAGAGTTAACATTTTTTGATTTTTGCAGCTACAAAAGTAGCAACCTGTCCCGGTTCGTGATGAATAGGGGCAGTCTTTTAAAATAATTTAAAACAGTAAGTACCATGCAGATAGACATCAACACCCGTAAACGGCTAAACAAGCCCGAGAATTACTCGGCGTTTTACAGCCTTTTGAACCGCCTTCCGACATCGGACCGTGACGCACTGAAGGAAAGCATCGTTTCCCAGTACACGGACGGCCGCACCACGAGCCTGCGCGAGATGACGCTGAAGGAGTACAGTGCCGCCGTGGCCGCCATGCAGAAGCTGGTACCGCCCACTTATCAGGAACAGCTCCGGAAGATTCTCCGCCAGAAACGTTCGGCGGTGCTTCACCAGATGCAGCTGCTGGGCATCGATACGGCTGACTGGAACCGGGTGAACGCCTTCTGCCGGGACAGCCGTATCGCCGGCAAGGAGTTCCGTGAACTTGACTGTGAGGCGTTGGACACGTTGCAGGTGAAGCTGCGTGCCATCCGCCGTAAACGTGAGAATAAACAACAATAGCAACCATTTAATTTTTCAGCTATGGATTTGAAAGAACAATTAAAGAGTCTGTCCGCCCAGGACAGGAAGGAGCTTTTGAAACAGCTCCAGCAGGAAGAGAAGGAAAGCAAGCGTAACCGGCGCGATGCCTACGAGGGCCTCCGTGCGCAGTTCATGCTTGAAGTGAAGAACAGGCTGCTCCCAGTGGTGGATGACGTGAAGGCGTTCCGCGACTGGGTGGAGAAAGAGGCCGCCGCCTTCCGTGCGGTGATGCGTGAATACGGCCAGCTGCGTAAGGACGAGCAGGCGAGCTTTACCATCGTGGACGGTGACATGAAGCTGGAGGTGAGGAGCAACAAGGTGAAGAGTTTCGACGAGCGTGCCGACCTTGCCGCCGAGCGCCTGGTGGATTACCTGAAGCGCTACGCCATGGGGCGCGAGCTGGGTACCGACGACCCGATGTACCAGCTCGGCATGACCATGATCGAGCGCAACCGCCAGGGCGATCTGGACTACAAGTCCGTGAGTAAGCTGTACGAGCTCGAGGACCGTTTCGACAGCGAGTACATGGAGATCATGGACCTCTTCCGTGAGAGCAACGTGGTGTACAAGACCGCGGTGAACTACTATTTCCACAAACGTGACGAAAACGGTGTCTGGCACCGTATCGAACCCTCATTCTGCCGGTTGTAGTTATGGAAAAGACGAAGAACATCGCGCCGCACGTCATGGCCTGCAAGAACTGCGAGGGCAAGGGACGTGTTTTCTACACCGACCAGGGAGGTGCCCCGGCATCCGCCAGATGTCCCCTCTGCAAGGGGAGCGGACGGGTGAAGGTGCAGAGCAAGGTGATCACCCGTATCGAGCCCTTTGTGCCGGGCGAGGACGACACCGAACTGATGACCATGTGAATTCCGTTCACACTTTAAACAGAAAAACGCCGCATCCCTGTACGATGCGGCGTTTTTTTATCAACATCCCCGGTTAAATGCCTAATTTTGCATCATATACCCTGCACTTATGGCCAAAGGACGAGACAAGAACCTGATAGAACTCCGTGATGAAGCCCTGTGCCGCCGTTACTATTACTGGACGGAGGTGCAGCGCCTGCGCTTTGATGACGCCCTGAAGGTGTTGTCCCGGCAGGAGTTTTTCATTTCGGAGGAACGTATCATGTCGATCATCCGTCGCAAGTGCCGGGAGCTGAAGGACCTGGAGGTGAAGCCCGTCCCGAAAGTGAGGAAGCCCCGTCTGACGGCCGTCCAGCTCTCTCTCTTTACGGGAGAATGAACCCTGCAGCCTCTTCCTGCATGGCCGACTCGTCGTGCAGCGTGAAGGCATACACGGTCTCGTACACCTTGATGTTTCCGGGCAGCGAATAGTCCCGGCTCTTTACCCTGACCAGCGGGCTGGCCTCTTCCGTGCACCGGAACTCCTGCAGGGCCTTGTACAGCTCCTTCGCCTTGAGCTGGCGTTCCCTTACCTTGTCGTAGGTACCTGAGGAGTAGTGCGTGTCATCGTAGCAGTCGATGGCCAGCCTTACGGTGACGGACGACACGCTTTTCTGTACCCCGTACCCGATATCGTTCCAGTCCGATTCGGTGTTCCCTATGAGCACGCAGGGGAAGGTTACTGGATAATGGTCCTTCTCCGCCCCGGCTTCGAGCTGTCCGTAGTCCTCGTCGATGTATGACAGCTCCGGCATCATTTCGGCGATGCGTTCCATGATCGCGATGAATATTTCTTCCATGTCTTTATAAGTTTAAAATGTTCCTGATTTCTTTTTCCGCCTTTTCCGTGATCCTTTCGGACAGTTCGCTGCTTTCCCCGAGGAACTGCCGCTGGGGTATCCGGATCCGGAGCTTCTTCTTTTTGGTGAGCGCCAGTCTTTTCCATCTTAATGCCTCCGGGTTCTCCTGCGGTTCATCGTTTGCGGCAGAGCCCTTCTTTTTGCCCTTTCTTTTGCCCGTGGCGGCTTTTTTAGCCTTGCCTGAAGCCTGGTAATACTTCGCCCATGCAAAACGCCGCATTTGTGGCGTGACGGTCGGATGCACTTCCCCTCCCCAGTTGTGGACGGGCGCGTATATGAGGTCATTGGCCACTTTTACCCGGTAGTCCGCCGGCACGTACTTGACGGATCTGAAGAGATGGTTCCTTCCGGAGAGCAGCGTCCCGTAGTTCCCGGCCGCGTCCGTCCTTCCGGATGACAGCCTTTTCGCCTTCGGCCATGGGTGCAGTCCCCCGTTCACGAAACCCTCCCGGCGGAAGTTGTCCTGGAAATGGTCTTTTGCCATTCGTCCGGCGATGACCGGCATCCTGCGTCTCATCAGGTCGTCCATCTCCTTGCGTTTGGTTTTTAGCAGCTTTGAATATTCTTTTATGTCCATGAATGACTGAATTAAAAAATAATTTTATACTTTTGCAGGCGAGGCATATTTTACGTGCCTGCCATGTATTATGAATGTACCCGAAGAAGTAAAGCACGAGGCCCGTTGGCTCATAGAGCAGTACGGTGATTCCTTCGATTACCTTGGTAATTACGAAGGGGCCGACTATTTTGTGTTCCAGTTTCCGGAAGACTCGACAACCGGCTTCCCGTTCGTTTTTCAGTATGGCAGGGGTCCTGTCATGACTATTACCGGTTTTGAGGCCCTTGACCTCATCAATCTACTTGTCGAAGATGTCGAGGAAGTCGATGTTGAATAGCTTGTTATCTATTCTCATTATCCCCCTGCAGTTATGTGAGCTTGCCGCGCCGCTTTCACACAGGTATTTTACATCTTTCCATTCTCTTCCGGATCCTTTTGAGTTGTCATGCTGCGGCTCTATATACCTCAGCTCCCCATTTGCGAACCGTTGCAGTATGGTGGCATGCCCTGAACCCCGTTTCCATCCTATACTCAGTTCATATACGCCTTCTTCCCTGCATACCTCGTTAAAGAACTGCCAGTAGCGTTTGGGCGTCATTTTTTGGTACCCTTTTGCTATGAGCCAGCTGTTGATGCTGGTATGTTGTGCCGGTGTCCCGTCTATATTCTTCCATACCTCGAAGGCCCTTCCGTTGGCCAGGTATGCGAGTTTCGAGCCGTCCGTCTTTCCTTTGGCGGTGACATCGAAGCCCCTCAGGCGTAAGGCATAGGCCGGAGCGCATGTCTGGCAGTTCACACTGTACCGTTCATCATAGTCGGGATTCAGCCCGAGCCTTTCTCCTGTTATCCTGTCCATGTATCTGCCATTGGGATCCGGAATATACATTTCCGTATATTTCGGGTTTGCATTTTGTTTGTCGGCTTTGTCCACGGTCATGGGCTTTCCTTTGGTGATGCCCAGCGCCTTTTCCATTTTAAGGTTGTTCAGCGCGATGGCCTCCTTCTCCTCCGGTGTGAGGTTGTCCGGCATTTCGGCTATCATCCCGTTGATGCGCCTTGTCAGTGCGTCCACCGCTTTCTTCGCTCCCTTGTGCGCTTCCTTTTGATAAGGATGGCTGTTGGAAAATAGTCTGGCGTCCCTTCCGGGGTTGTTCTCCAGTCCGGGCTGGGGCTTGTTGTCCGGTCCGCTTCCCGGTACCGGCGTTGGCTCCTCGTCGGTTGATGAAAGCCCGCACTTGCAGTTCCATCTGTCCCCGGGCCTGTGCTCGTTCCAGAACTGATCATCGACGGGACGTATGGTTCCCCAGAATACGCGGTGGTCCGCTCCCGGGTGCACGGATGTGGAGGGCATCCATTTGAGGTTGGGCAGGATATCCTTCTCCCTCTCGAACTGCCTCCAGTCGGCCGCCTGGTGCGCCCGTATGACGGCCGTGTCGTATTCGGTACGCAGCCAGTCTACCATCTGGTGGTCCGCTATGGGCATGACGAGTTTCAGCCACTGTTCAAACGGCCTTAAATTGCCGTTTTCGTCCAGCAGTAGCGCCGCCATGTCGTTCTGTGCCCGGTGTACCTTGAACGCGGCGAACACGGCGTTGTTCGTCCGTATTTCGCGGTAGAAGTCATAATCCGGATCATCGGGCTTGCGTGCCCCGAACCCCCTGTCGGTGGCCTTGTTCATCGTCTTCCACGCGGCCTCGAACAGGTTCTCCTCGATGTCGGTCATGGGATGGAATTCCTTGCTGTAGATGTTCTTCAGGGCCTTCTTCAGGAATTCGTCGTCAAAGGTGAACGTGCTTTCCACCTGCCTGTCCTCCATCCGGTAGAGGCCGTTCATCACCACTCTAAAGCCGCCCCGTCTTCCCCCGGGGCTTCCGCGAAAAAACGTTTCAGCCGGTTGTACACGTTTTTAAGGGCGTTTTTCTTCTCTTTGGGAGTCTTTTTGCCAGTCTCCGGTATTTCCTCCTCTTCCTCCCGCTTCCTGTCGGTTGCCGCCTCGATTTCCGCCGCTTTCTCCTCCTGGCGTTTCTTCAGTTCGTCGTAGTTTGCCGGCTTCTCGATCCCGAATTCCTCGTACAGATAATCGTCTCCCACCGGCAGGCTGAAGTTCGTCCGCAGCTGGGTGAGGATGTTCATCTTCTTCTCCGGTTCGATGGCCTTCTTTTCCGGGTAGCAGAACTCGCCGCCGTTGGTATCTATCCCGAGCATGGCGAATATGTCTGTCATGTTGTAGTTGAGCACGTCCAGGATGTCCTGCCTGTCTGCTGCCGTGACCTTCTCCTCGACGTCCTTGTGTACGGTCCCGAGCGCCTGTGTGCCCTTGTCGGATGCCTCGGTGGTGAGGGTGTTCCCGAGGAAGAGCTTCGATATCTCGTTGTTGCATCGTTCGCATAGCTTGTCGTATAGGTCGGCACTTCCTGTCTTGTTCGCCGCCTCCCTGAGTTCCATCACCGTCTCCTGGGCGTGCACGAACACCGCCATGCTTCCGGTGCTTTCCGCATCCGCCAGCGCCCTCTGCCTTGCCTCGTCGTCATCGGTGGGGTATGTGTATTCCCTGATGGGCGCGCCGAACACTTCGGCGAACTGCGCCCAGTCGGCCACGTCGTTGCGCTTGTAAATCACCCATACGGCCGCCTTCGCGAGCATCCCGGGGTCTTCCGGGTCCCCGATGAACAGCAGGTCGGGGTACTCGTCCCAGGATGTCCCGGCGGTGTCCGTCTGGTGTCGGAGTATGAGCCTGCGTACGGGATCGATGTGCTTTCGCGGTATGCGGTCGTAGTTCACCCATTCGCCCTCGCGGTAGAACTGCACGAGCGTGAATCCCCAGAACTTCGCTTCCAGGATATCCCCGATGAGCCGGCGGAACCATGGCGATCGTATCTGTCTGTTTATCTTCTCGTCGGGCTTCCCGTTCCGTCTGAACTCGATGGCTGCGGCGAGCACTGCGTTTTTCCGTTTTTCGATGACGCTTGTCAGGTGGGTGTCCATGAGAATGTCGTCATACAGGTCGTACAGTCTGAACCTTCTGGAATAGTCCACGTTCTCGAAGGAGCGTATGGCCAGCATATAGTCCGCTATGTCTATGCCGAAGCGCCTGGGCTGTGTCAGTATGATGGTTGCGGGTCCTTTCTGCCCGGGCCTCGGCAGGTTTCCGCTTTTGGTTATCTTTCCGGCCCCTTTCTTTCTTCTGCTCATGTTACCAGTGGTTTATACGTTTGCGGTTGCTTTTGATAAGGAAATTGGATTTTGCCGCCCTTGTCTCTTCGGGAAGCAGTGGCAGGCCGTCCACGGATATCTCCTCGGCCGCCACGGCTTTCAGCCATTCGACGGCCCTCTCGTAGCGTTCCTTGCGGATTCCTTTTATGCTCTGCGGGTTGTGTATGCTGATGACATGGTAGATGGCGATGTCTATGGCCATCATCAGCACCAGCTGGTTCCTGTCCTCCCCGGAGGCCGTGAATATCCTGTCGCAGTCGTACCTTTTGGAAAGGTAGCAGCGCATCTCGGCGATTGCGCGGTCCTCGCATATCTCCACGACGGCGTCGTCCTCCCTTGTCACGGCATCCAGTATCTCGCGGTGGATGCTCGCGTCGTAGTCTGTAAGTTCGATGAATTTGCTCATGTTAATAAAGTATTAAAGTTTACAGTCTGTACTTGTTGTGCGTCCGCATCTTCCTTGTGGAGATGACGGCCGGCTTTTCCGCCTGGTGCGCCTTGCGGTCTATGATGCGGTTTCCTCCCTCCACGCAGTCGGGCCCGTCCGCCGGATAGGTCAGCATGAGGTTGAAGAGGCTGAACTGGTCGGTGAGCAGTTTCATGTGCGGGTTGTCCTTTTCCGCCTCGTTGAAAATGAGGTTCCCTTCGCTGTTGAGGGGTTCCAGGTTCGTCTCGATACGTGTTGCCTTGTCCGTCTTCTTCTCCTCGTCCCCCTGGATGTACAGTGATATCTTCCTTTGCCGGCGTATGCGCCTGATGATGGGCTGGAACACCTGCTGGAAAAAAGGGTCCTGCAGCTTGTTGTTCTCCATGTAGCAGTACACGTTCGTTTTTCCGTTCACGAACTCCAGCAGTCTGATGTACCATTCGATGAACGTGGCGTTCGTCTCCCTTCCGAGGAACCCCTTGATGACGTAGAGCTTCCCTGCCAGTTTGCCGAGCAGGAACACCGCTTTCGTGGAGCTCTTCCTTGTCTTGTTCTCCCCGGGTGCGGGGTCACCGTAGATGACCAGGAACTTGAATTTCGAGAGCGCCGGCACTTTCCCGTAGATGATGTCCTTGAATATCTCGCCCTCGGCCACGGGGTTGTTGAAGAATTCCTTCTGGCGTGCCGCCGCGCTGACCAGCGAGAGGAAGAGGTCTATATCCTCCTCCGAGTTTTTCTCGGGCCATACGGAGAGCCCGTTCCTGTCACGTATGTTGATGATGTCCACGTGCCCGATTCCCTTTCCCTTCAATTCAGTTGCCTTTTCAATGGCCCTTTTGATGCAGCAGTCGGCTGCGATGATGTTCCCGTTGAAGAGTATGCGGTAGTTTCCCGATACGGACATGGTCGGTATCAGTGCTTCCTCCAGCCATTTCCATTTGGTCTTGATGCGTTCCGGGTTCCGGCACTCCTCGTCTGTGTCGATATCGTCCACCAGGATGAAGTCCGGCCGGAAGTTCTTGTTACGGGTACCGCGTGGTGACTGCCCGGCTCCGATTGCGCGGAAGGAACATCCCGCCATGATGGTGAATTCCCCCGTTTCCCAATACCCTGGTTTCTTCTGCGTCCCGTAGTCCTGTATGATCCGCTGGTTCTCCTCGAAGTTGGCCATGAAGGGCAGCAGTAGCCTTTGGGCGTTGTCCTGCGAGTTGGAGATCAGCAGCACGTTGCGTATCTTTTTTGTCAGCGCCAGTTTGGAGATCTCCATCATGGAGCGTGCGGATTTCGCCAGCTCCCGCGACCAGGCGCGCACCTCGTACCAGCGTTTGTTCCTCATCAGCCGTCCGGTGGCTTTCCTGTGGAAGGCGGCGGGCTCGCAGGTGCAATACATGGCGAAGTAGTATTTGAACCACTCCTCGTCGTCCTTCTCCAGACTTTCCCTTCGTGCACGTATTTCCGCGTCCGTGTCCGATGGGTTGATGTCCGAGCTCTCGTGTATGGATGCCACCAGCCCGTCCCATTCGGCCAGTGCGGTCCTGTCCTGCGGTGTGAGTCTTTTCTTTGCCATGGTCATGAAACTTTTGATTTGACGAACGCGTCAAGCAGGGGCGTCACCTCCTTCGCCTGCATGGGGTCGGACGCGCGCAGCCATTTGAGCAGGTCTGAGAACACGGATATGATGTCCGAGAGCCCGACTTCGGTCTCCATCTTCTTGATGGCGTTGGACAGTTTGGATATGGTGTCCGCTTCCGCGGCGTTCGGGAAACGTTCCCCCTCCGGCTTTGCCATGATGGCGTTGTTGAGTTCGGTCAGCTGGCGGTACAGGTTTTTCAGCTGTTCCTCGCGTGTGATGGTGATGGATGTCTTGAGCATCTCCCATCCGTTTTTGCCTATCCAGTTGTTCACCGTGATGCGTGACACTCCCACGCGTTCGGCTATTTCCTGCTGTGTGAGGTTCTCCTTCAGGTAGAGCGTCTTCGCCCATTCCCTTTTCTGTTGCATGCTTAGTTCGGTCATATTGCCTCCTTTTTTAGGTGCAAAATTGATAAGGAAAAGGGGCGGAAAAAAACGCGTGCCGCATGATGACACTTTAAAACGTCATGACAGCGTTTTAAAGTCCGCATGATGAATACGCGGTTTGAAAAACGGCTTTAATCCCCCTAATTTCGCACCGTGAACTTTGCGGGGACACCCGCTTAAAACGACAGGAAAGCATGAGAAAGTTTTTCAACATCATACCCGGTAAGGACGCCTGCTGCATCCTGCTTTACGGTGACATCGGTGATTATGACGATGTGCGCAGCGGTGATATCGCCCGCGAGCTCCTGGAGGCCGAAGCCCAGTCCGGCAGGATTGACGTGCGTATCAACAGCAACGGCGGCGAGATATATGCCGGTATCGCCATTTTCAACGCGCTGCGTAACAGCAAGGCGGATATCACCATCTACGTGGACGGCATCGCCGCCAGCATGGCCTGCGTCATCGCCCTTTGCGGGAAGCCGGTGCAGATGAGCCGTTATGCCCGTCTGATGCTCCACAGCGTGCAGGGAAGCTGTTACGGCAACAAGGACGAGATGCTGGGCTGCATCCGTGAGATCGAGTCTCTGGAGGACACGCTTTGCGAGATGTATGCCGCACGTATGGGCCGTGACAAGGATGAGATCCGTTCGCTGTATTTCGACGGCAAGGACCATTGGCTCCGTGCCGACGAGGCGCTGGCTCTGGGACTTATCGACGGTATCTATGATGCCGATCCCGTTCCCGAGGACAGTACCCCCGACGAGGTATTCCAAATATTCAATAACCGGCTGCACAAGCCACAAAACGAGAACAACATGAATTTAGACGAACTGAAGAAACGTCCGCGGTTCAAGAACTGCGTGACGGACGACGATTTCCTCCGCGAGGTCGGTCTTCTGGAAACGGAGGCCGGCAAGGTTCCGGGCCTTGACGCCGAGGTCACCCGTCTGAAGGGTGAGCTGAAAGTTTTCCGTGACAAGGCGGATGCCGATGACGCCGCCGCGCGTAAGAAACTGCTTGATGACGCGGAGAATGACGGGCGTATTGACGCCACTACCCGCCCCATCTATGAGAACCTTCTGTCCAAGGACCGCGAGAACGGGGAAAAGGCGCTGGAGAAACTCTCCCCCAAGCGCAAGGTCATGACCGACCTTCATCTGAATCCGGACAAGGAAAGTCCCTGGAACAAGCGCATGGGGGAGATCAAGGACAAGTTGAACCGTAAATAAAGACATTTGCCATGGCAATAGTAGTAAGAAACACCAATTACAACGGCGAGGTCCTGGAAAAGATCCTGGTCCTGGCCTGCACCGGGAACGACCTTGTGGAGAAAGGCCTGATCATGGTGATCCCCGGCGTCGAGAAGAAAATCAGCCTGCCGCGTATCAAGACCGGCAAGATGCTCCAGAAACGCAAGGAGAATCCGGGTCTGGAGGATTCGAAGGGTAACTTCAATTACTCGGAGAAGTCCCTGGATCCGGAGGACTTCATGGCGTTCACCACCTTCAACCCCCGCGCCTTCGAGCACATCTGGCGCAAGTGGCAGCCGAAGGGCAACCTCGTGTTCGCCGAGCTTCCTCCCGAGGCGCAGAACACGCTGCTTGACGAGCTTAGCAAGAGCGTGAAGTTCGAGCTGGGCTGGCATTACATCAACGGCGAGTTCGGGAGTGACGACGACCACCTTTTCAACGGCATCCTGACCCAGGCGGCCAAGGATACGGACGTGATCGTGGTTCCGGCGCCTTCCGACACTTCCATGATCGGCAAGCTGAAGGCTGTCCGCAAGGCCATCCCGAAAGCCCTGCGTGAGAACCCGAACCTGCGTATCCTGATGAGCATCGACGACTTCGACAAGTACGACGACGAGCTGACCGAACGCGAGTACAAGAACACGAGCGAGACGGACATCAACAAGAAGCGCTACAAGGGCATCACCATCGAGACGCTGAACTCCTGGCCTGACGACCTTATCGTGGCCACGCTCTGCTCGATGTCTGCCGACGGCAACCTTTTCGCCGGCGTGAACCTCCAGGACGACGAGGAGGTGATCCAGATCGACAAGTGGATGAATTCCAGCGAGCTGTACTTCTTCAAGCTGCTGATGAAGGCCGACACGGAAATTGCCTTCGGCGAGGAGTTCGTGGTGCTCGACACCCGCGAGACTCCGGTGTTCAAGGCGGTGGAACGCAGCATTTCTGCCGATCCGGTCAGTCTTTCCTTCAAGGCCGCCGGTGAGAGCAAGGAGGTGACGGTTACCGCCTCCGGTGATTACAGCGTGGTTTCCGTCCCAGCCGGCTTCTCGGTGGTCGGAATCGGTAATGACACCCTGACGGTCACCGCCGATGTGAACAGCAGCGGTAAGGCGGTATCCGGCACGCTTGTACTGGGCCTGGACGCCGATCCTGAAAAGACGGTGGATATAGCGTTGTCCCAGGCGGCCGTTGACGAGGAGGAAGGCGGTGAGTGATGGGAAAGCTGAAGTATCTTGTCATCCACTGCACGGCCACTCCTGAAGGGCGTGAGGTGAGCGGCGCGGATATCCGCGCCTGGCACACGAACCCGGTGTCAAAGGGCGGCCGCGGCTGGAAACAGGTGGGCTATACCGACCTGTTCCACCTGAACGGCGGCGTGGAGCGCCTGGCGGACAACAACGAGGACGCGAACGTGGACCCCTGGGAGATCACCAACGGCGTGGCCGGCTACAACTCCGTGAGCCGCCATATCGTGTATGCCGGCGGGTGCGAGGCGCACTCCCAGGTTCCGAAGGACACCCGTACGGCCTGCCAGAGGCGGGCGATGGAGAAGTACGTGAAGGACTTCCACCGCCGTTTCCCGGACGTGCGTATCGTGGGGCATAACGAGCTGGCGGCCAAAGCCTGCCCCAGCTTCGATGTACAGGAGTGGCTTCAATCAATAGGTATCAGACAATCATAAGGGAGGCGTTATGGAAACGAGCGTTGTATTGAACTGGATATTCGGTGGCGGTCTTGTCGCCGCCCTGACGGCCCTTTTGACCCTGGGCCCCACGTTGCGGAAAGCGCGTGCGGAAGCGGAGAAGGCGAAGGCCGATGCCGAGACTGTGCATATAGACAACGCCGAGCATGCCACGCGCATCCTGATCGAGAACATTGTAGAACCCTTAAAAGACGAACTGAATGCGACACGCAAGGATCTGCAGGCCACCAAGCGCGAGATGGCGCGTCTTCGGAAGGCCATTGACACGGCTAACAGTTGCCGTCATCATGATGACTGTCCTGTTCTTTACGGGCTGCGCGAGCTCCCGAAGACAGAGCCGGACCCGGATTCAGGAGAGTACCTCGGCAAGCGCGGACAGCGCAAGATCCGTGCGTCGGGGTCTGGTGATGGCGGGCCTCCCGGCGTCGGCCCTGACGCTGAAGATTCCGGCAGCTGACCTGCTGGCTCTTCCTGCCGGTGCCTCCTATCATGGAAAGAACGGGCAGGCGGGCGTGGACGTGACGTCCAGGGGCGACACGCTGGTGGTGACCTCCACCTGTGACAGCCTCCAGCGTCTGGTTCTTTGGTACGAGGAGGAGCTGACCCGTATCCGGGGCGACACCGTGAGTGCCATGGCAGCCGCTGAAACGGAGTTCAAACGGCGTTTTAACCCCGTTAAAATCGCCCTGATTGCCTTTATCGCCGGTATGGCATCCGGCATAGTATCAACCTTTTTAATCAAGAGACGAAATGGAAAAGAATAAGAATTTTATCTACGGCATCGCCGTCGTGACGTTCGGCGCCGCGACCATCGGCTGGATCGAGAAGGGCAGCTGGGACTGGGGCGGGACGAAGCCCGAGAGCGTGGATGTCGAGGCCGAACAGGTTCCCGACGCCCCCGTGCTGACGCTTCTGCAGAAGAACGGGCAGGTATCGCCCACGTTCAACCTTATCCAGCTTGACTACAAGAACATCAAGGCCGTTCTTGGCGGCACGCTGGTGGGTCCGGATGACGCTCCCACGGGCTGGAAGGCCCCGACCGAGCTGGTGCAGCTTTCCGGCGAGTGGGCCATCAAGTTCGTGAGCGGCCAGACGATGACGATCCCGAACGGTACGATCCTTGCGAACCTTGGCGGGAAGCTGACGCTTACGGAGGTTTCCAAGATCGAATGCCAGCTGAAGGTGAACAAGCCCGAGGACGGCAGCGCCCCGTACGAGATCAACGACACAGCATCGGCATAGCGTATGGACGATCGTAAGGCAAGAATGGTGCAGAGGGAGGCGTCCGAGGCGTTGCTTGACCGGGGCGTCTCCCTTCCCTTGAGGGAGTTCCGGCTTCCTTTCATGAGGAGGGCGCTGCGTCTGCGTGTGACCATGCGTCGTCCCCGGCTGGAAGACCAGATCCGCATCTCCCGGCTGTACCTGTCGATGGATGTCTCCCCCGGTGAGATGGAGTCGTTCAGTGTCCGCGAGCGCATGGAGTTCATGGCCCGTCACGGTGTCACCCTCTCCCGCATGGTTGCCCTCACGCTCTGCCGCGGTGCCTTTTCCCGTCATCTGGAACGCCCCGTCGCATGGTTCCTCCGGGTATGGGTGGACCACCGTTTCCTCGTGGGTGCCCTGGAGGAGTTTATCAGCCTGATGGGCAGCGAGGCTTTTACGAGTGTTATCAGGTCGGTGGACCGGGCGAACCCGATGAGACCGAGACTGAGCCATGTAAGGAAGGGGAGTTAAGGACCGTTTTCGAAGGTTCCCATAGCCCCTTCGGTTTTATCTGGAGTGTCGCTTCCGCAACAGGCTGGACGGTGGAATATATCCTGAGGGGTGTAAACTACCAGACGCTGGTGATGATGCTCCATGACGCCCCCAAGTACGTGCGCCGGTCAGTAGCTGACTCCAAAGTTCCGCAAGGCGATGGCGGCGGGATCGATCCGGAATCCGCCGCCCGTGAAGCCGGTGACATAGTGAAATTTTACCAAAGCAATTTAGAACTGTAAACGATGAAGCCCGTAGAAATCGAATTCCTGATGAAGGACCACTTGAGCGGCGGCCTTGACAAGGCCGGCCTTGCCGTTGACATCCTTGCCTCGAAGGCCGGTAAGGCGGCCGAGGCCATCAACGCGCGTATCGAGGAGCAGAGGAAGGTCATCGAGGGGGTGAGCTCCGACCTGCACCGTATGGAAACGCAGCTTCAGAACATGAAGCCGGGGCCTGCACAGGCGGAGCTTGCCGCCGACGTGGCGGCCTGCCGCAAGGTGCTGGACGAGGAACGCGCGGCCCTTGAAGGGCTTGAGAGGGAACACCGCGAGGCGGAGAAGAGTGTCCGGAACCTCCGGGAGGAGTACAGTCGTATCTCCCTGGAGGAGGAACGCGCCGCGGCCGGTAGCAAGAGCCTGACCGACAGGATCCGGGAGCAGAAGGAAGTCATCGGACAGATCGAGAGCGACATCAAGTCGCTGGAGAAAGCCTACCAGGATGCCGCTCCGGGAAAGGCCAAGGTGGCCGCCCTGGATGAGCTGAACGCCGCGAAGAAGGCGCTCGAGGAGGAAAAGGGCGCCCTTGCCGGGCTCCAGGCTGAACAGGAGAAGACACGGGAGGGCGGCAAACGCCTTTCCATGCAGCTGCGCGAGCTCCAGGACAGCATGGCCCGCCTGCGCCTGGAAGGTAAACAGGACACTGAAGAATACCGGAAGATGGCGCAGCAGGCGGCGCTCCTTTCTGACACGCTTGCCGACCTGAACACCCAGACGAAAATCCTCTCTAACGATGACGTGAACCTCCAGGGGTTCATGTCGGGCGTGAGCGGCCTTGCCGGTCTGTTCACCACCGCCACGGGCGCACTGTCGCTCTTCACCTCGGAGAACGAGAACCTGGCGAAAATACAGACCCGCGTGCAGAGCGTGATGGCCATCACGATGGGTCTCCAGCAGGTGTTCAATACCCTGAACAAGGATTCCGCTTTCCGTCTGGTGACGGTCGTGAAGATGAAGAACCTGCTGACGGCCGCCAATACCCGGCTGGCTGTCGCCCTTGGTATCTCCACCGGTGCGGCGCAGGCCCTGATGGCCACGCTTACGCTGGGGCTTTCAGCCGTAATAACGGGAATTATTGTCCTTTGGGATAAATACAGTGATGCGCAGGAGAAAGCGGCGGAAAAAGCGAAAGAACGGGTAAAAATCGAGTCCGACGGCCGTGCACAGATGATCAAGACCCGTTTCGAGATTGAGAGCACGCTGGCAAGCCTGAAGGAGTTCACCGGCACGAGGGAGGAGGAGAAGGCGAAGGTCAAGGAACTTAACAGCAAGTACGGCGAGACTTTCGGCTATTATGACACATTGGCCCAGTGGTATGACATCCTGATCAGCAAGAGCGACGCCTATATCCGGATGCTTTTCCTCCAGGCCAAGGCCCAGAGCATGGTGAACAAGGCGGTCGAGCTTGACGCCAAGGTGGCTGAAGCGCAGGCCAAGCCGGAAAGCGACTATGACACCTGGTGGGGTTACGGCGGCAAGGTTGACCGTTTCTTCTCCTCCAACGCTTCCTACAAGGGGAACAACAACGGGCGCTGGCTGAAACAGGAAGAGGTGGATCGTCTGACAAAGGAGCGTGACGAATGGCTGGAGAAGGCGCAGGCTGAAATGCAGAAATCCGTCGAGCTCGCCAAGAGTTCCGGGCTTGGCGGTCATACGAAGCCCGACCCGAATGCCGCGGGGAAGGAGCGACAGTCGGAAGAGCAGCGCGCCTCGGAACTTCTGAAGCTCCAGATGAAGAACCGGCAGTCGGAGATCGACCTTCTGAAGGAGAGCGGCGAGAAACGCCGCCGCCAGATCCGTCTGAACTACGACAAGGAGATCGCCGAGCTTGCCGCCCAGGAGAAGAAGTGGCGGGACGCGCAGAAGGGCAAACTGACCGATAAGCAGGAATCCACCCTGAAGGAGGCGCGGGAGAAGGCCGCGGCGGCACGTGACAGCGACCTGGCAAAGGTGACCAGGGAAGAGAATGAGGCCGCCCGCCAGTCGATGCTCGACTACCTGAAAGAGTACGGCACCTACCAGCAGAAAAAGCTGGCCATCGCCGAGGAATACGCGGAGAAAATCCGCAAGGCCCAGGAAGCGGGCAACTATGGCGAAGTATTACGCCTCGGCCGTCAGCAGAAGGAAGAGACGGCCGCCGCCGAGATTGCGAGCCTGAAGGCGGATATCGACTGGGACGGGCTTTTCGGCAACTTCGGCGGGCTGCTTGAGGAGCAGCTGCGTCCCACGCTGGAAAAGTTGAGGAAATATGCCGCCTCCGATGAGTATAAAAACGCATCCGCCGAGGACAAACAGGTGATCAGCGAACTGATCGCGAAGCTGGAGGACCGGAGCGCGGGCGGTATCAACCGGAACATGTTCAGGGATGTCTCCCGTGACCTTGCCGCCTACCAGACGACGCTGCGTGAGCTGACGGAGGCCAAGGAGAGGGAGAAGGCCGCCGCCGCCGCCCTGGCCGCCGCCCAGGACAAGCTGAAGAAAGCCGCGGAAAGCGGCGACCCCGCCGCCGTAAAGGAGGCGGAGGAAGTGGCCGCCACCACCCGGGAGGCTTTCGACGCCGCCTCGGCAAGTGTGGTCACCCTGACAGAGGCGAACGACAAGGCGGCACAGGACCTGCGCACGTCCAGCACGAACGCCGTACAGTCCCTTACCGGCCTTGCCGAAGGTCTCCAGAGCCTGAAATCCGGTTCCCTTGCCGGCGTGGCCCAGGGGCTGGGCAAACTGGGCGATGCGACGAAGAACATGGGCGGCGTGATGGGCAGCGTGGGCAGCATCCTTGCCGAAACGTTCAGTAGCGGCGGCATCATCGGGCAGATCATCGCGGCGGTGCTCTCCATCCTTGACGTGCTGAAGGAAGGTATCGGCACGCTGGTGAGCGGCATCCTCGACTCGGTGCTGGGCGCGGTGAACGGCATCCTGGAGAACATCCTTTCCGGGGAGCTCTTCACGCAGATCGGCGGCTCGCTTTTCTACGGGGTTCGGGACATCCTGGACACGGTGACCTTCGGGCTGTTCTCCTCGCACGGCAACGCCAGGGAGGTGAACGCGCTGGTGGACCGTCTGACGGAGAGCAACAAGTACCTGACGACCGCCATCGAGAAGCTGACGGACGAGATGGAGAACTCGGGCGGTGCGCAGTCCACGGAGTACTACCGGAGCGCGTACGAGAAGCAGCGGGAGAAGATCGAGAACGACCGCCGGATGCTGGAGGCGAAAATGGGGTACCACAGCTCGCACCACTCGAATGACTACTATATCGGTAAGGCGATGAGCGGCAGCGACTGGGACCGTATCTCCTCCTACCTGGGCAAGTCCGTACGCGACACGGGCGCGCTGTGGCGCCTCTCCCCGGAGGACCTTGCCAGACTGCAGGAGCTTCCGGACATCTGGGAGAAGATACACAGCGGGAAGTACGACCAGTCGGAGTGGCTGGACGAGTACGTCTCCGACGCGAACACGCTGCTGGAACTCCAGCAGCAGTGGCAGGAGGCGATCACGGACACGTCGTTCGAGGGCATCAAGAGCGGCATGAAGGAGCTGCTGAAGGACTTCGAGACGGGTTCGGAGGACGTGATCGCGAGTGTTGACGAGTTCCTTGAGAACGCCATCCTGAAGTCCGTCGTTGACGGCACCTATTCGGACGAGCTGAAGAAGTGGCAGGAGGTCTTCGCGGAGTTCATGAGCGACGGCATCCTCTCGGAAAGGGAGGCCGACGAGCTGCGCCGGAAGTACCAGGACATCTTCAGCGCCGCGCAGGCGGAGAAGGACGCCCTGTTCGACGCGGCCGGTATCACGGAGGAGGACAAGTCCACGACGCAGAGCGGCAAGTCCGGGAGTTTCTCGGCCATGTCGCAGGACCAGGGCACGAAGCTGGAGGGGCTGTTCACCTCGGGTCTGAACCACTGGGTGAGCATCGACGAGAAGACCGAGGACGTGGCGGGCCGCATGGCCAGCGCCGAGGGTCACCTGGCGAAGATCGCGGAGAACACCGGTAAAAGCGCGGGTTTCCTCGGCGAGATAAAGGAAGATATCAAACGGATCATACGTGACGGACTAAGAATGAAATCATCATGAGCATGGAAACGATCATGGGCGGGCTGTTCCTTGTGAACGGCACCGATATCTGGACGGAGTACGGCGTATTCCTGACAGAAGAGAAGCGCGGCGGGCGTGACAACCTGAAGGCCATCCTTGCCGCGAGCAGGACGAAAGCGCACACCGCCGTGGACATACGCGAGGAGAACGGGGAGAAATATTCCGACCAGCTGGTTGTGGCCAACGAGGCACGTGACATTACGCTGACCTTCGCGCTGTATGCCGCCACCAAGCAGGAGTGGCTGAAGAGATACATGTCCTTCATCTCCTTCCTGAAAACCGGCGACAAGGGGTGGCTCTCGCTGTATCTTCCGCAGCTGGACCTGACGCTGCGCGTACACTACCTGGAATGTTCCGGCTTCACGCCGCTGACCTACCTCTGGACGGAGGGCGTGCAGGCGGGCCGCTTCAAGGTGAAGTTCCGTGAACCCGAACCTATCATTTAAACAACGTTCAAACACCATCCGAACATGCTTTTAACGGTATATGACAGCAACAGGCAGGCGAAGGCGGTCCTTTCCCCGGACGACAGCTCGACGCAGGTGAAGGCGATCCAGTCGGACAACGTGCTGACGCTTTCCTTTACCCTGTACGAATATGTGGCGCTGGAAGTGAACGACTACGTGGATTTCCGCGGCGAGCGCTACTGGCTCCAGGAGCGGTATCTTCCGGAGGAGCGCAGCACGCAGGAGTGGAAGTACGACGTGAAGCTCTACGGGATCGAGAGCCTGATAAAGAGGTTCCTCGTCCTGAACGTGGTGGACGGCGACCCGGAGCCGGTGTTCACGCTGACGGCCCCTCCGCGTGAGCACGTGGCGCTGATCGTGAAGTCGATCAATGACGGCATGGGCGGCGTTACCGACTGGAAGGTGGGCCGCGTGGAGGGCACGGAGAACGTGGTGATCGACTACGAGGGGAAGTACTGCCCCGACGCGCTGAAGGAACTCGCCGGCAAGGTGCCGGGCGCCGAGTGGTGGGTGGAGGGCCAGACGGTGAACCTCTGCCGCTGCGAACACGGTGAGGAGGTTACCCTGGCCTACGGGAAAGGGCTGACGGAACTTTCCCGCGACAAGGCCGACGGCGCAAAGTTCTACACCCGCCTGTTCCCGATCGGCAGTTCCCGTAATATCGACCCGGATAAATACGGCCACAGCCGGCTGCAGCTTCCCGGCGGCGCGAAATACGTGGACGTGAATGTGGAAAAGTACGGCATCCACCACCACTACGAGAAGGACGCCTTCGCGGGCATCTACCCCCGGCGTGTGGGTACGGTCACCTCGGTGCGCAGCGGGCAGGCGACGGGCGAAGACGGGACCGCCTTCACGATATACTATTTCCGGGATGACACGCTGAACTTCGACCCCAACGACTACGAGCCTGGCGGAAAGGTGAAACGCGTCTCTTTCCAGGAAGGGAGCGAACTGGCCGGCCTTGGCGAGGAAGAGGACGGCACCTACTATTTCGAGGTGAATTACGACAGCGACACCCGGGAGTTCGAGATCATCACCATCTGGCCGTATGACGACGACACGCAGCTTCCCGGGGGGAATCTCATACCGAAAGCCGGTGACAGGTATATCCTCTGGAATATCCGCATGCCTGACGAATACTACGCGCTTGCCGAGGAGGAATACCTGACGGCGGTGAACAAGTACAACTTGGAGAATGCCATCGACGTTTCCGTGTACAAGGGGCCGACGGACCACGTGTATGTCGAGCGTAACAAGATAGACCTTTATCCCGGCCGCCGTGTGCGTCTGGAGAGCGCGGAATATTTCCCGGAAACCGGTTTCCGTTCCAGCCGTATCACGAAAATCACGCGTAAGGTGGCGCTTCCCTCGCAGGTGGACCTCGAAATCGGTGACGCGCTTTCCACCGGCGTGATGGAAAGCCTGAAGGGCAGTATCGAGGAGGTGAGGAACTATACGAAAACGGCCGGCGCGAACCTTCCGGACATTATCCGGAGCTGGGACAATACACTTCCCACCGACAACAACCTTTTCTCGGCCAGGCGGAGCCAGACCGAGTTCATCAGCAAGAAGAGGGCCGACCGTGCGAAAAAGAAAATCACCTTCGAGGAAGGTATCGGTATCGGGCAGGAGGATAATGCGGGTATTGATGACAAGGGCAATGCCGAGCTGCTGACGCTCGTCGTGAAGACTTTGCTCCGCAGCCCGAAATTCGTGGACGGTCTTTTCGGTGAGGGGTGGCGGCTCTGGATGGAGGACGCTTTGTCCCATCTTACCATCGACAAGCTGACGGTGCGGCAGGTCATGGTGGTGCTGGAGCTGCTTATCGAGAAGGTGCGCAGCGTGGGCGGAATGCTGTGCGTCAGCGCCGCCAACGGGAAGATAAAGACCGCCGTACTGGAAGACGGATACTGGAAGATCACCTTCGAGCAGGACAACACGTTCGCTGCCCATGACCTCATGCGCTGCCAGACCTTCAGCGGCGGAAACCTGAAAGGGTACTGGGTGGAGGTTGCCGGCGTGGAGGGCGATTCCATCCTCGTGAATGAGGACGAGTTCGGCACTTTCCTTCCGGAGGCGGGCGACGAGTGCGTGCTGATGGGTAACACGGAGAACCCGCTGCGTCAGAACCTGATCCTGATCTCGGCCACCGAGGACGGTCAGCCCCGCGTGGACGTGATGGACGGGGTGAAGGCGAAGAACTTTTCGGGCTGCCTGCGTGCACGTCTGGGCAATCTGGACGGCATCAGCGATGACTGGTTCCCGGCGGACAACCAGCCGCACGGCAACGGACTTTACAGCGACAACGCCTATTTGCGCGGGACTTTCCTTCTGGTGACCGGCGAGGATATCAAGACAAAGTTCGAGATTGTCGAGGGACGTATCACCAGCGCGGTGACCGCCCTTCGGAACGACTTCGCCACGGAGAAGGGCTACCTGAACAATCCCGCCTTCGATGACGGGCTGGAGAAATGGAACACGGAGAACGAGACGGTGTTCTTCCTTGCCGGGAACCGTTGGATCTGGGCGAACAACAACGTGCTGACCAGGAAGGGCGACGGGGCGAGTGTGACGGTGGACGACGGGCGGACGGTGGTGCGCATCCGCAACAAGTACATCCTCCAGAAACGGGCGAATTTGAAAAGCATCCCCTCCATGCCTGTAAACGGTGACGGGGAGAAGGAGGCCGTGCCGGTGTACCTTTCCTTCTTCTACCGCTGCGCAACCAAAGGGACTCTGAGAGTCCAGTTCCTGGACGTTGACAAGACGGGTTTCGCGAACTTCAACAGCCTGGAGGTGGAGGAGGAACTGTCTGCAACTGATGGTTACGTGCAGTACACCTGTAGCGGCCTCTGGAACGGTACCGGTGATTTCAAACTGTCCTTTACCGGTGACATCTACCTGTATATGCTCGTGCTGTCCACTGACAAGGTGGAGAGCCTTGCACACCGCTACCGGACGCTTTTCGAGCAGTCGGAGCGTCTGGTGAAGATCTCGGCGGCGGTGTTCGACCGTGACGAGAACCTGCTTCAGGAGACGGGTCTTTTCGTGAAGCCTGAAGGCAGCGGCTTGTACGCGCAGGGCGCTGACGGGAAGGTTGCCCTTGTCGGCGTTGCCGTCGAGGAGACCGACGCGGATGGGAACAGCCGGACCGTCATCAAGCTGACGGCGGACAACATCCTGCTTGAGGGCCTTGTGACGGCCAACGAGAACTTCAAGATATTGGAGGACGGGAGCATTGAGGCTAGAAACGGGAAATTCACGGGCGAGATTGACGCCACGGGCGGCACGGTGGGCGGTTTCGACATCAGCTCCTCCTCCCTCAAGGCCGTTTCCGGTGACGACTCGATGTATCTCTCTGCGGGGCTGATGTGCTTCATGAACGGCGAGAACAACGTGCTTCTGGGCTCCGACGTGATGCCCTCCTCAATGGGCGGCATGATCAGCTGTCCGATGCGCGTGGAGGTCTCCCGCACGAGTGACAGCATCCTGTACGGGAACATCGGGCTTTACCTGGACGTCACGGGCTCCAACGCCTATGACGACCAGGGTTACCAGTACTCCGGCAACCACGCGCTATATATTCCCCACGGCGACATCTGCGGCCTGCGGCTGCGTGTCAGGCGTGTGAACACGAGCCAGACGCTTTCCGACATGGACAGTTTCATTATCACGGTGGGGAGCAGTGACATCACACTGACGCTCCCCTCGAGCCCTCAGGACGGCCAGGCGTACTGGTTCAAGCAGTCGGCCTCCGGCGCCTACACGCTCGCCGTGGGTGACAGTTCGCACCGCATCAACGACGGGCGCACGAACAGCAAGAGCAGCTGGAAGGTTTCCGACGGCTGTATCGTGATGCTCGTGTGGGACAAGGTGAACAAACAGTGGTGCGCCGGCTATTCGGACTACAACTAATAAAATCATACCATCATGGCAAGAATCAATTTCAAAGAACTGCCGGTCTATACCGGCATATCCCGTAAGAAAACGGTGACGGGTGACGCGCGGGAGTCCTTCGCTGACGTGCTTTACACCCGTATGAACGGCGTGCGCGCCAAGAACCTCGCCTTGAGGATTTTCAACAGCGAGGGTGAGATGGCGCTGGACACCGAAGACGAGAGGCTCGTGCGCTTTGCCGCCGCGAACCTCTGCATCCCCTCCGTGGGCGATGCGATTATCGATATGCTTGACAACAACCCTGAAAACGAGAAGGAGGAATAGATTATGGCACTGACAGAATCGGAAAAAACGGAACTTAAGAACGACATCCTGAACGCGATCAAGGCGGAGAGCCAGGGCGTGAACGAGCTGACCGAGGTCACTTCATTGGACAACATCAAGAGCCTCCCGGCGTTGCGTGGTACCGAGCTGGTGAGCGCCCCGCTTACCCTTTTGGGCAAACCGGCCACGGACGCCGCTGCCACAGCCAACGCCGCGGCCACGAAAGCGAACAATGCGGCAACCAATGCCGCGGAAGCCACGAGCGCCGCTGGCAGCGCCGCGGCCACGGCAAACGAGAAGGCCGGCGTGGCACAGGCCGCTGCCGATGCTGCCAATGAAGCCGCCACAAAGGCAAAGGATGCCGCCGACGCTGTGGAAGGCAGCCTGGTGGGCGGCATGACGGCCGTTCCTGACGGGGAGAACGACACGGTGGAACTCACCCTGCTGGGGAAGACCGGAGAGAAAATCGCCTCCGTCGTCATTCCCGGTGGCACGGGCAGCGGTGGCAACACGTACAACGTGACGGAGGAGGTTCCGCTGCAAAGCGGCTACTACACCCTGGCGACGGCCATCGTGGCGGTGGATGAGAAATACCGCTACAAGGGCCGCTGCATCACCTACGAGGTGTCGCAGGGGAGGTGGGAGACGAAACAGTTCACCGGCACGAGCCTGACGGCGTGGGAAAACACGGGCGCGTGGGAGGACTTCGGCGGCGCGGGCACGGTGAAGAGCCTGACGGTGAACGGTGAAAAACAGAATCCCGACGCGGAGGGGAACGTGAGCCTGACCATTGACAAGGTGGAGGTGGACGAGAGCCTGGACCCGGACAGCACCAACCCCGTGCAGAACGCGGCGGTGGCGGCGAAACTGTCCGAACTGGAGGCTAACACCATTTTCGGCGCGGACGCCGAGCTGAGCGACGACGAGAGTACCGTGCGCCTGACGCTGACCAACAAGAGCGGCGCGGAGGTGGTGGCCGTCGATCTCCCGGCAGGCGGCGGAAGCGGCGGCGGTGACACTTCCACCACACGGATCGTCCTGGGCGCGTCGGTGGACAACCCGACCGTCAAGGAGGGCGGCAGCGTGAAACTCACGTGGAGCTACGACCACCAGTACACCGCCGGCGACGAGAAGGGGGAGAGCACCGGGCAGAAGGCCACGGTGCAGATCACGGTGAAGCGCGGCGCCACCACCACCTACAGCGAGACGATACAGGAGGTAAGCAAGGGCACGTACACCCTCGACCTGACCAAGTACCTGCTGCTGGGCACGAGCGACATCTACGTCGTGGCCACCGCCACCGACCCGTCCACCGGCAAGACGCAGAAGAAGCAGGCCTACGTCAGCGTGAAGTCCGTCACCCTGAGCCTGTCGAGCAGCTACAATATCGCCGGCGGCCTCGCGCAGGGCGGCCTTGGCGCTGACGATACCGCCACGATCCCCTACGCCGTGACCGGCACCGGGACGAAGACCGTGACCCTCTACGTGGACGGGGCGCAAAAGGAAGCCCACTCCGTGACGCGTAGCGGCACCACCAACGGCACGTTCAGCCTGGACATGTCCGGACTGTCGGTCGGCCGGCATACCGTGCAGATGGTCGCCGAGATGGAAACCGACGGGCTGACGCTGAAAAGCGAGAGCGTGTATATGGATATCCTTAAAAGGGGCAGCAGCGCTCCGTTCATCGGCACGAAGATCACCCACGCCGACGGGCGCATCCTCACCGGAACCGGCCATACCGTTCCGACCCTGGAAGTGGGACAGTACGAGCAGTGCTCCTTCAGCTTCGTGGCTTACGACCCTGCCGTCGTCCCTGCCACGGTGGAGATCTGGCGTAACGGCAGCCTCTCGCGCAGCGTCAGCGTGCCGCGGAGCGTACAGACGTACAGCAACCGCTTCACTGAAAAGGGCACGCAGACCCTGCAGCTGAAGCTCGGCGCGACCGCCTACACCCTGAACATCGACGTTACCGAAAGCGGCGTGGACATCGCCGAGGCAAGCTACGGGCTGCTGTTCAAGCTGGATGCTGCCGGACGCAGCAACGGGGAGAGCGATCCGGCGGTATGGGAAGCCGGCGGCGTGAGTACCACGTTCGAGAACGTGGACTGGAGCAGCAGCGGCTGGACGGGAAACGCGCTGAAGCTCGTGAACGGTGCGAAGGCGACGATAGGCTACAAGCCCTTCGCCACCGACGTGAAATCGACCGGGCTGACGATAGAGATCACCATGAAGGTAAGCAATGTCACCGACCGCTCGGCGGCGGTGGTGAGCTGCATCAACAACGGCAAGGGGCTTCTTGTCACCACGCAGGAGGCGGGCTTCCGCACGGGGCAGACCGTGACCTACACCAACGAGGACGACGAGCAGGTGACGCGCGAGGTAAAACTTGCCACGAACTACGCCGACGGCGAGGAGATGAAGGTCGCCCTGATGGTAGGCACGACGGCGGAGAACCGGCTGATGCAGCTCTATGTCAACGGCAACCGTACCGGCGCGGACCTCTACGACACCGCGTTCAATTTCCAGCAGGACATCCCGCAAGAAATCACCATCGACAGCACAGGTGCCGACGTGGAGATACGCAGCATCCGCGTCTATAACCGCGCCCTCAGCGACGACGAGGAACTGGAGAACGCGATGGTGGATGCCGACGGCACGGACACGATGATGGCGCTGTACGAGGAGAACGACATCCTCGGGGACACGGGCGATGTCGACCTGGACAAGCTGCTTGCACAGGGGAAGGGCGTGCTGCGCATCGTACGTCAGAACAAGCTGGATGACGTCTATGCCGAGAACAACAAGAAGACCGACTTCCTGGCCGACATCTACTATTACTCGCCCCTCGGGAGGGAATACGACTTCATCCTCACAAACTGCTACATCCGTATCCAGGGAACGAGCTCCACGAAATACCCGAGCAAGAACCTCCGCATCTACTGCGCCAAGGGCAGCGAACAGCTCTCGATGAGCGGCCAGCACGTCAGCGCGGGGAACAAGTACACGATGCGCCCCGGTGCGGTCCCCGTCAACCTGTTCTGCTGCAAGAGCGACTATTCCGACTCCTCCATGTCCCTGAACACCGGCGGGGCCAAGCTGTTCAACGACGTGATGAAGGAGCTGGGGCTTCTGACCCCTCCGCAGCGGTACCAGTACGAGCAGGCCGGAAACAGCCTCGCGGGCATCAATATCCGCAGTGCCATCGACGGCCTTCCGATCGACATCTTCTGCGCGGAGACCGCCGACGGCGAGAACAGCTACTACGGGCAGTACAACTTCAACAACGAGAAGAGCAAGAGCGGTGCTGTGTTCGGCATGGAGGGCGTGGACGGCTACACCCCGGCGTGCCCCGTCACCCTGGAGATGCTGAACAACACCTCGCCTGTATGTCTTTTCGCCACGACGAGCGACAGCCACCTTACGGAACAGTTCGACGCCGGTGCGGAGATCAACTACGGCATCGACACGTCCGGCAAGGCGCAGAGCGACGGCGATATCACGTGGAGCGGCCTTTCCACGGCCGGGCAGACCGCCCTGAAACGCCTGTACGGGTGGATACGGGCGTGCGTCCCCTCCGGTGCGAGTGCTAATGACCTCTCCACCTTCGTGAGCGGGAAGTTCAAGGACGAGATAGACAGCTACTTCGACCGTGACTACCTTCTGACCTACTACCTCTTCACCGACTATTTCCTTAGCGTTGACCAGCGGGCGAAGAACATGATGCTGCGCACGTGGGACGGTGAGAAATGGTACATCACCTACTACGATGGTGACACGCAGCTTGGCAAGCGCAACGACTGCTTCCTCGTGTACACGTACACCACCGGCCGCGACACCTACGACGCGGAGGCGAGCAAGTACGCCTTCGAGGGTCACGACTCGTGGTTGTGGAACCTGGTGCTTGCCAACCTTCAGGACGATCTCAAACGGTGTGCCGCCGGCTTCCGGGGCGTGATGACCAACGAGCGTGTATTGTCCATGCTCAACGAGGAGCAGAGCGGCAACTGGTCAGACCGTGCTTTCAACAAGTCCGGCTACCTGAAATACATCGCCCCGGCGGTCCGGGAGATGTACGGCAAGGTCTGGCCGTTCATCTACGCCCTGCAGGGCAGCAACCGTTCGCACCGTGAGTACTTCATCAAGAACCGCTTCGCGCTGCTGGACGCGAAGTACGGCACGAGCAACTTCACGAGCGACAACATCGACCTGTACCTCTCACGCTCCTCCGATGACACGGCCGACACCCTGAAGGTGACCGCCGCCGAGCCCTACGCCTTCGGTTACGGCACGAACAACAGCCCGAACATCGCGGGTACCGGTATCGTGGACGAGGGTGACACCGCCACGCTCTCCATCACCGGAGCGTACACGGTGAACGACCCGCTGCGCGTGTACGGCGCGAGCCGCATGAGGGTACTCGACATGACCGGTGCGGCCGACCACCTGAAGAACGCCCTGGAGCTGGGCAAATGCACCGTGCTGCGCGAACTGAACCTGCAGTCCGCCACTACCGGTAGTACCGGCTGGTGGCTGTCGATAGGCAGCTGCCGCCAGCTCCGGAAACTGAACGTGCGCAACCAGGCACAGGCGAAGACCGGCGGCAGCACGAGTACGGCACTTGACCTGACGGAGCAGACGAAACTGGAGGAACTGGACGCGAGAGGTACGAAGGTTCAGAGCGTGACCTTCGCCAAGGGCGCACCCGTGGCCAAGGCCTACCTTCCCGGTACGCTTACCACCCTGCGTCTGGAGTACCTTCCCAAACTGACCGCGGCGAACCTCACCCTGGAAACGTGGAGCAATGTCCGTACACTTATCTTCGACACCTGCCCCGGCCTGAACTGGGAGACGCTGCTGTCACGTTGCGCCAACATCGACCGTATAAGGGTGACGGGCATCGACCGTGAGGACGACGGCACATGGCTGAACCGGTTTGTAAACACGGGCGGCGTGGACGCGGAGGACAACTCCACGGACACCTGCGCGTTGGTGGGTACCGTACGACTGACAAGATACCTGGATGAGGACACCTACGCCGCCTATACCGCCCACTTCCCGGAGCTGAACATCCGCCAGCCGGAGTATACGATGATCGAGTTCGACGACGAGGTGTCTGACGACGCGAACGTGAGCAACCTCGACAACGGGACCGGCTACAAGTACGGATCTGACTACGAGCCGAGCGGCCATATCTCCGCCATCCTCGCCAAACGCCACCGTGTACTGGCGAAGATAACGAAGAAGCCCACGACGCGCAGCGTGAACATGGCGAACGTCGATACCACGGTGAACAACCTTGACGGTGAGATGACTTACTATCCGTTGGATGATACGGACAGCAACAAGTACGCCGACGGCACGGCGGCCAAACTGGACGGCAGCGAGGGCGACTGGATGATGTACGAGCCCTTCTTCTGGAGCAAAGGCGTGAATGACTACCTGAACGGAAAACATTACTCCTGCTACAGCAGCAACGGGGCGGACAACATGCCCGAAGCACCCGAAGCCACGGTATTGACCCTTGACGACATCAAACGTACAAGCGGCGGCTACCTGAGTGGCCGTAAAATCATGAGCGGCAAGTCCACGCTGTCAGAGAGCTACAGCACCGACAGCACGTATTCGGTGTGCAAGGTGAGCGTCAGCGGCTACAAGCGCGTGAGGTTTCCGAGCGTCCCCGGCACGAACTTGGTGGGGAGCATCTTCACGGACGATGCCGGCACTGTCATCAGTTCCATTGTCGTGCCCACGCTTAGCAACAAGTTCGAGGCGGGCATGTACCTGATATCGGAAGTCCCAACCGGTGCCACCACCCTTCACTTCTCCGTGCTGAACACGGCGGAGTTCGACAAGGTGGTATTATCGAACAGCGACAAGATAGAGGACCTGGAACCCGACTGGGTTGCCAACGACGAGCATTTGTGCGCCGTTGTGGGCAGCAGCGTTGTCGGTACCAAACTCCGTGCTTGCATAACCGGTGGCAGCACTACCGCAAGCATGAGCTGGACGGACTTCCACTATTACAGTGTCCAGCGCGGTATGCAGCAGATTGATGCCCTTATGCACTCGCGCATCGCGAATCTTTTCTACGCGAAGTACGGTCGTCGTGACAGCCAGGAACAATGCGGCGCGGGCTCTCACACGAACAACCGTACTACGGGCGGCACGGCGAGCCGTGGGATGACGGACACGATCGGCTACGAGGAAGCCTCCTCCATCAACCCAAATGTGACGAACAGCCTGATAGAAAACTCCGTCCACCAGTATGCGTGGTACCGTGAGAAGGATGACTACGGCGGTGCGACGGTGACGCAGGTGAACAACATCTGCTGCCTTGGCTACGAGGACATCTACGGTCATAAATATGATATGATGGACGGCGTGGACCTTCCCAATGACACGGGCAACTCCGGTAAGTGGCGTATCTGGATGCCTGACGGCAGTACCCGCTTGGTTAAGGGGTCCGTGAGCTCCGGTATCTGGATCACCGCCGTGGCGCACGGAAAGTATATGGACGTTATTCCGGTGGGTTCCGTTTCGGGTTCCTCCTCGACGCATTATGGCGATATCTACTATATATCCACTGCCTCCAGCCGTGTGGTTTATCGTGGCAACAACAACGCGAACCCGAATGGCGGTGTTTCGTACGCGAATGCGAATAACGATGCTTCGAACACGAACACGAACGTCGGTTCTCGTCTGGCCTTCCGCGGCCGGCTCGTCAAGGCGTCGAGCGTCGCTGCGTTCAAGTCGGTAAGCGAGGTGGCATAAGCGGTAGCGCAAAGCGTCAAAGCGGGAGCGAAGCGACAAAACGTCCGGTGTTTCCCGATGAGGGGAACACCGTCCCATACGGGCGTCAGCCCGTCGAAAAATATTTTTGTTTCCAGGTTTTGTACCTTTTTGTTGAACAATAAATTGTGAAAATCGTACTTTTGTGATGAAAAGGTGGCGCCTCCCATAAGCCGTGTGGTTTATCGTGGCAACAACAACGCGAACCCGAATGGCGGTGTTTCGTACGCGAATGCGAATAACGATGCTTCGAACACGAACACGAACGTCGGTTCTCGTCTGAACAACAATCGAAAAGAAATTTTAATCGGCGTACAACACCGGGGACTTGTCCCCACCGTGGTGCCGAGGGAGGCAAGCCTCAGTAACAGCGGTCCGGAAGGGCTGGAAAACTGAAAAACAGAGTGTCGGGTAGGGTTTGGTAGGCCGGAAACGGTTCGAAGAAGCCGGGCCCGGGGGATTGAAGGCCCCGTATTAAAAAACAGTAAACAGTAATTTATGCGCAGGGTTGGGTATATCATCGAGGAGATCGTGGAGCCTTCCAACATGGAGGCTTCCTTCCGGCAGGTCCTTCGCGGCAGCAAGCGTAAACGCAGCCGCCAGGGGCGCCACCTGCTCGCGCATAAGCCCGAGGTGTTGGAGGAACTGACTGCGCGGATCGCATCCGGTACTTTCCGCGTGAAGGACTACCGCGAGCGCGAGATCATCGAAGGCGGCAAGCTGCGCCGCATCCAGGTGATCCCGATGAAGGACCGCATCGCCGTGCACGCCATCATGGCGGTGGTGGACCGTCATCTGCGGAAACGTTTCATCCGTACCACCTCCGCCAGCATCAAGAGGCGGGGTATGCACGACCTCCTGGCGTATGTCCGCCGTGACATGGCCGAGGATCCTGATGGTACGCGTTACTGTTACAAGTTTGACATCACCAAGTTCTACGAGAGCGTGAAGCAGGATTTTGTGATGTATTGCGTGAACCGTGTGTTCAAGGACAGGAAACTCATCGCCATGCTTGACAATTTTGTCCGGTTGATGCCTGACGGGTTGAGTATCGGCCTGCGTAGCTCACAGGGCTTGGGTAATTTGCTTTTGTCTGTGTTTTTGGACCATTATTTGAAGGACAGGTATGCCGTGCGTCATTTCTACCGCTATTGTGATGACGGCGTCGTACTGGGTAAAACGAAAGCGGAATTGTGGAAGATTCGTGATGCCGTCCACGGGCGCATGGAGTGTGCCGGTCTCCTGGTGAAGGGGAACGAGCGCGTGTTCCCGCCGGGCGAGGGCATCGACTTTCTGGGGTATGTGACTTTTAGTGCGGACCATGTCCGCCTGCGCAAGCGCATCAAGCAGAAGTTCGCCCGAAAAATGCACGAGGTAAAATCGAGAAGGAGGAGGCGTGAGCTGATAGCGTCATTCTACGGGATGGCCAAGCACGCCGACTGTCATACGTTGTTTAAAAAATTAACAGGCAAAGACATGAGATCATTTAAAGACTTGAACGTCGCTTATAAGCCCGAAGACGGCAAAAAGCGATTTCCCGGGGTGGTGGTAAGCATCCGGGAGCTGGTGAACTTACCGATTGTGGTGAAGGACTTCGAGACGGGCATCAAAACCGAGCAGGGCGAGGACCGGTGCATCGTGGCCATCGAGCTGAACGGCGAGCCGAAGAAGTTCTTCACCAACAGCGAGGAGATGAAGAACATCCTCTCGCAAGTGAAGGAAATGCCGGACGGCTTCCCGTTCGAGACCACAATCAAGACGGAAACCTTCGGCAAGGGTAGAACCAAATACGTGTTTACATGAGACGAGTTGAAGGAACATCCGGGGTTAAACTGCTGGAATGCGTGAGCCCGGCACGCAACGGGTGGCGCATCCGCTGGGATGTGCAGGAAAGGGAGGACGGCTCCGCTTCCTACATGGAGGAGGGTTTCATCGGGAAACCCGGTCCGGACACAATAAAGTCCGTCATCACGGGCTGGTACAACGACCAGACCGACCGGGAGATACTTTCCGGGTTTGTCTATGAGGAGATGCCGGTATGGCTGTCAGGCGAGAACCAGTTCAACTACAAGGCGGCCTACGACCTGGCCGTCCAGACCGGCGGCGCTACGCTTCCGGTGACGTTCAAGTTCGGGACGGATGAGGAGCCCCGGTACCGGACGTTTGAGAATCTGGAGGAACTGACGGACTTCTACACGAAAGCCATGAGGCACATCCAGGATACGCTGGCCGAAGGCTGGAGAAAGAAAGACGCTTTTGATCCGGAAGATTACCGGGTGGAATGAACCCTTCGGGGGAGGGAAGAAAAAAGCCCCCGGCCTGTTAAAAAGTAACGCCAATCACTTTTATAAACATGAAACGCAGAGCCGCGCGACCGGGGGCAAATGCCCTCTGCCGCGACTCTGCGATTTTTGTTGTCTAAAAAATGATTGGCGATGCAAAGATATAATTTTTTTGTTGTATGAAAGTGATTGAGATATTAAACTTTAACCGGGAGCTGCTGAAAAGGCTCCAGGCGGCCGGAATCCGTCTGGAGGACGCCCGGTATATCGACCTGTATGCGGACTATACCCGCCTGTTGGACCAGGGCGAGAAAGTCTCGTATGCCGTGGCCGTGCTGTCGGAGAGGTATTCGGTGAGCGAGCGTAAGGTGTACGCGCTGGTGAAACGGTTCCAGAGTGACTGCAAGACGCTTGCAGTGTGAACGGGCCGTTCAATGTGGTTTGTGTGGCTTTCCTCCGTTATCTTTAGGGAGTTTCAATTTTTAGGAGGAAATGGCTATGAACAAGTATTACCGTATCCTGGACAAGATCCTTGCCACGGGAAAGACACAGACCAACAAGAAGGGAAACATACAGTACCTTCTGAACGAGCAGCTCTCGCTGACACCGGCGGACCTGCTTGATATATTTGAGGGGCATCATATCGCCCGTAAGAAGCTCCGCAGCGAGTTGCAGTTATTTATGCAGGGTGAGCGCAACGTGGAGAAGTACCGGGAGGCCGGCATCAACTGGTGGGACTATTGCGGCTCCATCCTGGTGAACAGTTACCCGACCTATTTCGAGAAGCTGCCCCCGTTGATAGCGAAAATCAACCGGGAGAGGCGCAACAGCAAGAATTACGTGCTTTTCCTGGGCGAGACCGGTGCCGAGAGCAACCAGGCACCCTGTTTGAGTCTGGTACAGTTCCAGCTGGACGGTGGTGAACTGGTGCTGTCCGCCTACCAGCGCAGCAGTGACGCGAACCTCGGGCTGCCTTCCGACATTTACCACCTGTACCTGATGGCCCGGCAGATAGAACTTCCCCTGAAGTCGATCACCCTCTACCTGGGCAATGTGCATATCTACGAGAACAATATCCCGGGTACCCGTGCGCTGATCGCCGGGGACGAGACGGCCCGTTTTGAACTGAACGTGTGATTTGCTGTACATGCCTTGCAGCGGGAACCGTTCATGTTTCCCGCTGTTTTTCGTTTATTCTGGGGACCTTTGCGGCCGTTTTAAAGCAGAATGAAATGAGAAAGATGTATTTGTCCGCCCCGCTTCCTTTTGTGGGGCAGAAACGCATGTTCGCGAAGGAATTTATCAAGGTGCTGGGACAGTTTCCGGACAGCACCGTGTTTGTGGATCTGTTTGGTGGCTCGGGTCTGCTGTCACATATTACCAAATGTGTCAGGCCTGACGCCACCGTTGTATATAACGACTTTGACAACTACCGCCGCCGGCTTGCGAATATCCCGGCCACCAATGTGCTGTTATCCGATTTGCGCCGGATAGCTGAAGGGGAATCCAGAAATAAACGTATAACCGGGGAGGTTTGTGAAAAAATGTTTGCCCGTATTGAGAGGGAGGAAAAGGAACGTGGCTATGTGGACTATATCACGCTGTCCTCGTCCCTGCTGTTTGCCATGAAGTACGTGCTCTCCCTGGAAGAGATGAGGAAGGAGACGCTTTACAATAATATCCGGCAGACAGACTATCCCGAAGCAAAGGATTATCTGGAAGGACTGACTATAACCGGCGAAGACTACAAGGAAGTGTTCAAACGTTACAAGGATGTTCCGGGTGTGGTGTTCCTGGTTGATCCGCCGTACCTCTCCACCGAGGTGGGTACTTACAAAATGTATTGGCGTCTGGCTGACTACCTGGACGTGCTGACCGTTTTGAAAGGGCATCCGTTCGTGTACTTCACCTCGAACAAGTCCTCCATCCTGGAACTGTGCGACTGGATAGACCGGAACCCGTTCATCGGTAGCCCGTTCAAGAACTGCCGGAAAGTGGAGTTCAATGCGCACATGAATTATAATTCCAAATACACGGACATGATGCTGTACACAGTGCAGGATGAAGCGGCGGATGTGGCAGCTTAACACTGTATAAAGATACTGAATTATTTTGAATTGGCAATGGCTTTTGAATGATATTTTAAAGCTGTTCAAATGGTATTCAAATGAGAGAAAAGCGGTGGGCTCTGGTCATGTAAGGAAGGACCGGGTTCACCGTTTTTTTTGTACGCGTCGTTTTTGTACTTTTTGAAACGCGTCGTTTTTGTAAAGTGGAACGTTTCGTTTTTCCGGATTTATAGGAATCTCCTTCATTGTACCCTAACATATTGATATTTATACTACCAGTATCAGCTGCAACGCCTGTATTATATATATGATTACTAGCTACAACAATATTTCCTGCCTTAATAGAATTTAAAGACATTGTGACTTTTAGCGTCATACCATTGGAGTCAAGCGAAGCCAATAAAGTATCTCCAATATAAAATTGAATAGCTCCGTCCTCTGTTATAGTTACTTTGTAAACAGGCTTTCCATTTAATTGGGATTGAATACTTAATGCTCCAGAGGCATTATAGGTGATGCTAGCTTTAGCTGTTCCTGATGTTAAATTAATCCCCTTTTGGGCTGTAAGGTCTTTATTTGCCGTTACTGTTCCATCAATAACAACATCCTTCTGTACAGTCTGAACTGAATTAGGGGAATCTATCATTAAAGCATATTTACCAAATAACGCTTCTTTAAGTCGAAGTGCTGTACCATCTGATGTAATACTGATAAATTGGGGTGGTGCTTCAGTTAGTACATCATTGGCTATTGGTACACTGGATGATACAGCACATCCGTATATATTCCGTCCATTTTTATCTCCGGAATCAGCATAAGACACACGTTCAACCGAGTTGTTCTCATACAAATACATAGGCCATTTAGAGACTCCAGATGTTCCTGCGCAATAACGTATTTTACCATTGATATAGACATATCCAGCACTAATACTTGTACCTGATACTTGACATCCGCTGATAATAAAGTTATCACACTCATCAAATATACTTGTAAAAGCTAATGCAAGATTCTGTAAATTCATAATATCATCAATGTAGGTGTAACGCCCACCTGTTTGTGAAGTAAACTCTTTCATTTAAGCGTATGTAACTTTAAATTTTTTTCCTGCAATACGATAACGATCTACATAATAAGTAATCATAGCTGTAAGTTCCTCTTGTGAGATTGTCTTGGTATTAATAGCAGGACAACTTACTACAAAACTTACATCACTTGTTGGCATCTTTTCATCTTTCCAACGCAATGGAGTGGTTGGGTGTCCGCTAACTTCGATTTCGCCTTCGTTATACAAAGGAAATTCGCATATATTTTTATTAGCATCTTCCCAATATATTGGTACTCCATTTATAGCACCATCTGAAATGACAATATGTTCAGAGGTGTCTAAAAAATACTTCCTAAATTTATGATTTAAAAAATATTCCATCATAATAACCTGGGAGGTCATTGCTGCTTCTATTCGTTTTTCGTCAGCCCATTCTTTCCATTTTATATTCAAAGAGTTTAACGGTTGTAAAATGGCTTGAAGAAATAATATCAGTTTTCGTCCTCCAAGATAATGAGGAACTAACTGATTTACTATACGGTCAGTATTAATACGATAACTTCTCATTCTGTTTCTAGTTTTATAACAATTGCCTCACGAAAGGTGGGAAGTTCACTTTCTGCATCTTGCTGTGTACTTTGTTTTGCATAACCGCTTGCTAAATAACACTTCCGCTCAATTTTGGTTAATGGTCCGAGTTCATTATTGTCATTGTATTGAGCGATAAATATTCCTTGTTCTACACTAGCTTCATGATCAATATGAACATCTGTAACATGCTCTACTTTTTGAATGGCATCTATAATTTTTTGTGAGTAGACAAGAGAATCAAATTTCATATTTACAATAAAATCAATAAGTGCTGTATCAATATTATCATAAAGTTCCTCTTTCGTAATGGCTCCATCATAATACACGGTGAGTCTGGGAACAAGCACATCGCCTCTGCGACTAACTACATTACACTTAACACCTGCAAATTTAATCTGATTAAGATATGCACGTGCTGCAATTAGTTCCTCATCAGACAATTGGGACAAAGAACGACCTTCTCCGGAAGCAACTTTTAATATCAAAATATTATCTTTGAACTCTTCATTATAATACTCTTGATAAGATACATGTGTAATCAATCTTTTTGTTGTATCTTCAGTTGCATAATGAAATGCTGTACCTTCATCATTGATAATTAGATCATCTCCATATTGCCATTTCAACATGGCATTTGCGTAATATGCTGAAGTCCCATTAATTCGTTGGGTAAAGGTTTTAGCAATATCTGTGGTAAAAACGTCTAACAATGTTTCAAATGAGTAAATTGCAGCAGCTGTTACCCATGTGAAAGCATTGATTATTGACATCTTTGAGTCATTTGTTAGCTCTGTAAGTTCCAGATATTTGTTTCTGGTCTCCACGGCTTCATTGTATATTTCTGTTAATGTACGGCTCATGCTATGTCTGAATTTTCATATTGATAAATCGTTCCATTTATATCAAAGCTCCATGAACCCGCTTCATTCCATGCAGTTTCATGGGTAATCACGTATATCGCTTCCATACCAGTTGTAATAACATAATTGCCATTACTATCTTTAAGCGGCTCCTTATATGTTCCAGAGGGTTGTGTATCTAATATAACTTTACAATTCCTCCGTTGATTATTATGCTTTGCAATATAGATTAAATAGTCATTGATAACTGTGTCTTCTGTATAATCAATATTTCTTAACTCTAAATTAGATAAACTCATATCCTGAATGGGAGCAAGGCTGGATAAACTCATGTCAGCCAGTTTCACCAAATATGTACCTTTACATAAAAATAGTCCTTGTAGAGAGAGATTGTTCTTCTCCGAAATTATCTCGTCTACCACCAAGGGCATAGTTGGCATGATTAAGCCATTAATAGAAGACAATTCCCAGGTTTTTAAATTGAAATCACCATACAATTTAATTGATCTTTCATCGGTATAATTATCGAAAAAATGCACATATTTCTGTAGAGTGGGAGATAGCGTTATAGTTTCCAGATCGCTATTATCTCCCCAATCAACAATAAGATTTCCGTCTCCGGCCATTTGTAATGCAATGGATGCTTCTTTGGGGGATATGTACACAACACATCGTAATGAGGCTGTTGTACTTTTGTGATATACATGTCGTTCTCCGTTTGCCGGTACAATATGTTCTGATTGTAATGTATTTACAATGCTGTCATATATAATAAATTCTTCATCCCAATATATTTCTTCATCTTCTTTTAATTGTGAGTGGAAGGATAAATCAGGATTGTTGATTAACAAATCGAATATACCTTCTATAGAACCATGTGTGCTTACTGCAACATCAAATATGTTCTGATTTCGTTTTACTTTATACACCTGCATCTGCTTCTGAAAAATCTAAGTCTAATTCCAGATCTCCTGAATAGGAATTAAAAGCGGCATTAATAATCTCCACTTTATCATCTTTGAATTCAGTTTGTAACTTTTCTGCTAATCCTGAATGACTAAGGTTGGCATGAAGATATTTAATTAAACCCACACCTGAAGTTGGATACCTATAGTTGTTGGACGGAACACATTGTAACAATAAGTTTCGGTTCTGAATATTTGCATTTATATTTACCATATCAGATATTGCATTGGACCATAAATATGCCACCCCTTTATTTATTTGTATAAGATAATAATCTTGACTAACCATTATTAATTGTGAAGCATACAAAATCTTATCTTGTAGGCCAAATAGCCTTGTATGCACTTCAAACCATTCAGAGTTATCAGTTGGGTTTATAACTATACGAATATTACCACCACCAAAGTCTCTACTAAAACGTATTTTTATTGGTTTATAGATTGGTGTATATGGTATCTTTATTTGCACACCAATCGTGTAAAGTTGCTTTATATCAAAGTTGGAAGGGAGTATTATTTGAGCGGTAAGTTGTAAATCAGTTTCTTCGATCCATTCAAACAAATATTCTTCTAAAGAGTTTTGATTTTTTAAAACTATATCACCCGTAATTGTATTTACATAAATATCTGTGCGCATTTACATCAATTTATTATTGACTTACTGTGGATTAAAATCATCATTTGTAAAGTCACAGAAATTTTGTATATACCAAAAAACAAAATCCCCCAGTGAAATACATCTTAAAATAATTTCTTTATTTGATACACGCACTTTTGAGATTTGTATTGGAGAACCTAGTACTGGAATATATCCTGGATAGAAAAATATACCATTTCCTTTTATTATTATATCAAAGTCACTTCTGGAAGCTCTTGTTGTCATAAATCCGGAATATATTCTAATTTCTGAACCATTATATTCTTTAATAGGGGTAGGAAGTTCTATAATTTGATCACCATATATATTTCCATATCTCGCTATAAAATATCTTCCTTGTGATAAATCCATAGGAGTTGGGGTTGAATCTGTGTTAATGTAAAATTCTTTATATGGTAATGATAATGAAGCTAATACATTTATATTACCAAATTCATCCCAAGTTAAATTTTTTGAAGCTAAATAACCAGAACCATCTTTTAATAATGCCCAGGCATCTCCATTTGATAATATTGCATCTGTGTTAATAAGAGACGTATCAATTTTTCCAGATATAATTTGAGAAGCATCAATTTTACCTTTAAAATTCATATTTCCGTCTTTATCCCATGTGATATTATCTCCTGCTAATGCTCCTGAACCATCTTTTTCTAAACGCCATTTAAATCCTCTAATACCATTAGAACTAATTGTTATGTCTCCAGATTTTGTTGTAAATCCAGAATTTGTTTGTATTCCACTAAAAATAGCTTTCTCATTAAAGTTCCAACCTGCAATAAAATTATCAGAACCTGCTGAAAACACTTTTTCGTTATTTTTATATCCTATCAGACCATAATTAGTGTTACTGATGCAATACATTGCAACACCGCCATATTCTTTTACCCAGTCTAATTGATTACCAATATCTTGGACAGAAGCAACATTAGCGATGGCTATGAATTTTTTTAATGAATTGATTCCTATAGTTCCATTGTAAATGCTATCGGCTCCTATGATCCACCCTGCAATACTACCACCAGATGTTTCTATTGTTCCTTTGAATGAGGCATTTCCCTCAACATCCATTGTAACATTACCATTGGCAAAAGAGGCTGAACCGTCTTTGTTTAATGACCAATGAATGATGCCTTCACTTTGAGCAGAAATGGTTCCTTCTGATTTTATGGATAATGTGCCATCTTCACATTGAATACCACCAGATGTAATATCCCAACCGCCTATTTTACCTCCGGTTTGGTCTATATGAAAAATTTCTTTGTTATCTTTATATCCATATATACCGGCTCCGTTATTTTCTGAAGGACCAATATATACCCCCGTTAATCCTGGAACATCTTCAAGACTGTCGTGACTACCAATTATTTTTTTTCCAACAAATATTTTGGGAGTAATCACATAAGAAGAGCCAATAGTTGTTTTATTGTTTTCCCAATCTTGAATCCAATCCAGCATGGTACTTTCGCGTACAATAGAAAATGTGAAACGCCCAGTTAACCCTGCACTTACTCCAGAAAGAACTGGAATTTCAATATATCCTTGTAATATATCAACTGGGAGTGATATAATGGATAATCGGTATCTATAGCTATCAACTTTTATTAGTTGACATTCTATATTATCGTTACTTTTTATAATAGTGCTGGAATCAATTTCTATTGGGGTTTTCTCATCTCCACAATATGCTGAAATAATAGTATAAGCATGTTCTAATTTAGGGTTAGAACCATCGAAATCTGCTTTAATCACACACGAGTTTGGGGTTAGCGACAACGAATAAGCATCGCTAATAGATACAAGTGTGATAGAAGATTTTGCTACTGTTCCCATAAATTACTTTTTCAAAAGAATAGCCTTTGAACAAAGTATTTGTTGATGCGAGAAGAGATAAACTATTTCTTAATCTCTTCTAATATTTCCTTGGCCATACGCTTTGCTTCCACTCTCCACATTTGCATGTCATTCCATTCTTTTTGATGCTCACTATCTTCATCTTCTAGGAGGTAATTATTAATAATGGCTTGCATTGCATCATCGGAGTAACGTCCATGAATAATAGCTGAAACCAATTGGCTATATGTGGGTGTTCCAACTGGAAGGGTTATCTCACACCATTTGTATTGTTCGTTTTCACCTTCTTTTACTATATGAACATCAAATGCAATTGTGTATTGACGCAACCCTAATTTTATATTGTGTCGTATGCGTTGAGGTTGCTCATTACCTTGATTATAAGTTATAAACATTGTACTGTGTTTTTTATTTTTACAACTTGAAATTTTCCTTGAATATAGCAAGCCTTCCAAAAATAATGTAGTTCTGAAAATGCTTTGCGCCTGATTCCGTATGACTGATAATGAATTAAGAAACCTAAATAAGAGTTTATAGACCTCACATTGGCATATATAGCTTCCTTGTCACAGTTTTTACATGCTTCTTCTAAATAACTTACAGCATTAATAAAGTTTCCAACAGTTCGATTCGATAAGTAAGCTCTACCCGGCTTAATTACTCCTCCTACCATTTTTATTCCTTTTTTAACTTCTTGAATATAGATTTTATTAGGGTGCATTTGAATATTTAAAATATATCGTAGTTGATTCCTAGAAGCTCTTTTGAAATAAATTGCATCTTCCTTAGTTTTGCACACAAAGCTAAAATCATCTACAAAACGTACATATTTGGCTCCTCTTTCTTCTGCTGCTTTAATAGCCCATTCATCAAAAAATGACATATAAAAATTGGCGAATAATTGACTGGTTAGGTTGCCTATTGGTTCACCTCTCATCCATTCAATGTAAAACAAGCTTTTGTTTTTAGGTAGTATTCTCCATAATTTTAAATTCCCTTGGCGTATGCAATCATCTTGTGGACGATGGCGTACAATTACTTCTGTAAGCCAAAGCACTAAATCTAAATCCTGTTCATATATAGTTCCTTTCCAATAGTTCCATTTTTCTTTGATAAATGGCAATAAGTACTTTAATAAGCATTCACAATCAATTGACATGAAAAATCCTTTAATATCAAATTGAGCATACCAAGCCTCATGGGAATAATTATCAGAGACTTCAATAGTATTTTTTGTCAACTGATCGATACATGCAAATGTTCCAAAACCCTTTCGACAGTTAAATGATACATTTCCGTGCTCAACAAAACGTGCCTCAAACAGTGGCTCTAAGCGTAGGCACAACCAATGTTGTACAATACGGTCACGGAAATTTGCAGCAAACACTTCCCGTAATTTAGGACGGGTAACTATAAAACAAGTACTTGTTGTTGGTCTATATGTTCGTTCATAAACTTCTCTCGCTAAATCTAATAGATCTTCATGCCAAATAAGTCTATACATAACACATTGTGAACTTGTCTTTTTTTTGGCACAGCAATCATCTAACGCATCAAACCATCCCTCAACATATTTATCGTTAAGTGCTGCAACCGCCCTCACCATGTTACTGTTGTACTTGTTGTTGTTGTTGAAGTTGCCATTACTAAAGTTCACGTTCCAGCTGTTGTTCTGACTGTTCTCACTGCTACTCCAGTACCGGCTTGCGGTTATTGCGTGTACTATCTTATTCTTAACTAGGTCTTTAACGCTTGGTAAAGGCCCAGTGACACGCCCATTTTTCAATAAAGATGTCCCTGTTATCATAGTCGTAACCGTTCAACAGGTCTGCTGCTCCAACACTTTGCTTCTCCAGCTTTTAATATGCTTTGAAATTTCCTTTAAAGATTCAGCAAAATGTGGCATTTGCTTGTTGCTAATTATGCGTGTATGAGGACTCCGATTTGACCACTCTTTTAAGGTGTCAATGCAAGTTTTCACTGTACGCATTTGCAAATAAAATGAATTAATAAGTTCAAGTTTGGAATCAGGATCTTCTTCATTTAAAGCCAATCCTATCACTGTTAATCCATCAAGCAGAGTGTCTATGAGACGTTTGCTTAATTGACGAATTCCTACACTATTAGGGGTTCGTTCTACCATTTCTATACAGAGTAACATTAAATTTTCTGTTTCTCTGTAAATAGGTGCACTTCCTGCATTACGAATTGTTCTTGCCATAATTAAAAGATTTTATTCACAATGTGTCTTATTACATATAGTTTATTTACGAATACTTTATTTTTTCTGTAGAGGTTTACAATTATGGCATATTTATTTTTGTGGAGCGTCAAAAGACGCTCCACTATACTAAAATGCTGCAACCGCCCTCACCATGTTACTGTAGCACTCGTAGTAGCCGTAGAAGTTGCCATTACTAAAGAACACGTTCCAGCTGCTGAGCTGACTGCTCTCACTGCTACTCCAGTACCAAGAATTAGAAAAATCGTTCAAAATACCGGCATCTATTGCTTTTTGAAAAATTGCACCTATTTTATCATCATCATAATTCACTCCTTGCCTAGCGTGCCAATACATACGCATAAGTTCACCAACAGATGGTAGGTACCAATTATGATATTTAAATTTATTTGCCAATTCTTCGCCTGCTTTTACTGTAGGTTGATAAGCATAGCATTTGCTGGCAGCAGGATAATAAAATTGTTGATATTTACTAAGATTTTCATTGTTAGCAATTATGTTATTTATATACTGGGTTAACATCGCTTGTTCAGTATATAAATCAGTTGCTTCAGGTATCGGCAAATTAACTCCAGAATCTTCTAAGATTTTATTTCTATGTTGAATAATTTTTAAAGTTTTTGCTAAACCGATAGGAACTTCGTCACCTTTTTTATAGGCACCTGATAAAATGGCTAAATCCGCAGCCAATTCCTCTTTTCCTGTATTAGTCGTACCTGGAGCAGCGATACCATCTCCAACAGCAGCTGTTTTAACATCTGAATTTACAAATCCGTCAATTGTATTTTCATCTACATAATTATCATACCTTATATAGTTAGGAGAGGTATGACCTTGGTCGTCATATTCTGTAGGTTGTAAGCCGGTCTGTGTAATGTTAGCAATTGAACTTATATCATATACACTATAATTAACATCATCTTGTAATTCAATAGGATAAATTGCATATTGTTTATTCCACTCTTCTGTTTGTCCTGTATTTTGAGGATAAAGCCCCCATACTATACCTGAATTTTCAAGATTTGATAATGCTACCATACGTCTATCATTGGCATCTGCTGGATTTATGTAAAAACAAATTCCAACTACGGTTTTTCCAGCAGTTGTAGGACCATAAGTTCCATCATAAAATACATAATCTCCGAGATGAGCACGTCTGGGGTATAAACCAATATCCCATGATGCTTCAAGCACTTCACCATTCGTTTTTGTTAGATAACATCTTAAAGTTGTATGTGGAGCCAATGTATCTTCATCTCCTAATTGAGATACATTGATAACGCAATAATCTTTTGACGTATTGACTATTTTTGCATACAAGTTGGTATCTAATGACCAACGAATACTAACTACATCATTCCCATTAGTGGTATTCGGCTTACAGTAAAAAGTGTGTTCACCTGTAGAATAAATGTATTGGCTTCCTTTGATTTCTATAGCTGCAATAGGAGTTGAGTAGTAAGTAATATGAAGATTGTTGTTTTCATCGTCTATATTTCCCCAATGATACAACCAGTCAATTTTATTGTTAAAATTAGGCCGGTTGGTAGTATTGTTTATTACTGCTATTTTTCCAGATACACTACTATCTGTAATAGAAGCCAAATAGTTAATCATATAAAGAGAAACCTCGGTCCAGTTTATACTTGCTAACTTTAAATAATTCAACGGTGCGTTACCTGTAAAGCATAAATTGAATATGGTACGCGAATCTACAATTCCTGCGCCAATTGACAGACTTTGCATTCGGTCAGCCCCTTCCAAAGTGATAGTTCTCAAATTGGGTTGTTGATCTAAAAACAAAGATGTCAGAGTCCCAGGAAGATGAACTTCTTCTAAATATTCGGTAGCTGGAAGAACAACGGAAGACAACATTGTTCCTACTAAATTCAACATTCTAAGTTTAAGCAAAATAGATAAATCTAACCCACCTACTAAACTAGCGACACGTTTTAATACTAGTTCTTGCAACAAAGGGGCAGTAATAGTCATACTGGTAGGACGGAATTCAACAACATCTTTTCCATCCACATGAAAGGCTGTTAGGCGAGCACCGCTTAAATTAAATGTTTCCCCTAAACTTTTGTCTGTAAAGTCACCAATGGAACGCATATAATCAATACCATTTAAGAAAATATTAGTATTGCCATCTGAAGTTCCAACATTGACATCGTATGTTTCTCCGGCTTTAATACGTGGAGACAGTGCGTTACCAACCCCATAAGATAGTGTCGAACCTATGGCAAATGAGGGGTACATCCAAATATGTGGTACAATAGAAAATTTAAATTGTGGACGTGTACCATCTGTTTTTATTACAGACCGGAAGTTTAATGAGCCTGCTGATCCTTCACCGTCACGCCTTCCAAAGTCTCCAAAGGCTGCATAAGAAGATATGTAGGTAAGTCTGCGTGCAACCCATTGCATTTCTGCTTGTAATCCATCTCCTAAACTTTGTGTTATGGGATCTGTACCATTTGTGTATTTATTTTCCGGGTCTGAACTCACATAGGCGGTTCTGGCACGTTCATATACAAGACGGGCCACTTCATTGTAAGCAACGGCTGGGAAATAACGTTGTACGTAAAAATAATATTTTTCCATACAGCCCATTAAAGTTCCATCATCGCTTAATTTAAGCATTGCTTGTAATATAGAGCGCATATTGGTACGCAATTCATCTGGAAAGGCATTTTCCATTTGGTTAAATAGTGCATTTCCTTCGCTATTCCAATAAAAACCTCCATCATTGTTTTTATCATGTTCTTCTACATAGTAAGGTTTTTCTCTTTGCCCTACATTATTTACAGGAAATATTGTGTCCAAATCATCTTGATGCCAACCAATTAAATGAGTTTTTGGGTCAACATAAAAATATATATTCTTTCCTCTGTTATCACTGGCTGCAATTAACTTACAAAAATTCATAGCAAAATGAGTTTCTGTAAGATTAAAATATTTTCCTGCATCAGCCTTGAACAATGCTATTCTAGCCGTTTTGAACGATGAGTTAATTGCATCCCAATCTGTACCGCTGGCAATATTCCCGCATTGTTCGTTGATATTTACAGTCGAATATCTTCCATTTTCAATCTTTTCAGTGCCTGCACCCACCCAAGTAGAAGTTATGAAATCATATCTGAATAAATCGAACTGTGCATTGTTACGCCCTGCTTTGGTCAGCCAATAATGCTTGGAGGTATCAAGATTTTCTGCTGCATTTAAATCTTCAATGGTACCGTTGAAATAATCTATATTATCATAATGCTTAAAGACAAAGTTAAATCCACTTTTGATAGGGGCGATCTTATTGGTATCCCCAAAAACCAGACTCATTTGCTTTTCGCCGTTATACATCCAATCTTCTTCACCTTCTAAAGTGACATCTTCATCAATCCAAGGTACGCGGCACATCACCAAAGCACGGTCATTATCAGCTCCTTCCAGGCATACATAATCTGGAAATTTTGTTTTGTCGTATCCGAATGTCGGTTTGTCTCCCTTACCTGGTCCAAAAGTCATAAAAGATTTAAATTGTGGTTCGGAATTCTCATCTTCTTGTACAAAGAACAAAAACGGTTTTTGAAGTACAGCTACACGACAATTTTCAAAACCTTCTGTATTAGTAATGGAATTACCTCCACATACAGCTTTAAATAAATCATTAAATAGAGCTGTAGAACCTATTTTATGACTTTGTGCTGAACTTGCAAAATTTACTTTCCCTACCAATTTGAGTGCTCCGGGTACATCGTTGGTTAACTGATAACATTTACCACGATTTACTCCATTCTCATCAACCCAATATCCATCTTCATTGAAGCCCCATTGTCCATTCCACCAAAAATACAACATAGACGATGTTCCTTGTCCTTTCTCATTCATGTCATATAGCGTACCACTATTCTCTGGTTTTCCAGGAATATGGATAATTAAGGTACCATTAAATTTATCCTTTTTGGTATTTCCATAAGTGGCATATTTCCCTTTCCAAAGGATAACGTTGTATTTTTCATAAACAAGATCGTAGCTGATAGTATTACCATTAAGAATACTATTAGAATCGCGAAATGCTATTTTTTCTTCACTATTATCTAAGGATGCCATATAGTTTTGGCGCACATCATTAGCTGTGAGTGCTTTCTTATACACCTTAATACTGTAAATGTCAATGTCGGCTCCAGAACTACCAATACGGATACCTTGTGAGGTTTGTTTACCTTCCACATATTGTACAAAGGTGTCATCTGTAGCGTAGTTAATTTCACGGTTAATGATTCCATTCACAAAAATGCGACAGTAATTTTGTCCGGTACTGGACAAATTGTACAGTAAGTTAACTGCCACTTTAGTACGTGTTCCTTCTCTATACCCAATGTCTTGGTTTTTTCGAGTAACTTTAGCTAAAGTCATAAAACAAGCCTCTGTAGCTTTCATTTCCCAACCTAATGGGTTGTTGTCTTTAGTATAAGAACACATGCGTAGAACTGGCTCATCCTCGTTGGTTATATTACGAGTTGCAAAATCTATTTCAAATGTAAGTGAACCTGTCTTCTGTGTTTGGATGAAATCAGAAAAAGTTTCATAATCAATAGTTATATTTCTGCCACTGGGGACCCGCAAACATTTGATTCCATTATTGTCTTCAACCCAACCATCACTAATAAAACCAAAATTTTCAAAGGTCGCGGGAACATTCTCGCCTGAAACGGTATTAATAATAGTATCTGGGTGGGTTTCAGTATTACTACGTAGTTTTGGATTGATAATTAAATCAGCACCATCAGTCGGGGCAAAATTTTGTGAGTTATCGATATTAAAACTAATACGATCACGCAAGTATTTTTCTCCAGTGCTAAATAACATATAAGCACTGAAATTCGTTTCTTTGCTTTCGATTTCTATCATATTGCCAAATGTGTAAACCACACCATTTTGGGCTTGCTGTTCAGTGTAAGACAGATAATTCTCAACCTCTTGAATGTCTGTTAATTTAAAAGTAACAGGTAATACATCTGAACCTGGGTTATATATTGCCCATTGGAAAAATTGAACGGATGTCCAGTTTACAAGAGACTTGACTATCTGGTTTAATATGATATATGGAGTCTTATTATCAGGGTCTGAAACTATCATTACCTGTGAAACAATGTGTTCACTTTCCACATCTGTGCCATCTACAGATAACCAGGCCTCAATTTCATGTACTCCATGAGACATAACTTTAACAGAATCCCCTTCAGTGTCGGTTACATCAAACTGATTTGGGGTTTCCGTGTACTCAACTTTGCCAACAGCGTATTGGACAGAACGTACACCACCTTCACCACTAATTTTTAAATTTAATGTTTTAGCTACAGCACCAGTATATGTATATAATAAAGACATAGTGGCACCAGTAATAGGTTGCTGCCATTCGTTTCGGAACGTAAGTTTCAATTCTGTTTTTGTAACACTTTGGAACACTACATAAGTTGTGGTACTTTGTGTTTGGTCTCCAGTTACAATGATACGTAATTGACAGGTTCCACTGTTAAGTAATCCACTAATATCTACATCCGTATAAGTGTCGCTTTCGGCTTCTACACTCTTGATTGCCATTGTACCAATTGTACGCCAAGAATCGGAAGCGGAGGCACGCCTTTGGATAGTCATAGTACCATCTTCATAGGTATTTGCGTATTTCCCAGTAACAGGATTGTATGTTTGAGAAGTAAAACGCATTTTTAGAACTACACTACCATCAATGCTTACATAATTTGTTTGATTGCTGGCCGTGGTTAATTCTACAATATTCATTACACCCTGTTCGTCACTAATAGGAATAGTAACATCAAGCAATTTTAATGCTTGATTCTCATCAGGGTCAGCAAGCCATTCATTATATGTGTTTTTATTAGCAAATGCTCGAATATGATAAAAACCGTCCGGATCTTTTGTCATAGGAGGAATGTGACCAATTTTATTGTTTTCATGGTCTTGCAAATAGCTCTTTATAAACTTTTGGACAGCCTCCCCAGAGTAGGGGAGAAGGTTCGTTTCGTCAGGTGCTGCGGGGATGGTATTGTTTTTATTGCCACCCCAGTCCTCTGTAAATTTACCAGCAGGAATTTCGTCAGTTCTGAATTTCTTAGCCATAATTAATTATTTTTTTGTAAAGCGTAATTTAAAAATTTGTTAGTTTTTCCAGCCTTCATCATTTTTCCAAGGAGATGAGTTAATCCAGAAACCAGATCCAAAGCAGGAACGTATAGATTGCCAAACTAATTTTGTCCCTATGTAAACTGCGGTAATTATTTTGTTACCAACTCTTATTTGACTGACATCTTTACCATTTATCTGTATCATTCTTCAAGTATGAAATACACGGTGTTTTCATCTTTGGATTCGATTTGTTCAAAAGCCTCTTCATTTTCAATTACATCAAATGAAAGATTACCTACTTGTTTTTTGAAGGAAAAGGTGTCATTTGAGTTATTGTTTACGGCATTTATCAATTGATTAAATTCGTGAGCTGTTAAACGTCCACGGTTATTAGTTCCATTGTTTTCTTGCTTATTATTAAAATCAAGCAGGTTAGGGGATTGCTCTTGTTCTGCCGCCATACTTAAAATATTAAAGGGAATTCATACGGGAACATGTTACCGTTTAGAAGTTCACACATAAAACAGTCTTGTCCTGATATTCCATAATTTAATGTGATACTTGGTTTTGATCTATCAATTTCTTGTTGTACTATATTGCCTTCATTATCTCTTTGTTCTTTCCACCAATCAATCACTTCATTTTCCATATCAGGAAGATGATACCTAGTCCACTTGAATATGTAGTTTTTAGCTACATAATCCGGATCAACTAGTTTACCTTGATAATAGACGTTAGCGGTTAAAACAGTTTGACAACTATTGTTTTTATATGATACTCCTTGACTGGAAGTAATTTCAAGTGAATAGCCCACTATATATTGTTTCCGTATTGTGAATGTAGCGGAATACTCTTCATCACTAAATTTCACGATACAACGAACTGTTAGCGAGTTACCATTATCCCAATAAGGTTCAAAAGGCCATATTGTTAATGTCTTTCCATTTTCTCCTTCAAACGGTATATAATCATATCCTTGTAAATAATACCATTGTCGTTGACTGGAAGTAGACTGTAGGTTCTCTTCTTCCAGCGTTAAGGTAATGTCTGCCGGATTAGTAACAGGGTCGGCTCCTGTTAAGTCTCCTAAAAGAGTAAAGGTATCAGTTCCAACAATACGAATAGACTTACTGACTAATTCGTCTTTTACAGACTGGTCAAGGTTATCCCAAGTCATTGTCACATTTTTGCCAAATGTTACATCGCCATTTTTATTCCATTTAATATTTTTATTGGCAAAATGACCAGAACCATCTGTTTTGATTAATACAGAATTACTACGAGTACCAATACTGCCTTCTCCGTCAAAATTTAATTGAAGCAATGGGTTCTGGATGGTCCCACCAATGCCACCACGATTAAACCAAGCTCCATAATCCTCTGTGTAATTAAGTATAGTGTCAGTAGGTTGGTATTGTGTGACTAGTTCTCCTGCCTCTAATTGTGGTGAAGAAAAATAAAATATTGATTCTCCTGCATTATCAGAGGTATCAAAAGTTGGGACAATGGATAGAACCAATGCTTCTTCTGCCTGTTTCGGAGCTTGTAATTCAAATGTTACCTTTTTACGAGACCATATATTCGTGTTAGCAATAGGTATTTGAACGGTTCCTATTGCTTTATCATTTTGTAAAATAGATAATTGACATGCTTGCCCCGCATATATCCAAAAAGAGAATGTATATTTTTTCCCGATATGTTGCGCGAACCACTCTTCAGATTGGGCTATCATGCTTATGATTTTAGAGGCACTATATACATTGCCGATTCCAGTAGGGTTTTCTATTTGAGTGTCAATAGTAATTGCAGATGTAAAATTAACATCTAAAGAATTAACGAATACATTCCTATGAATTTTTCCGGCATAAAAAGTTGCAGCAAAACCATTCTCATCACCAGCAGTTAATGTTCCAGAAATATGAGCAGATTTTGAAGCAAAAAGTTTCTGTAAGTAACCTCCATATCCTTCTAATTGACCAAATACCGGATCTGTTATTCCATTCAATTTGCCAACACGTATTTTACTGGCATCGCCAAAGTTAGCAACACTAGACAGTAAGATGATATTGAAATCCGACACCCAAACTTCATCTGAAGGAGACATCTCACTTAAATCCAGTTTTACTGTTCGCAAATAACGTCCAGAATAATCGACAGTTATTGTGTGCAACTTATATTGCCAATCTGTTGTAATAGAAGTGGTTTCTTCTCCATCTGTTCTTGTTCCATCTTGGTATTCTAATGAAACTTTACAATTGACAGCTTTATTGGCTTTGATCTTATATGAAATAAGAACGCGGTTGGGGTTTTGAACATATTTGTAGAAATCTTGTTGTAGACCAATGAAACCGTAATATATAGCGTCATTTCTTTTAAAATGACAAATGCGATTATTGTCCGCTTCTGATAGTATGTAATCAGTGGTTACTGCTTCTGTTCCTCGTACTATATATTGTGATTCGGAATCTTCATAATCAGGAGTTGCAATATTTGAAGGCCAACATAAACTCTCATTGCGTCCAATACCGTCAATCACATCCATATATGGGGCATTATCGTCAGACCCAGTTAAATATATGGCTCCAGATCTATTTATATCAAACAGATTGGTAATTCTGGCAAAGTCTAAGATTTCTTCTGTTTTAGGCACATCGCCTTCTAACAGTGCTCCAATGAAATACTGTTTTTCGACAATATCATTTGTATTAGAATCTACAGTCTTATCTATTCCATAATCCAATACACACATTAACGAATAAATAAGATTCTTTCCATCAAAATATTGTCTTCTAACTATATCCCCAGTCCGTAATCCTTGTGTCTTTTTAGAATCGGACTGGAGAGAAATTTTATATTTCTTGTATTTATATACAGACATTATGATATTTCTTCTACTAAGTCTCCGGAACAGGCATCGCTGACCCACCAAGACCCGTTAGTCACTGATTGTTTCTGCACTTCCAATTCGTATATTCTCATTTTTTTACGAATTGTCAGATCATCAAATGTTGCACTGGTGTTGCCGGTCAATTTGTTTTGAATGATACCCCAGCCATTTCCGGCAAAACCACTGGAAAAAGTGACAGAACCTATGTCGTTGACAAAATAGGCATTACCATAGTGCTTAACTCCATTATCTAAAGCCAACCAATAGATTGAATCATCAAAGAATAGCTCGTTGGGGAGGAGGCGGGTTTTAGAATCTGCTATTCCAATTGATTTTTTTCCTTCAATCGGTTTGTCAAAAACAAAAAAATCAGCATCTGTAGAAAACATTAAGCTGGATGATTTTCGATTTAATGGGGCATATAAACTTAACGATTCTACATAGCCAAATGATGATTTTATTATTTCAGAGATTTGTACTGTATCGTCATCAGCTACTTTATTATATTTAAATGGAGCTTCAACAAATACGCTATCACCATCACTGTAAAATCCTGGTCCATCTTCTGATTTTAATCTAATATAACGTCTGAATATAACACCAGAATCTTCAGACGATTTTTTATATGTTTCAATCAATATATTCCCTAAATTGTGCCCTGCCTTAAATGATTCTGGAAAATATGCAGAACCAAATTTTGAAATCATTTCATATTCACCATCATCATCATAAATACTGGTTTGCAGGTTAATTTGTTTGGTATTATCGTCTCCCCAATTTAATATTTTGTTAGATGCAGAAAATGAGATAACATTGTTATTCTTGACATGAATAATGTAATTATCATCAAATTTTATGCCTCCTGTTACAATATTTAAATCCCCTGTTAATTGAGCTAACCGTTTGGCCGAAATAACCAATACACTTGTATTATCAAATCCCAAATCTACACCATACAAAGCGGTAATGCCGGATTGGAATGTGCTTGTACCTTTTACAGACAAGTTTCCGGCAACCGTTCCATCTTTCATGGTCCAGCTTACATCTTCTTTATTTGAATTCCCAGAATGATAAAACTCGTTTCCTTGATAGCTAATGCCATCCTTGGATATTTCTAAATCTCCAAGTCTAATATATCCACTACAAATAACATCGCCGTTTAATGCGATTATATCATTATCATAACTTATAACATTACAACCGTTAATGTATAATCCATGTGTGGGGAGATGCAATTCACCGTTAATAGAAACTATATTTTTTCGCTCTTGTGGATTACTTTCGGACGTTTGGTAAACATCCAATATTTTTATTCCATTGTCTCCGGCTGTAAAACCATACAATGCCTTTAATAAACCGGCCATAGAGTCACCATTTATGGAAACAAACCCACCGGTGCCACTTCCGCCGCCTTCTTCACTGCTTAAACTACTTATAATAGTATTTGCTAATAGATATGCAGAGTTCTTTCTGGTTATATTTTCATATTCATGTATTTCAAGATTGATTTTTTCTTCATTCACGACATAACCATCCACATAATCCGAACCTGTAAAATCTGGAAGTGTTTCGTGTGAAGCTTGTTCCATCCCTGTTAAGAGTCGATTGTACATTGTTTCCAATGCACTACCTTTCTTAATTTGTGATATACCTTCATTTAACTTTGCCATTATTCTGCCACTTTTACGGTTTTTGATAAAAATCCTGATATAGATGCTTTATAGGAGTTAACTTTTGCTTGAAGGGATACAAACTTTGCCAAATTAGCTGGAGGTTGAGGTCCCATCATAGTTGGGGTCATCATTTGAGATAATGCTCCTAGCCAGTCAACCAATAAAGTTGCTAATTGATTTCCAAGTACTGCTGGTTCATTGGCACTACCGCTACCCAAATACACTCCATCTTCTTTGATTATAATTTCTTTTGCATTATATTTTGCCAAAATTTGTTGGGCATCAAGAAGTATTTGACTTTTATCATGTTGGGATAAAATATCATCAGCGGTTATTTTGAATATACTTTTATCACTTTCTCCTTCTCCTTTAGCAACTTCCGACAATATCGAAACAGGGGTATAAGTCGTGTGAGCATGAACACCTGTCTTTTCCAATTCATCTACATCTGGAGTATCCTCTGAATCTTCCCATTCTTTTGTTTCTGTTGCTCCAATAATTACTTTGTTATGCGCGTCTACTTGTATTGTGTCTGCATGAGAGTATTGAATAACATATTCGCGTAATGTTTCAGGGTCTGTTGTTATTACGACATCCGAATAAAGATAGGGGATAACCACTAAACCATTTTCATTATTTTGAATAGCTGAAAGATATACGCCTTCATGTAAACCAACTGGAAGCCCGTCATCAATAGCCTGTTTGTCTGTAAGTGTATGAGTATATTCTTGTACATCAACAGTTCCGCACAGTTCTCCATCTGTATGTATTTTAACAACAAAACCAGATATTTTGGCTGTGTTTTTTATAACGTTGTTTCGCGGGTTTACCAATTTATGAAATGCAATTTGTCGTATAGCATCATAAATAGCACTGTTTGCGCTTAAATCGCTTGTAATTTTATCTGCCATAGTTTTATTCTTTTTCTGGTTTGGCAATACAGTAGGGGAGTTTTAAAGTCTGCCTAAAACCGTTAACACCAAATTTTGTGTTGATTTCTTCAATAAGATACCAACCTTGTTTTTCAGGTTCGCGTTTATCAAGTAAAACGACTTTCATTCCAGATTCCAAATGCCTCATGCCTAAATTAGTTCTGTGTAAATCTCCGAAGATAGTAATACTACCTTCAACGCCATTTCTATTATATCCTTCAAAAAAGGCTTCGGCTTCTTTTATTAATTCGTCCTCGCTAATGCCAATTTTTGATGATACATAAGGGATAACGTTGTACGCACTTAGGTTTACTCTATCCTTAGTCTTTGATTTGGGGATAGCTCCAAGTTTTAGGGATTTCTTGCTAAGTTTTGTTTCATTCAGAATTTGGAATTTCTTATGTTCTGTATCATTTTGTCCGGTCCATTCTGGATTTAAACGAACTGTTACATTATACTTGATTTGTTTGTTACCCTCAAACTTGAATCCTTCAGCGGAGACCGCTAAATATCGGGGATCACAATTCATCAAAGTTAAATTGTCTTGGGCTACATGATAATCAAACTGTATTTGAGGAGTATCAGAACTTCCATCTGTATTTAAAATAGAGCTGGCAACATTTCCTGATAAATAAGTATGCCCTACCATAACATAAGGAGTTCCATCTGTATCTTTCCTAATAAAACTATATAGCCCGTATTTATTCCATTCTGTTAATACATCCGCAACTGTCAAATCTTCCGTTAACTGAATCTTGCCAATATTAATGTCCCTTTCTGCTGTTTTGGGATGCAATTTTAACCCTGTTCCTTTTAATAAATCGTATTTTCCTCCCTCTTTCAACAAATCGTTTACTGTAACAGTCATTGGGCCTAATTTAACGACATTTTTTCGTTTTAGCCCACTTGCCAGATTCTCACATTTGATTTCAATAGGTGTGCTTACACTGCATTTTACGATATAACCGTCAAAATCGGGAACGTTCTTGACAAATGCCTCTTTCTCCATTGCCTGAAGTCTCTCGGTCGCATTTTTGAAGACCTTTCCTCTATCTTTATAATAGCCTAAATATATCCGGATACGTTGTCCTACCTTAAAATCAGTCGGCTGGGCTGTCGAATATCCTTTTCGCTTTTCTACAACTGTACCGTCTATTAAACGCTCTGTATAAACAGTAGTTGCACCTTCTTTTTCTATGTTCTCGGAAGTTATAGTGCGTTTAATTACGGTTCCTCTTGGGAATCTGACAGAAGCTGAATTAATAAGTTTCTTATAAGTATCGTTTATCTCAATACTTTCACATTCCCGAATAACAAGGCATTTATTTTCATCTGGATCGTTAATTTCTATAACGTCACTATTAGCTTCCCATATTAGGATTTTACAGCACAATATATCAAGGCATTCTTTACCATCTATAATTATTGCTTCTGGAAGTTTCATACTTAAATGGTGTTAGAAGTTAATGATTCAATCATTTGAGCGGCTTGATTAGCAGCAGATGCTTTAACCTTATCAAGAAGAACTTTGGCCCAACCTTGTTTTTTCATTTGAGAGATTTCAAGGTTTGTTCCATTTATGGTATCTTGCACTACATTAACCGCGTCATCCGGTTCAACGGCAACACATGTAAAACTATATGGTTGAACATTCTTAAAGCCTTCATTTTGCCCCATATTGAAGTCTTTTATCAGAATTTGTGTCACATTGAACTGTTGAAACATGAGATTAAATACCTGGATAACTCCTTTATGTTGCATCAATGTTATAAATTTGGAAACTTCTGCATACGGATATACATCCGGATAATTGCTAACAATCTTTCCTGTTACAGTAAAATTTATATCGCCTCCTGAAATCAATTCTTTACGTGAATAATCTCTTCCTTGTACCTTGGTTAATACAAGATTGTTAGAACTTTGTGCTTGCACTATAGCACCTAAGTCTAAGAAAACAGGATCGCCGGGCACCTTTACTTCCGTAGCAGTGTTAAGTGATGAACTGGCAGCAGCTTCATTGCTCAATCCTTTTATTTTATCCCAATAAGTATTGAATTGAACCGTTTGAACCTGGCCGCTTTCATTTTTAATCCAAAGAAGTAAACCTTCATTGGCAGGTTTACCTTGATACTTTAATACAACCCCTTGTTTATTAAAGGTATCTTCATCTGCCTTCTGACCGTTCGTTATGATTTTCTGAAGCTCTTGACCTTGGTTCTTCTGATAGGCTGCGGTGGCATTCTTTCTGTCCAACTGGCGTATATATTTGGGATAAAGATCGTTGATGGTAGCAAAAGTCATTTGCATCATCGTTCTTTTGGCTGCATAAACAAATACATTACTATATCCTCTATTGGATATAAATTTCAATTGTCCATCTCTTTTTCTATAATTAGCTGCATAAAAGGCGGCATTCACACCGGTGTTTGCCAGCCCTTTACCAACATTAATCGTTAAATTAGAAAATGTAGAGCTTATAAAACTCATATTACATCATATTTGCATTAAAATCTTGAACTACATCTAACAAGGCGGTTGCTAATTCTTGTTTTACGTTTGTTATTGCCGCAACTTGTCTATCATCTGTCATATCAATTGTTTGATGATCCACGCGCATTAGATTTTCTATTCGTACTATTAATTGTTTAGGAGCTGCATTATAATTATTATGACTCCTATATTGAGACTGGTCGGCTCCGTTATGAAGGCTGGAGGCTAAATCTTGCTCTTTGTTACCAGCCGTAGGGTCCCACTTAAATGTATCTTTAGCATTTTTAGGGGTATATATTTTCCCACTTTTATCTACCCACTGTGGAGTAGCGTATGGAGCTATTGTTTTAGCTATATACTGTGCCCCGTCAAAAATCGCTTTATCACCTTCTTTCTGTGGACCATAAAAACCGCCCGTAGGAAGTTCGTACCCATTTTTAAGTATATTTTGGAAAGAAGATCTATTTATAAATGGGGCAAAAAGTGGTTTGTATTTAACATCAAGTTCATTGTAAAAGGCTAAAATATCATCAAATGTTTTTGTGATATGACCGGAAATTTCTTTAACATTAGATTTTTCAGGTAATCCAAATTTAGAGGGGTTATTGTATATATCCTGTACATACTTCAACCATCCTTCAGTTCCAAATAGACCGGCTTTAGTATCAAACAAAAGTCCGAAACGGTTTTGCAATACAGTTTGGATCTTCATTGGATCAATAGTCTTTCCTGCATCGGCATCTTTTAACACAGAAGCAAAATCATTCCATGTATTTATTGTTTTCTGCATAATTTGCATAAGGTGCCGGATATATGCTTGTGAACGATGCACATCACCTTCAGTCATCTCGTCATGGAATGTTTCTGTGCTAATCCAGTCCCATCGAGAATCCCAACTATTCATCTTAGGTATAAAACGCTCTGCTGCATTATCTAATATTCTTGATAAATCTTCTGAACTATTAGCAGACACAGCGTTATGCAAAAGATATTTGCTCAAAGCCATATTCTCTTTAGAATTATGGTCTGCTAATTGGGCCAGCATCATTTGGACAGCCACTTGTTCGCTTATATCTCCGTTTCTTGCAAAAACATTTGTATTCGTTCCACTTAAAGTACGGCCATGTAACTTATACGCATAATAATTTTCGCCGTTCAGACCTTTTTTGACAGTCTGTTTCATGCCTAGTGCACTGGACAATGACTGGAAGACTTTATCTACACCTGTCCATTGGTCTGCGGCTTCTAATCGTTTTAGTAATTTCGGGTCTCTACCTGCGGCTGTGTCAAAGAATTTGGTCTGGTCGTCTACACTTTGTTTGGGACCATTCTTTTCTATCCAGTAACGATGCCATAATTCAGCGGATTGAGCAATACGCTCGTTTTGGGTTAACAATTCATTATTGAAAATACGCATATTTCCAATCATTAAGGCATCTGGATCGGATAGATTCAACTTGTCAACATTCAAATTACGATAGCTTTGTGCCCATGCTTCATTGGCTTGACGAGCAGCTTCTGTAGCTTTATGTGCTTGATATATTTTATAAACCAATGTTCCTATACCAATAGTGGCTCCAGTTACCCATCCAAATGGAGTTGTGAAGAACCATTTACCTACTGTTCCTATTATACTTGCGAGTGTGGGACCTGCGGCACTTGTATTGATATTTGTTGTAGATACAGCAGCTCCTGCAACACCTGTGCCACCTCCTAATAAACCGGCTCTTCCAAAAAATCCACGGCCAATAGCTTGTCCAATAGAAGCAATACGTCCTATTTGGGTATGTCTACTAAATGCGTATAATTGTATCATATAATTTAATGTACGTTGCATTAAACCTGCAAAATTTTTCATACCCAAAATCCAACTTCCAAACAATACGCCTCTAATCATAATGAAGGTACTTAATATGCTTTGCCCAATACCAGCAATAACTCCTAATATCATTTGAACTTTAACAAACCATACAATGCCATTTTTGATCCAATCAGGTGTCCAATTCCAAACATTCATAATGCCTTTAAACACACCAACAATAACATTTGCTATTTTCAAAAACATGTCCATTGCATTTCTCAATGCAGTTGCAAACTCTGTGGATTTCATTAACTCAATCATGCGTTGCAGAAAGTCTCGGATTACTCCTTGCATTTGTTCAAACCCTTGCATTCCAGTTTCTGTAAATGCCGAGGTCATCTGATACCAAAGACCCTGTATGGTGTTTTTCTTTTCGTCAGCCAGGTCGGATGCAAGCCCCATTGACTTTTTATTGAGTCCGGCTACTTCTTGCATCTTTGCTACATTATTTATTAATGCTAGTGCACCTGGAGCCGCTGTTACCCGAAACATCTTGTTGATTAGTGTTGAGAAATCACCAGCACTCATGGTTTGTTGTTTTTCATGTAAATCACTTAAAATGTCAGAGAGATTCCGAAGATTTCCGTTTTTATCTTTTGTGTTGATGCCTAATATGTCCCATGCTTCTTGACCTCTTTTAGTAGGGTTCATCATATTTAATAGCATCATACGTAACGTAGTACCTGCGTGAGAACCTTTGATACCGGCATCGCCTAATACACCAAAAGCTGCCGAAGCAGTTTCAAAATCTAACCCTGATTGATGGGCGACAGTACCGGCATATTTAAATGATTCAGCTAATTCTAACAATGTTGTATTCGTTTTTGTGAACGTCATCGTAAGAATGTCAGCTGTGTTATCCATTTGTTTTGCTGGGATTTCATAAGCGGTCATAATGTTGGTTACAACATCCGCTGTTTCTCCCAAGTCTGTATCACCTACAAGTGCAATATCAGATATAGGTCGGATAGCATGTTTTATTTGATCGACATCATATCCTGCCATAGCTAAGAATTTTCCAGCTGATGCAACTTGTGGAGCTGTATATTTAGTTTCAACTCCAACTTGACGCATTAATTGGTTCATTTCATTAAATCTAGCTTCAAATCCCACTTTTTTATCGTGAGTCTGGAGGATATTCTTTGTCGTTTTGGCTATATTATCATAGGTAGAAGCATCTCTAAATACAGAAGTTACTCCAGACATTAAAGAGCTAAGTCCATAGGCAATTCCCATACCCTTAATCATTTCGCCTGCAACATTTGTACCTGTGTTGGCGTATGTTGGACCTAATACTTGCCGAGTAGATGGATACAGATAAGTGCTTCGTCCTGCTCCAGTCTGTCGTGTTGAAGTGGAAGTCGTACTTCTAGTTGTGCTGCCAGATACCCCCTTAGATGCGCCAGCGGCACTGGCTGTAATGGTTATTTTACTATTCGACTTAATCTGTTCTATTTTCTGTATTAACCTATCAAGACTATTTATTGCTTGACCTACATTAGCTTTTGGTTTTATTTCCTTACCATTAATTGCATTAATGGCTTTATTCAACTTTTCTATGCTGGAAGCTGAATATGTAGGTCTGCCCATTGCCCCATTTAGTGCAGTCTTTGCCTGTGATTTTATATTATTGAGTTTAGTTAAGATGCGATCTAAACCTGCTTCGGCTGCACTTGTATTGATTTGTATGTTTATAGGTTTGGTCTTAATAGAGGCCAATGCTGAATTAACCTTACCGATGCTTTTTGCAACAACATCAAATCGCTTTGTTAATGCTTCCATTTCAGCTGTGGCCTGCTGAAATTTACGTATAGACTCTAAAGCTGGATTAGAGTTAACGTTTATCTGATAATTAACAATATAATTTTCTGCCATCTTTTTGTATTTTGATTTTCTAAAGAATAGCGGTTTGGTACCCTGAAAGATTGAAAAAGCCCCTTATCCGACAGAGGATAAAGGGCTACGTAGAAAAAACGAGTAATAAGACACTTTACGCAAGCATTCCAAGTGCACTTGCTTGTTGAGTTATGAGCATTTTGCTGTGGAGCCATACGGCATCTTCAGAAAGCATTGCAAATTCTTCATCGTTTAACTCATCAAGGTTTACGCTGGGAAAATAATGACGGATAAATATCAGTCTATGACGAATAAGTTGATCGTCTTTTACTTCCCAGCTTTTGATAAATTTACGAGTTTTCCTTTGCGCAACTCGATGATTTGAGCCAGGTGTGGCATCAAGCCATAGATGAACAAGGAATCATCTTTAATCAGTTCTTTGTCGCCATCGACAAAGCAATCTTTTGCCAATTCTCGCATGGCACCGGCCTGGTCCTTTTGGGAGAGAGACAAATATTTACTGAATGTCGGGAAAGGCGGCTGTTTAAAATAACCGATATAATATGGCTTTTCGCCTTCGTCTTCATCTCCTTCCACAAAAATCGGGAATACACGTTTTAGTTTGGGATCTGAATCTTTCAGCTCTTTTACTTTCTTTTCAATCTCGGTCTGAATATCTTCAGGCAAGAAAAGGTCTTCGTTTACATTTTCCATTATAATTATGATTATTGATGTTTATCCAAGAATAGAAGTTATAATGCTGGTAGGTTGTGTGTGAATGCAAATAAAATGTTAAATGTATATTCTCTATATAAATTTATTTGGTATATAAAATAAATCTATTACCTTTGCAACATATAAAAAAACAACGCCTTACTTTCTTGTAAGGAAATGAGCCACTCATAAGTGGCTTTTATTATTTTTATGAGAGATTTTGTAGATTGGAAATAAAACGTTACGTTTGTAACGTAAAAAGTGCATATTTGAGCTTAGTCGTCAATTCTGCACTATAAAACGGATAATAAGGGGATGTGTTAACGCATCCTTTTTTTTATTTTATAGATAAAATAAAAAGCGAGCCGTTTTCAACTCGCTTTTCGAAACAATATTATACCGGAAGTTATAGCCAAGAACTAGTTCCTTCTCCTGTGATAATATCGAAAGGATTCAAATTGAATTCTTTCGTAATGTTTGTATCATCTTGTTTACTTTCCATTCCGTCTTCGTTAAAAAGGCATCCCTTTAGCGTTACAGTTTCGGCGGTCCAGTCTTCACCGGCATAAGCATTAGTAAATGAGATGATCAAGTCAAATTCTCCCAAATCCATTAAAGAACCAGCCAATGCTCGGAGTTGGGAAACGGTATTATAATCCATTGTAATGGAGGCTGTACAGGTTTTGTTGCCAAAACCACGATTGATAGCATTTCCTCCAATACCGTAGTTATTTTCAACTTTACGAGTCTTGTTCCACTTGATTTCAGAAACTCCTTGCATAATAGTAGAATCTTCTGAAATATCCAATGCTGGTATGGAAATGCGGATCATAGACCAGCTGTATGCTACATTGTTAATTATTGCCATCTTGTTAATTATTTATTGGTTAATGCCAAGCCCTCGACTACTTCAATACGGGACGCTACACCCACCGGAACAAGTGAATATTTAATGATTAGTGTATCATTCTTTAATACATTTTGATTCTTGTCAATTGTTACAGAAAAACCTGAAATTTCTTCATTATTCTGCATAGTTGTGAGGATGTCAGAGACAATGTTTTGAAACATCGTAATCTTGGCAGAAGATAGGTATCCAGTGCTGGGATCTACTTTCAACGGAGAATTGACATAAGGCAATAATGCGTTGCGTACAGCACGTCTTGACTTATGAATTGTACGGTTTCTAGCAACTGTTCGGTAATCTCCGTTTGAACATGTTTGGTCTTTAGAGAAAAAAACTCCACTTTCCAAACCAGAATATTTGCACAAGAAGATATATCCCTTATCGTCCAGATCATCCAATTGGATTTTATTCAAAGATGAGTACTTTAATGTACTTGTCAACTTACTTTCGCTATTCAAAGTGACATCTCCGAATCCCATTTCAATATCTGGGAAATAACCAATCAAATTGAACTTATTTACCCATGCGAATGATTCTTGTACGCTTGCTGAAGCGATACATCCGAGTGCGGCTCCAATATTTCCTACAGGAGTGAGGTTCGGGTTAGCAAGCTGCATAGCTGATACATCAGCGTCTAATCCCTGGCCAAGCAATACACTGACAAACCGAGCATTAATGACACACGTAGGTATTTTGCCCAGTTCTACTTTCTTCACAGATTCTTCAGCTGTTGCAATTACTGCGGAATTTGCACATAACAAGATTGATAAAGGAGCATTTTCATCAGCTAAAGACGCAGCTTTGGATTGCAGATCTGTAACTAGGTCAATGCTATATGTTTCTGCTTCCGGATCTGTTTGTTTCCACAACGATTGTTCAGTCCAAACACCGAGTTGGTTAATCATACCATGTGCTGCACGTTGCATTTGTTCTATAGCATTCCAATCTACACCACAGTCTGCAAACATGATAAACAAACGTCCTGTGCTTCCTTGTATTCCAAAGAAATGATTGATATGATAATAAGGAATTCCAAACAGTAAATCCTTTTCAGTGTCACCGGAGTATGCGGTAATGCCAAGTTCTTTCAAATCATCCATAGAATTGATTTCAATAACATTACCTTGTAATTTGTCTTTTACGGCCAAACCAGCACCTTCTTCGAAGAATTTAGCTTGTTTGGAAATATCAAACAGCAAACCTGTGACTTTTTCAGTTGAGGTTGTAGAGCTTGTTCCAATGTTTCCATCGGTATCACTCATAAAAACGCCACCTAATGCCATATTTGTAAATTTTATTGTTTGTAATACGGATTTTGATAAAGAATAGCATCCTTCACCCAATTAGGTTGTGCATCTGCGGTGAATACACCACCTTTGGAATCAATATACAATGCCGGATAGCCAGGATATTTTTGTAACAGTTCTTTTACGAATTCTGGTATTTCATCTTTTTCTTTTGTTTTGTCTTTTTTTTCAGGTTTTTGAGAAGACTCTTTGATAGAGGAGGTATCTGGAGTTTCAACAGTGTCTTGCTCTTGTTTTTCAGATTCTTCATTTGAAATAACCGGTGTTTCTGAAGTAACTGTAGGATCTTGTGTTTTAACCTCTTCTGTAACCGGAGCTTCTGTATTCTTTTTTCTAGCCATAACTTAAATTAAAAAAGGGAATGGAGTACCGACTCCACTCCCTTGTGATAAACTATGATGAGATATTTAATTCAATTTGTTATTCTGCATTTTTGTAAGCGGTCCATGCTACGATTTCTGCCGGACGAACGATGTTTACATCCATTTTCATTCGCATCTGGAAGAAATACAATTCGCTGTTAGCTTGTAGCCGTTCAACCTTTACTACTTCAGCGTCATTTGCATAGTCAACCCCCATCCACAGGTTAGATTCCATGCCGGTAGTAAATTCTCCGAGTACGATAGTATGTTCTGGAATGCCGACAATAGGTACAATACGCTTACCTTTAAAACGATACTCGTTAACCTTAGTATTGTCGGAGTATTTCACTGTTTTGTCGCTTAGATATTGATCATATAAATCCCAAATATCCCAGCCACATACAAATACCAGTCCTGCTTTTTTACGGATTTGTTTCGGGCATTTCTTCCACATAGCATTGAGAGCGGCTTCTACATTGGCACCTGTGCTCAATTCTGTAGTACCGGCAATAATGACTTGTCCACCAGCTTTCTCTACCTCTGTTGCATTTGTTGCAGTATTTGCCAGAATACGTTTGATTGCACCGTCAAAGTATTTCATTGGGCCACCGGCATTTTCACCTCCAATCGTTGTGCAACCTTCAGGAGCGGTAATTTTTGCGGCAGCTGAACCACCTTTTGCGGAGCACCAAATAGACTCACCGATATACTCATTCTTTCGATCCATCAAGAGGCGCAGCATTTTAGCTTGTACTTTTGGGTCTAAGTCACGGAATACCAAATTACCTTCCGGCTGGGCAAATTTGTAATACTTTTCATAGTCACGGGGGTTAAATTCAAGGTACACCATGAATTCTTGCGGTTCCAGGTAACGTTCTGTTAATGTGTATTGGTTCAATCCACCAGTAGTTCCTGCTCCTGCGCCATGAGTTGAGTTTGGAGTGGGGACGTTATCTTGAATTACTTTTCCCAATTGGATAGTGGGGATGGTGTATTTGAACTGGATTCCAGATTTGATATGAATCAAACCTTCTTTGTATGTATCATTCCCTTGCGCGGTATATGTCAGGAGGTCATTAAGGACCTCACCAGAATATGTGTTTTGCGCAAAATTTACTGAACTTGCCATGTTGTTTATGTTATTTTGTTTTAGTCAAGTGTTTTAAATTGGAAATCTGTTCCTACGACAGCTTCAACAGCCTTAGCCATTTTCTTTTCTGCCTCGGTCATCTGATTTTCTGCATTTTCAATGTTGGCAGGGTCATTTGCAATTTTAGCAGAAATTTTATCACGTTTTGGAATGGAATTCAGCGTTGCCTGTACCATCTCAAAATCGTTTTGAGCCATTTCCACCCATTTAGTTTTTGCATCAGAATTGATTTTACCTTCAGCAATTGCATTGTCAACGAACTGTTCGATAGTTTCTTTACGTTTTGCTTCTTCAGCATCTTTGTAACTTTTCAATTCGTTCTTGACAGTTGTCAATTCGTTTTGAACATTGGTAAGTTGCGCATCCAATCCTTCTTTCTGAATTTTCAAAGCATTGTATGAAGCCTGAATTTCTGCTGCCTTGTTTTCCGCATTTTTCAATGCGTCAATTCGGGTAATAACAGCTGAAACTTCAGAGGTTTTCTCCAAACCAAGCTGGGCGCATACAGAACCAAATGCAAATTCTTGTTCTTTGTCCATTGTTTTTTGTGAATTTGAATTTTCTATTTGATTTTGATTAGGAATAGAACTGGAATCATCAAGTGGTTTAAAATTGCCCAGTTCTGTATTGATAGAAGCCATGATTTTTTGAAGGGCGTTCGCTTCCACTACTCCTTCAATTTGATCTTTTACTTTATTACAAACCTGTTTAGAGGTTTTTAAAACACATTCTGCTGATAATATACCGGCGTTTACGGCAGATTTTGCATCAAAGTAAGTTCCATCACAACCTTCTTTTCCATCCATGATTTCTCGAACCTTAGCTTTCGTCAGACCAAATCTTTTATGATATATGGTTTCAATCTGTTTCTGAAAAGCATTTACAATTTGTTCATTGTCTGGGTTGCATGACTTTTCGTCACGTATGAAGGGGTTGTGGATCATTAAAATAGAATAGTCACGCATGTAAGAACGAGTTCCTGCCGCCCACAGTACTGAAGCCATTGATGCTGCCAATCCTTCCACAATTGTTTCAACTTCAATGGGACATTGCTGTATAATGGAGAATGTTCCCATTCCGTACAGAACGCTTCCACCTTCACTATTAATGCTGATTATAATTTTCGAGGGTTTAACGTAATCTTGTATCCATAAAAATTCATCATTAAAATTACGTGTGCTCTCTTCATCAATTTTGCCATAGAAGCGCATATATACCGGTTTTGCTTCTTGCGCTTCTCCAACTACATATTTTAATTCATCTACTTTCATTTGAGCTTTTTCACAAGAATAGGTATCAGCTTCTTTAATGGTTGTAAGTTTGTTATTCGACTTGACCGGTTGGAGGATCAGTTGAAGGCATTTCTACAGAAGGTTCATACTTAGCTACATCTTCGATTTTAGGTTCCTTGTGATTACCATGTGCTTCTGAATCATGTTCTGGTGCATCAGAATGGTTCGTGAATGGTGGCATAACTAAATACCTGTCTACCCATTTGCGATACTGGAAAGAGGATGATGTTCTAAACCATATCTCGTAGTCAATCCAGTATGGCTGTAGCCCATGATCTAAAGATTCCGGCATATCAAAATAGGTAAGATTGCAACGTTCATTTAATGCTTCTTCGTAATCTTTCGCATCTTGAATTGCATCATTGATCTGTTGAAAAACGCGAAATCCATGTGTCTCAACAATATCGTCACTATTGTTTAAATCATTAAGCACAAATCTGATACGCATAGTGGCACGCCCTTCTCCAATTCTTTGTTGGGCAACTAAATAACGTACATTCACAAACCGAATAAATGCCGCAGGAAAAGGTATAGCATATTCTGTATTACCACGAGTACGAACAATACGTTCAAACTGTCCGTTATCTATTTTTACAGTTTGGAATAGTTTAGGCGAATTATTATCGTTAGGGTCTGTATGTAAGGACTCTAATACACGTTTTACAGCTAAATACACATCCTCTAAAGGGTTGTTGTCTACTTCCTCCAAAGTAGTATCGTCATCATCGGGAAGGGGAGAGGTGTCTTTTGCAAACGTGTCTTTTAAACTGTCCGGTAAATCTGTTTTATATTTATCTACTATCATTTTGGAAAGCCATCAAAAATACGAATACTGTAAGATGAAATTTTATCAGCTACGGTTGTAGAATATCCTATAAATTGCCTTTGTCTAATATAGGATGCTGGAGAACCTGGTTTGGCAATTTTCCCTCCTTCATTATGTATTGCTGCATAACAAAAGTTTCTTCCATATTGCCTATTACTAAATTTGAACATGTCTGGATCTGTGAATAATTTAACACCACGATTCTTATTAGAATGAAAGCGTTCCCATATTATTGAATGTTTTAATGCTCCTGTTTCTTCCAATATAGGGTGTGGCTTATGATTACGTCTGGATTGCCAAGAAAAAGTTCCGGCTGAATTGAACCGCCGGAGATAAAAAGAGTCTCTAAATATTTTTTTTGCGGCATTACCTACCAATGTTTCAAAATTGAATACATTAACTTCAAATTTATTAGGCAATCTCAACCATTGTTGAGCTAATTGTCTTGGAGTTATTACTTTTCCAGCCATTTGTCCTTAATTTTATTAGCAATGGTGCGCAGCCTCTTTTTATGCTTTTTAGGAATAATAAAGTATGAATGTGCATCACTAAATATTCGCCCACCCTTTGCTACACTTTCTTTAAATACTGGATTAACAAAATCGGGCATCTCAATAATTTGTCCCATCACCTGTGATAATTTGGATTGGTTGAGAACGTCAGCACTTTCTTCTACTAGAAAACAACGGCATCCATGTTCAATTGGGGGGATTAACCATGCTGGGAAAGATGCTTTGCGGTAGCTAGTCCCTTCTAATGCAAGGTGCCAAGGGCGCACCCTATTATCTCCCTGTGTCATATATGTTAACACTGTATTATTGCTATACAAAATCCAACCAGCAGCAATTCCCATCGCATATTCAATATCTTCGTTTTCAATATTCGCGTATATGCTATTGTATCTGTGAAAAATATTTTCAGCTTCTGCCAGATCTACTTCATTGGTAATATTAAAATTGTCTGGAAGGTTCTCCGACATCTGAAATTCTTCAGCTACTGCAAAATCAACAAGATTATCTAATGCAGCTACTAATATATTACGTTGCTCTTTTTCTAATTTGGTTAATCCATCATTGTGATTACGAAGTAATTCCAGTGCTTTTTCAAAGTCCATACCAAAACCTTTGATTGCATGATTCAATGCAAATTCCGCACGTAACGTCATCATTTCTTCTAATAAATCCCAACGATCCTCTATATTGCCATAGTCCTGTAAAAACTTCTGGAAAACAGCGTAGATAGCAAGGTATTCAGCATTCTCTTCATCTTTGTTCGATTTAGATTCTGCAAGGACGGAAGGAGAAGTGCTATCTTTTATTCTCCTTCCATTAGAAAATTTTCAACGTTGCTTGAATTCTTTCGTTCACCACGCCTATGCCCATATCTTTTGTAATATTCTTCATCGGACATAATGCGTCTATCATTGGAACTTCCATTTATGCTCCCGCTATTACTTGCCATTTCCGATATAGCGTTAAATTGTTTCCCTACGACAATACCAAATTCTTTTTCGATTTCATCTGCTGATACTTCATACTTATCTGTAATAAAAGAATATAAGCTAATCTTGTCTTTGTTACTCATTTCTACACGGTTGGCATATTTGAATTCTAATCCCGGCTTGATATATCCCATAGATACTAATCTAGGAACGATCTCTTCATTCATTACATTTTCAATGAAACCGCGATACATTTCTATGCGCTCCCGAAAAATGTCTTGGTGAGCATTTGTTGATCCAACATAAGATTGGGTTGCTCCAGCCATAGATTCAGAGCCAACTATTAGATTAGAAACTTCTGTATTGGCAAAATTTATTAAACTAGTATATATGTGTTCGGAATTTGACATTGTAAATGTCTTAATGTCAATATCATCGTTCAATCCTGTGACTATTATTTTATTCTGAGCCGCATTTGCAATGTTTTGTGCTAATCGTTGTCGATCTTGGATGCTTTCTGATTCAGTCTTACCATGTATGATAGGTTGACCATAAGTATGACTAAAATTAACATAATTAGCAAGAGTGAATTTTTTTGCAAGGATAGTTGGGGTAGTTGCAGAGAATAGCCCCAAGTCACCATTATCAATAAGTATATAATTCTTGGAGTATTGCGATGAAGCAATATCCCATCCAGGATTCCACTGCCCTTGTCTTTGCACAACTCGTAATTGACTTGCCAATACATTTCTTCGCTCAATAATATTTACTTCAGCTAGCTTTCCTGTTAAAGGATTAATATCAGGCATTATTTCTAATAAGGTGTAACCGTACCATTTGGCTTCAACAATACCTTTTATGATTTTAGTGAATTGAGAACCTTGTATCTTTTTGGTTTCTTCTACATCCTTAATATATTTTCCTCGTTCATTTTGTCTTGCCAACATGTATCGTTCGCCTATAATCTGTGATTCTACAGTTTCTAATACTGCACGTAAATGAGCATCCTGCTCTACACATGCTTCGTATAAATCTATCAGTGGACCACGATCATCTAAAACAACCCCGCGTGTTACTTGGGATTGAATGGATTTGTATCTACAATGACGGTCAATCTCCCTAACATATTCTTGAATAGTTTTTTTGCTAGTTTTAAATATGCTTTCTAAAGGAGTGCCGTGAAATGTTGTTTCTGCACTAATTACATTCATATTAAGAGTTTTTGAAAGAATAGATAGCGAGTCTAAAGTTGGTTTCTATATATATGATGGGGTAGAAGTATATGTATTATAATTTGAAATTTATAAGTATCAGTATTATAGATATATAGCTATAAAATATGTGTTAAATATATGATTTTGTATTGTCAATATGATAAAATAAAATATCTTTGCGTCGATAATTTAATGTTTAACAAATAATACGTCATTAAAATGAGTAAAGATTTTAATTATTTTCGCATTAAGATGGCATACAAGGGCACAAATGATCTAGGTGCTATTGTTCCCATCAAATCAGAAGATCTGGTAATGGCTACATGCTATACCGAAGCAGAACAAATCGCATATAAGTTGACTGAAGGAAAAGATGAGTTTGGTGATGTGGATGTAGAAATTGTCCGCACCAAAATTTCAGAAGTTGCTTATAACGATACATTTGCTACTGATACTGAACTAATTTGTGGATTAATATCCTATTTTTTTGAAGAAAGTGAAGATACAGAAGTTGGGTTGTATCAAGTATCTCTTGTTTATTATGATGTGGACGAAAAGACTGGTAAAACCAAAAGTTCCAACAGTACAATTTACGTACCGGCTTATTCTTCATCTGAAGCGATAGAAAATATTCGCACTTACTTAAAACGGGCTGGGGAAACACGTGAATATACTATTCGCAATGTCAAATATGACAAAGCACAATCGGTCATGGTTACACCTGAAACTCATCAAAACAACATTAGGGTATAATGACTTCTCCTAAGGGAACCGGGAAAATTATCAATATCAAATGTACAGAAGTCTCACTCCCGGAATTTCCTAATCTCCTTTTTGGAACTCATTTTGATGGTAGCAGAATTTTTGATGCTACATATTATCTCCAATCTAAAGACCCCGACAATAAATTAAGCATAGAAGACTTCTTTCATAAGTTTGATTTCCAAATCAAGGCTATTGCAGAAACTTACAAGTTGCCTTTAGAGAAACTGGTATCAATCAACACGGAGGGGCATCAATTGATTGACGGATGTTTATGCTATCCGTTTTTATCTTATGTTGATCCGCAATTCTGCGCATATATCAATGAAATAATAGACGAAATGTTTGTTACTGGAGTTGTTGTGTCAGATACACATTTAATTTCGTTGGTAAAGAAAAGGCTTCCTCCAGAATTGCTCAAACAAATTTGGGATGGCAGAGAAGATTTTTCGTAAACCCAAAGCTGTCTTAATATTTAATCGCAGAAAAACATTGGCTCTTATGGCTGCTTCAGTAAATGAGGCAGCTAAAATCAGCGGTTTAAAGCCTGGAAATATTTCTAAGGCTTGTGTCGGTACATTGATTTCCAATGGTATGTATTATTTTAGATATATAGGCAGTGATGTTGAAATAGAGTTATCAGATATAGGTTCATTAAAGTTAGAGGAATATGACAAATTATGTGGTATCGAACGTCAGACATATCCTACGATGGCGATGAATCGTAAAAAATGGAAATATAATAAAAACAATAGAACGTATGAAAGTAAAAGTTTATAGTACATCAAAACATCCGTTGCCTCAATACGCAACTAAGCAATCAGCAGGACTGGACCTAAGAGCAAATATTGATGCTCCAATTACTATTAATCCTAGAGAACGTGTATTGGTTCCAACAGGATTACATATACAACTTCCAGAAGGTTTTGAAGCAAGAATTCAGCCTAGAAGTGGACTAGCCCTTAAAAAAGGAATCACTTGTCTTAATTCTCCAGGATGCGTGGATGCCGACTATCGAGGTGATGTAGGTGTAATTCTTATTAATCATGGAACAGAGCCGTTTACTGTTAATGACGGGGAACGGATTGCTCAAATGATTATCTCTAAATATGAACAAGCAGAATGGGAGCCTGTTTCTTCAATCGAAGATTTAGAGATCACAGAACGCGGTGAACAAGGATTTGGGCATTCAGGAATAAAATAAGAAATATGGGGTACGTTTTATGTGCCCCATTATTTAATTTATAAATATTATAGGATATGGAGCTTAATTTTACAGTTGAAACAAAAGATGTGTTGCTTGATATGATTAAGCGACACAATAAAATGTATCGTATGGGTACGCCAGAAATTTCAGATGCGGAGTATGATGCAGAAATAGAACTATTAAAAACACTTGATCCAGACAATGAATGGTTCAAACATACCGAACCCGCTTTTGTACCTGAAACCCGAAAACGGGCTTTGCCAATCCCAATGAAATCTTTAAATAAAGTAAAGGATATATCAGAACTTAAAAAATGGTATATGTCTTTAGGCTTGAAAGGAAATGCAGGTGTAATATGTATGCCTAAGCTGGATGGTCTTTCTCTACTATATAATGAATTAACTGGTGAGGCATATTCTCGTGGAGGGATAGAAAATGAAGGGCAAGATTGTACTAGCCATTATCGAGCATCCATTCAATGTTATAACCCTGCCAGCAGTTTTCATTATACTTTTGGAGAATTTGTTATCAACAGAAGTGATTGGGAGCAGCATTTTCATGGGAAACGTTCTAAATTCACAGGAGATATTTTTAAATCACCGCGTAACACAGCTGCCGGTCTTTTAAATAGAGATGAGCCATGTGATTATCTTGAACACGCTTCTTTCTTCAGATATGGGGTGGATGAGAGTTCCCTACATGATTATAACAACTTCCATAGTCTGATAGAAACTATTTGTAATATCTATCAACAAGAGCATCTTTACCATTTTGCTTTTATAGATGAACTGAACGAAGAGCTACTGATGAATTTATTCAAAGAGTGGAGTAAGGTATATCCAATTGACGGTATTGTGATTTATATTGATGATTTGCACTTATGGGAAGTTATTGGCAGACATCAAACATCTGGAAATCCATTATATGCTATTGCCTACAAACATCCAGATTTTACAGAATCTTTTGAAACAACAGTTAAGGGTATTGTATGGAAAGTCAGTAAGTCAGGTGCCCTTAAACCTGTGGTCAATATTGAAATGGTTGATACTGGAGATTGTAACATGGAAAATCCTACTGGATATAATGCCGGTTGGATTAATGATCACGAAATAGCGAAGGGGGCTGAAATATTAGTTACCCGTTCTGGAGGGGTAATTCCTAAGATTCTATCAACTCTTAGCCCAGCAACACAAGAAGAACAAGAAAAATTATGGGATGAAATGTCAGAGTGTCCTCATTGTGGTTCATCGACTATGTGGAATGAGAATCACATAGAACTGTGTTGCACTAATCCTAGTTGTCCAGGTGTTCAATTAGCTAAAATTATATTTTTCTATTTGACATGTGGGGCTGAAAATATGGGAGAAGAAACATTATCCAAAATATTCAATGCAGGCTTTACTTCTATACCGGCGATTCTTAACGTTACTTTTAACGATCTGATAAAAATTGAAGGATTCGGAGACAGTATTTCAAATATAATATTGGAGAATAACAGAAAAATCATGCAAGGAGTTGATTTGGCGACTTTAATGCAAGCCAGCGATTGCTTTAAAGGAATAGGAAAAATAAAGGCCCAAAAAATATTGGATGAAATGGATGATGAGGATTTATGCTCGTTCTGTCAAGGGTGGTATATCAATCACGAACCGGATGTTCAAAGCGAAGACTTTAAAAATTGTCCTATAACTGTACAAAACTTATTGTTGGGGTATTTTCCATTTATGGTCTTTTTAGAGGAAACTAAAATACCTTACAAATTGTCTCCAAAGACCGCTGTGCTGGAAGGTAAATGTAAAGGTTTGTCCATCTGTGTATCAGGATTTCGAGATAGTAATCTTGAAGAAGTAATCACCAACGAAGGAGGAAAAATTGTTAGTGGGGTGTCTAAAAAAACAACACATTTGGTGGTGAAGGACAAATCTGCCAACTCATCAAAAATGTCCAAGGCCAAATTATTGGGGATACCAATTTTATCAATTGAAGAATTCTATGAAATTTTGAATAATTAAATTATTGTATTACAATATATTAGCGATTAATATTGATTTAAATTGATATTAATCGCTTCTAAATTTGCATAATTGAATGTAATATCATACTTTTGCATAGAGTAAATGAATTGATATAATTATGGCAAAGAAAAATCAGTTAACTAAAAGTGATTATCTTCCTATGGAAGAATATAAGAAATTACTACGCCTTCTTCATAAGGATCGACAATATTTATGGGAACTATATGCTCGACTGGCATTCTGCACTGCACTACGAGTATCAGATATATTGTCTTTAGCATGGGCTGATATTCTCCATAAAGGTTCATTGACTAAAATTGAGAAGAAAACTGGAAAAGTACGAAAAATCCCATTTAATTTAAGTATTCAAACGAGAATAGAGGAACTTTATATATTGCTTAAACGCCCTAATCCGAATGAATTAATATTTAAAAGCAAATTTACAGGAGTATCTGTCTCTTCCCAATATCTTAATCGGATAATGAAAGAGTGGAAGGCTAAATATAAATTGGATATAGAGAATTTTTCTACGCATACTTTTAGAAAAACATTTGGACGATATGTTTATGATACAAGCGAAAACAAGTCAGAAGCATTGTTACTATTGAACAGGATATTCAATCACTCTAACATTGAAATAACTAAAATATACATCTGCATTAGAGAAGATGAAATAAATTCTATATTCGATTCTATCCGTCTTTAACTTCTTCGCTACATTTTACATTTTGATTTGCACGACATGTGCCCCTATCCTTATTCCATAATCGGATAAATAAAATTGACCATGTTTATACAACAAAAGAGGGGACTGTCTGTATCCCCACCCATCATCATTACTTGTGAATTATGTAATACGCTGGAGAACCTGGATGAATGTAATCCTCCGGGAGATATTTTGCGTATTATGAGTAAACGAAATGTCTGTTCTAAATGTGCTTTCTGGATGGATAAAATAGCTCATCCGGATATAGGTAATGAAGTTATTGGTTCTCATTATTATATTGTATATCCATTTGTAAAACGACCCAATAACGTTATTAAAGGCTCTGAAGGCAAAGAGTTTTATATTCGGCGATTTGATGGAACATTAATCAAATCCAATAATATATGGCATCAAGGTGAAATCCCAGAACATTTTAGAAAACAATTGCCAGATACTGCCAATTTCCTATCATTGATAACTTATACCAAATTATCTAACGACCCTCATAAGTGTCATGCTAAAGGATGCTGGGATCGCTATAATTGCCTTAGATATAATTTATCTTGCGAACGAGATGGACCTTTCAATAAGATTCCGGCCAATCATACTATTGGCGATGAAAACTGTCCTTCATTTATAAATATAAACGAATTAAAAATATGATATATGCAATTTTTATACTATGCTTAATATTGTTTGCCATTGCCATTTATGCACTTCGTAAACTATCTAAGCAATACAAAACTCTTCAAGAGATATATTATCTTCAGAAGCTAATGTTATCTCACTCTCAATTTACGAATGATGCCAATGAAATGATTTTATGGAAAATCAGATATGATATATGGTGCTGGAATGAAAACTTAGTAAAAGCGGAAAATTATGAAATGGCACAACAAGCCAAAGTAGCAACTAATATTATAGCTGATATGATAACTTTTTATCGTAACAATTTAAAAGCAGATAATAATGATACATACATTAAAAAATGAGATGGAACGAATGTGGAATCAGTTTGACCATAAAGCGTTTATCTCAAATGATCCTATTCAAATAGTACACCAAATACGGAATCTTTCTGGGAGAACTACAGCGGATATTGAGGTTTGTGCAATATTAACGGCTATGGTTTCATGGGGACAACGTAGTCATATAATATATTGTGCAGAGAAGTTGATGAACGTATGTGGATGGGAGCCAGGTAAATATATTAAATTGGGTGATTTTTATGATATTCCGGACGAATGTAGTATTTACCGTACTCTTACAGGAAAAATATTTAAAGAGGTGTGTCATCAATTAAGATGCTTCTACAGTAAACACGATTCTATTCAGGAATATTTAAAAAAACATCCCATTTCACTTGATGATTTATTACTCACGCTATGCAATTGGTGTGAACCGGCCCGTCTTGGAAGTCCATATCGTAACTCTGCTTGTAAACGTATTAATATGCTATTGCGTTGGATGGTTCGTAAAGATGAAATAGATTTAGGAGTATGGCAGACTGACTTAATCAAACCTAAAAAACTATACGCTGTTATGGATACCCATGTTGCGCAGCAAGCACAACGTATGGGGCTTATATCTTATCCTAAAGAGAGCTGGAAGGCTGTTATGGAACTCACTCATGTTTATCGCCAATGGGATGCAGAGGATCCATTAAAATATGACTTTATATTAATGACAAAAAACTTGAAATAAAATGATTGTTATTCTTTTAATTGTATTGTCGCTTGTCTCAATCGCGGCTATAACCATTGTGGTTGCACAGAATACAGCTTGTAAAGATTGTCCTTTTAAACGGACATGCGATGAATTGTTGAGCCAAAATCAACTTAACTTGTGCCAACAAAATAATATGCCAAGTCAAAACGAAGAGAAATAATAAATAGATGTATAACGAACTAATTTAATAAAAGTATGGATATAGAAAATAAAAACAGGGTTTCTGTAGAAGATATGAGAGCATGTTATGCTGAAAGATTTCCGTATGCACCCAATAATCAACGCATAGGACGATTTGCAAAACAAATAGGTTTCCGTCTTACCAAACAGATGGTTAAAGGGCAGATTATTAGTTTTTATATAAAAGATGATATAAGCAAATGAGTACGTTTTCCGACAAATTCGATAACCACTGGAAGTGCATTCCATACGCAATGGCAACGTTAACATCCAGTGATGGCTTTATGATTTTATTTCATCTGTTACGAAGAGGCTATACAGATGGGGATAAGACAACATGCGCCATATCCAACAAAGAACTAGCTGACGTCATGGGAACTTCTATTAGTTCAGTACGCCGGGCAATAGATACCTTGAAGCAACTTAATCTTATCAGCTGTTCTCAAAATAAAGGGGCACTTTGCACATTCTATGTAAATTGGAGCGAGATACGAGCAATACATAAAGTAAGTTCTCAAATATCAGATAAAGGATGGGTATATTTGCGAGGCTTGTGCTTAAATAGCGAGGTACGTCCAATTTCAGCGATTCCATTGACCATATTGAACGATGTAGTTCGTCAATATCCACACACTTCGCTCAATATGAACACACCCTCGCTCAATATGAACACACCCTCGCTCAATATGAACACACCCTCGCTCAATATGA